>ENA-OSIY01000731-OSIY01000731.1-marine-metagenome-genome-assembly--contig:-NODE-731-length-18098-cov-6.250042_pt1 | contig 18098 bp, 31 predicted proteins | sample MGYA00237884_ERZ534233 | MGnify/ENA primary metagenome ERZ534233 (study PRJEB26412, sample SAMN06343840) | marine metagenome | isolation source: estuarine water | place: USA: Columbia River Estuary... | reverse complement strand
AATGATACGGCGACCACCGAGATCTACACCTCTCTATTCGTCGGCAGCGTCAGATGTGTATAAGAGACAGCGTTATATTATTATGACAGTTGTAAACCAAGATTTAGCATTACAAACATTTATAACTATACCAAGAGGTTATAAAGAAGGAGACATATTAACTTTAAAGTTAAAAGATGAGCAAACAAAACAAGAATTTACTTTTACCAATATAGAAGTATATCCTAACGTTTACGATTTAGTTTACATACAAGGTGCAATTAACTGTTTATATGAGGGCGGTTTCTTTGAGTTTAAGGTACTAAATGCATTAAGTGAAGTATTATATAAAGACCAGTTATTTTCGACCAACCAAAGCGTTGTAAATTACTCAATAAATAACAACCAATATTTAAATTTAAATACAAACAATAACGATTTTATCGTAATACAATAGATGAGAAAAAAAGCAACAATAAAAGAAACTAAAAACGCTGGTATTGGAATAGTTAATTTAGCTAATTATACCAGTCCTAAAATAGTTGAAATAAGAACGCAAGAGTATGTAGGTTACGGACAAGACAATAATTATTTTGGTTACATACAGGACAGAATTAATGGTAGTCCTACTAACAATGCTATTGTAAATGGTATTAGTCAAATGATATTTGGGCAAGGATTAGATGCATCAGACAAAGCATTAAAGCCGGAAGAATATGTACAAGCTATGTTATTATTTGATAATGATACAGTTGAAAGACTATGTTATGATTTAAAAGCTATGGGACAATGTGCTATGCAAGTTGTTTACTCTATTGATAAATCAAGAATTGTTGAAGTAAATCACTTTCCTATTGAAACTTTAAGAAGTGGAAAATGTAATGAAGATGGCGAAGTAGAAGTTTACTTTTATTCAGAAGATTGGAAAAAAATAAACAGACAAAATAAACCAATAGAAATACCAGCTTTTGGCTTTGGTAATGGAGAAGAAGAAATAATATACATTAAACCATATAAGACAGGATTTTATTATTACAGTCCACCAGATTGGCAAGGTGGTTTACAGTATTGTGAATTAGAAGAGGAAATAAGCAATTACCATTTAAATAATATTATGAATGGACTTGCTCCGAGTATGTTAATTAATTTTAACAACGGAACACCAACAGAAGATGAGCAAAGAGATATAGAAAGAAGTATAACACAAAAGTTTAGTGGCACATCAAACGCTGGTAGGTTTATTTTATCATTTAATGATAATAACGATTATTCAGCAAGTATTACTCCAGTTCAATTATCTGATGCACATAATCAATATCAGTTTTTGAGTGATGAAAGTATGCGAAAAATAATGGTATCGCATAGAGTTATTAGTCCGTTACTTTTAGGAATAAAAGATAATACAGGGTTTGGTAATAATGCTGATGAATTACAAACTGCTACAATTTTAATGCAGAATACGGTTATAAAACCTTTTCAAAATTTACTAATTAAAGACTTCAATAAAGTATTAGCTTTTAATAATATTAATTTAAATCTATACTTTAAAACTTTACAACCATTAGATGCTCAAAACGAGTTAACAATTAGCGAAAAATCTACAAGCATAATAGATGGTATTAATAGTTTAAGTCCTTTGGTAGCTAATAAGGTGTTAGAAAGTATGACTGCTGACGAAATTAGGTCTTTAGTTGGATTAAAATCAACAATAGAACAACAAGAACCAATAGAAACTTTAAGCAGCGAAGAGGGAAGTTATGACATTAACTCATTTGAAGGAGAATTAATATCAGATGAGTGGGAGCTTGTAGATAAAAGAGAATATTGTGATGAGAATATAGATATTAAAGATTGGGCAAAAAGCAATATTAAACTTAAAAGCACAATACTAAAAGACTTTATAAAGAGCAATCCAAATGCAAGTAGTTATTTAGATGAAAATATCTATAAAGTTAGATATGAATATATACAAAAATATGCAAGTAGTAATTCTCGTGAATTTTGTGTTAATATGATGGCACGAACTAATAGTGGTGTTGTTTATAGAAAAGAAGATATAGACCAAGCCAGTTTTCAAGGAGTAAATAATGAGTTTGGACATAAAGGCGAAAACTATTCTTTATTTAGATTTAAAGGCGGAGTTAATTGCGGTCACGTATGGAATGAAAACCTATATAGACTAAAGAGTAAAACTGATGGAACACCTTATGCGGATAAGTCTTTATCATCGAGTGAAGAGGTTGAAAGTATTGATGGATATAAACCAAGACCAGCAGGTATAAATGATGCGGAAACAGCACCAAAAGATATGCCAAACAATGGACACCACCCAAATTATAAAGGATAATATATGGCTACTACACTATTTATAACACAAACAGATTTAAAAGCAAATACTATCCTTAATGGAAATGTAGATGCTGACTTGTTTATGCAGTTTATTAAAATTGCTCAACAAATGCACTTACAGAATTATTTAGGAACAAAATTATATGATGCTATTACTACTAAAATAAATGCATCTACCTTGAGCGGAGACTATTTAAACTTGGTAAAAGATTACGTACAACCTATGCTTATACATTTTGCTATGGTAGATTATTTGCCTTTTGCAAACTATCAGATAAGAAATGGTGGAGTATTTAAACATCGTTCAGAAAATAGTGAAACACCAACAAAAGAGGAATTAGATTTATTAGTTCAAAAGCATAGAACATTTGCTGATTTTTATGCTAAAAGATTTATTGATTATATGGGAATAAATGCGAGTGCTAAATTTCCAGAATATTATACTAATAAAGATAGTGATATGTTTCCGGACCAAAAAGCAAATCCTTGTACTTGGGTATTATGAAAAAAGACGAAAAGAAGTTAGAAAACAAATTTATTGCTTACAAAATTAAGCAAGAGAATTTAGAAAAGATGAAAGAATATTTAACAAAGCAAACAAAAAAAGATGAGTTATAATTTTACACATATAAAGGGAGATACTTTTGAGGAAGTGCCTTTTGCTATTGTTAAAAACAACGTAGTTTTAAACTTAACAGGTGCAGTTATAAGAATGCAACTAAGAGCAGAATGCGGAGGGTTAATAGCTTTAAATTTAACTTCGGTAGCAAGTGTTGGAATAACTATAACTAATGCTGCTGGTGGCTTATTTAAGATAAACAAACAAATTATAAATATAGCAAGTGGAATGTATGAGTATGATTTGCAGATAACGTTTGCAGATGGTAGCGTAAAGACTTGGTTAAGTGGAAATTTTTTAATTGAATGCGATATAACACGATAATATGCCAGATACAATAGACATAAATATATATCCAGTAGTTGAGACAGTTACTTTAAATGTACAACCTAATTTAACAACTATAAATGTTAATACAGTTGCTGGTGGTGGCGGCACACAAACATTACAACAAGTAATGGCTTTGGGTAGATTTTATAGTCAGGTAATAGGGGATTATACTTATAGCTTTGGTTTTGTTGGTGGGCAATTTGGTTTGTCTATAACAAATAACATTACAAGTATAAATACATATCAATCTTTAACTCAAAGTGAGAATGTATCCGCTATCTATGACACAATTAATAATATAGAAGCCGCAATAGTCAATAGTTTAGATTATGGAGTTGGATGCATAGCGACAAATGATTTTGGAGTTAATTTTTTAAAAATTCCTTATAGAACTTCTGGTGTTGAAGGACAAGAAACTCTTTATCAGGTTCAAAATAATAAACCAGCTGGAACATATTTAATTGCTGGATTAGATGATATTGCAAATGTAAATACAAATGCTATTGACAGAATTACTGTTAAATTAAGCCAATCAATCAATAAAGGACAAGCGGTATATATAAGTGGTGCAAATGGAACTAACATACTTGTTTCTAAAGCATCAAATACAACAGAAGCTACTTCAAGTAAAACAATAGGATTACTTGAAACTACAGGAGCAACAAATGCTATTGTAAATGTTGTTACTGATGGTTTATTGACTGGTTTAAATACAAATAGTGCTACTATTGGAGACCCAGTTTGGTTAGGTGTTAATGGAGATTTAATTTATGGTTTAGCAAATAAGCCGTATGCACCAGCACATTTAGTATTTATAGGTGTGGTTAGCAGAGTAAGTGCAACAGTTGGCGAAATACTAATTAAAGTACAAAATGGTTTTGAATTAAAAGAAATACACGATGTCGATTTAATAAGTAATGCACCGACAAATAACCAAGCTTTGGTTTATGATAGTGCAACTTTACTTTGGAAAAATAAAACTATAATTGAGGATAGCATTACTGATGCAGTTATAGACAAATCTCCTTCACAAAATGCGGTGTTTGATGCTTTGGGTTTAAAAACTAATTTAACACAATTTAATACTTTAAGACTTCCAATAGCTTCGGTTGGAAATACAACTTTAACAGGTACCGTTACAGAAACAAAAGTAGCTACATTACTTGCTAATGCTGATGTTTTTGATTCAGCGTGTTACATTTATTTAACGTATAATTTTATGAAAAGTGTTGCTAATGCAATTTCTATAAAATTATACGTAAACACTTCTGATTCTTTAACAGGAGCAACACTTATCGGTCAATATTTAACTGGTAGCAATAGAAATGTAGATTTTACAAGAAAGTTTTTGTTAAGAGGAACAACTTTGGATTTATTAACTGATACAACTTCAAGAATAACTAATATTAATACTGATACTGTATTCGCATCATCAACAACAGTTACTGTTGCACCGACATCAGCATTGTATTTTATTTTTTCAGTAACATTAGATTTAGTAGGTAGTGTAGTTACTAATAAAGTAGCAATTTTAGAAAAACAAAAATTATGATAACAATTGTAGACAAAAATAGTGGACAAGTATTGTACGCATCAAGTGGAGAAGTAGATTTAAAAGACAACGAAATAGGTATTGATGAATTATTAAATGAACATTTTGTAAAACCATATTATAATTTTGAAACTATGGAATTTTACGAGGGAGCAACTGAAACAGAAATAGAACAAATGACTATTATAATTGAGCCAACAAAAGAGGATTTAATTTTAAAGGTACAATTATTAGAGGAACAATTAACAGAGGTTAAAAATCAATTAAATACTTTATAATGCATTGGATTTTAGAAAATTGGGTAACAATTATAAGTACATTATCTATTCCGATAGCGTGGATTTTTGGAGGCAAACAAGCTAAAAAAGTAGAAATAAAAAATAGTAATGGCGACTTCTTAGAGAAGGTTCAAACTATCTACGATGCTTTGGTAGAGGATTTAAAAAGCGATAGAGAAGAATTAAAGGCACATAACCTTGAACAGGACAATACTATTAAAGAGTTAAGAGATGATATTAGAGACCTACAAAAACAGTTTAACGACTTATATTTAGCGTATGCAAAAGAGGTTGAAGCATCAAAGTATTGGAAGGATAAATTTGAAGATTTAGTATTGAAACATACTAATTTAGAAAAAGACCACGAAGCGTTAAAAAAACAGTTTGAAACTTACAAAAAAGCAAATAAATGAAATTGAATTTAGACGGCTATAATTTAATAAAATCATTTGAAGGTTTAAAAGGTTGACTAACAGAAGAATAAAAGAAAGTGCTTTATATTTTACTATTTAAAACCATTATAAATAGTATGTAAATTATTGTTAATGAAAGTGTTTGCAATACTTTTATAAAAACTAAATAAAAACTTATGAGTGTAATTGGAAATCAAAACGCTGCAACCTACAAAAGAGAAATAGTAATCGATTTTATTTCTAAGTTCCCAAAAGCTACTACAATGTCTATTTCAAGAATGATATGCGAGGCATACCCTATTGACTTTACATTTGATAACGCTAGAAGTTGTGTACGGCACTATCGAGGAGAAGATAAAAAAAACAGCGTAACAAAAGTTGGAGTTCGTACAATAGAAGAAAGAAAAATGGCAATGAGTAATAAACTACCTGAGTCTGATTATGAAAAATGCGAACCTTTTATAATCCCAAAGTGTCAAAATAACATACTTATTTTATCTGATATTCATTTTCCGTATCAAGACAATAAGGCACTTGAATTAGCAATTAATTACGGAATAGAAAACAATGTTAACTGCATTTATCTTAATGGCGATATATTAGACTTTTACCAATGTAGTCGATTTACAAAAGACAGACGATTACGGGATATGGCGGGAGAACTACAAATGGGAAGGGATTTTTTAAAATTAATGCAAGAAACTTTTAACTGCCCAATTTACTATAAGATAGGAAATCACGAGAAAAGGTACGAAGATTATTTAATGATAAAAGCACCTGAATTATTAGGTATTGACGATTTTAAACTTGAACAACTTTTAAGATTTAGAGAGTTTGGAGTTACGTTAGTTAAGGATAAACAAATGGCTTTAGCGGGGAAATTACCAATACTTCACGGACACGAATGGTTTGGTGGATTTGCGCCACCAGTTAACCCTGCAAGAGGGTTGTTTATGAAAGCAAAAGAAAGTGCTTTAGTTGGGCATCATCATAGAACAAGTGAGCATACTGAAAAGTCATTAAGCGGCAAAGTTACTACTACTTGGTCAACAGGTTGTTTATGCGGATTAGAACCTGAATATGCACCATATAATAATTATAATAGTGGGTTTGCTCACGTTAAAGTTAGTGCTGATGGGAACTATGAGTTAAAGAATATGAGAATTATTAATTATAAAATATTATAATATGCCCGATATTTCAATGTGTGCTAATGCACTATGCCCTTCAAAAAATTACTGTTATAGGTTTACGGCAAAACCGAGTGAATTTTGCCAATCTTATGCGGGATTTTCTCCTGAGGATAACGAAACAAGTTGCAGTTATTTTTACCCTAATAAAAAATGTAGATACTGCGATTTAGAAAATGGATTACATAAAATGGGATGTGAAACAAGAAAAATAAACTTATGACAACAAGCGAAAATAACAATGGAAATAACACACTTTTACTAGCATTAATTATATCGCTATTATTTACTATATTCTTAACGAGTTGCGGTAGTAGAAAGGTTGCAAAATCGGAAACTAAAGAGCAAGAGCAAGTAGAGGTTAAATCAACTACTGAAAATGAAACTAAAATAGTAGACAATACTAAAATTGTAGATACTTCGATAATTGATGAAATAGAGTTTATTCCAATTGATTCTACTAAAGAAATTCTAGTAAATGGTAAAAAGTATTTTAACGTTAAAATTAAGCACAAAAAAAGCAAAAACAATATAAGTATCCATAAAGATATAAAAGTCCAACACAAGGCGAGAAAAGAGGGAATAAAGACGATTAAAACCAACAAAGTAATAATTAAAAAAGAAATAGAAAGAAAACAGTCATTTTGGTGGTTATTATGGTTTTTACTTTTAATTCCTATTTATTACTTTTACAAAAAATATAAACTTTAAAATAAAAAAAAATGCAAGTAAGTAAACATTTAACATTAGAAGAGTTAACGCATAGCGATACTGCTATTAAGTTAGGAATAGTTAACCAGCCAAATCAATTGCAATTGGCTAATTTAAAAAAATTGGCAAATGAAGTATTTGAGCCAGTAAGAGAACATTTTAAAGTTCCTATTACAATTAGTAGTGGTTTTAGAATAATGAATTTAAACCAAGCGGTAAAAGGTAGTATTACAAGTCAGCATTGTAGTGGAGAAGCTATTGATATTGATATGAAAAGTGGTAAGGTAACTAATAAGATGATATTTGACTATATTAAAGACAATCTTAAATTTGACCAGTTAATTTTTGAGTTTGGAACTAAAGACAATCCAGATTGGGTACACGTATCTTATTCGAACAAAAATAGAGGTCAAGTTTTAAGAGCAAAAAAGGTAGGTGAAAAAAGTATTTATGAAAAATATTAAAAAAAGTTTTTTTTATTAGAAATTAATCTTTATATTTGTCGAATCAATTAGGGTTGCACCTATTGGTTTAGGTTGACCTAATTGCGAAAGTCTAAACACCCTATCAAGTCTGCAACCCCTTGATAGGGTTTTTTATTTACCCAAAAAGTTGTATACGTTTGAACTTTAAAAACAAACTCCGTATATTAAAGTGATTTAGTAGTAGTCGGTGCAGTAATGCAAAAAGTAATATCTAACGGTTATAGATAAAAAATCCCGCACTAACTTTGCTTGTTAACGGGTGCTACATTCCGAAAGGTAAAAATATAACTGAACTAAACAACCATTCCGAAAGGAGAAGTAAATAAGAAATTGGTGTAGCTGGGAAGTGTAGATATTGCTTGATTAATTAAATAGGGAATTATTAAATGTTAAATTAGGTTTCAGTCCTAATGTAGCATAAAAGCATTGCTTTATAAAAAAAATAACTTAAAATTAAATAAAATGAAAAAAACAATTATGATTTTAGCAATGGCAGTAATGTCATTCAGTTGCTCAACAGAAGAACAAACAACGAGTAATACAGACTGCAATTGCGGAGAAGTAATACAATCGACAAGTTTTAATGTAATAAATCAACAGGGGGGTGTAAATGTGTTTTCAGTTATTAAAGTTAAAAACAATTGTACAGATGAAATCACGCAAACACAAGTTACAGGAACTCTAAGTGTAGGAAATCAATATTGCAATTAAGATGAACTCAAAATATATAAGCAAAGAAACATTTTTAGCCACTATTCAAATAGAAGCAGACTACACTAATTTAGTCATTTACTTAGATGAATTAGAAGTGTTAAAAAAAGATGCAAAAAAGACACAAATAATAAAAGCACATTGCATTAATTTAATTGAAAGTATTATAAAGCAAAAAGAAATATTACTAATAAATAAAGATGCTGATTTAAACTTATTATTTGATTTAAAATACAATGAAAAATAAGAAATGTAAAATATGCAAAGAATTATTTACTCCTGTACAATTTGCACAATCAGTATGTAATTATAAATGTGCTATTATACATTCTAACAATCTTAAAAAACAAAAAGAGCAAAGACAATGGAAGCAAGAAAAAGCCGTTTTAAAGGACAATATTAAAACACTATCACAATACGAAGGAGATGCTAAAAAAGTCTTTCAAAAGTATGTTAGAATGAGGGACAAAGATAAACCTTGTATAAGCTGCAACAATTTAAATGCTACTGATTGGGCGGGAGGTCATTTTTATAGTGCTGGGATGTATAGTGGTTTAATGTTTGACGAAAGAAACTGCCACAAGCAATGTAATAGCCATTGCAACAAGTTCTTATCTGGCAACCTTTTGGAGTACAGGAAAGGATTGATTAAAAGATTCGGAAAAGACTTTGTAGATGAGTTAGACCAGATAAGTAATGAAAAAAGAAACTACAAATATACTAAGCAAGAATTAATAGCAAAAAAATTACAATATGACCTTAAGATTAAAGAATTATAACTATATTTGTGTTCATTCATTTGGTTTTGGTGATTAAAGATTCCCTTGTTTTATAAGACTTGGGGATTTTTTTTGATTAAAAGTAAAAATAATTGCAAAAAAGTTTTTTTATTAACAAAATGTTCATATATTTGTCCCAGCAATAAAGCTAAAACAAAAACCAAATAAAATGAAAACATTTTTATTAAAACAAAAGTACCAAGTTTACGCAATAGGATTTATTGCAGTATATTTTTTAACAAGATTTTTTTATTAATCATAAAACCAAAACAAATGATTTCAACTCTATTTCAACAATTACAAACTTTAGAATTAAATTTAGATTATTTTTATTCATTAAATATTACGAGTTCGTGTAGATTATTAGGCAATCACAATAACGAGTTAATTAAATATATAGAGGATAAAGGATTTTATAAAATAGATTATCTGTATAAGAATAATGATAATATGTTTGAATATAAAAATGGTAATATCTATATAACTTTAGAAAAATGAAATATTTATTAACCTATTGGGCAGAAAGAAATGATGAAGCCACAGACGTAGAGATAATAATTACAGCTAATAGTTTAGAAGAGGCAAAGACTAAATTTCTAAATTTAAACATAGTACATAAAAAAATAGATAAAATTATAGAATATGACCTTTGAGCAATTTACAGAAATATATAGCCATATGATTGAGTTATATAAACAGGATTCAGAACTAACTAATATAGAATTAAACTTTCATATACAACCAGTTCAAAGCGAAAGAAAGACTGCCATTATAAATATAAAAACTTTTGATGATGGAAACAGACTTTAATTATGTTTTATTAGAAGAGGGAATAGTACATACTGTATTACTAACAAAAGATGAAGCAGAAAAGGCAAAAGAGAAATGGCAGCTATTATTTCCTTATTTAAGTTACACAATTATTTATGACCAATATTACGAATTCAGAGAATACGAAAAAACAGAAACCAATTAAAATTTAAACAATGAGTGATTTACTAAATTATTATTTACAGGCAAATGAAGCACTAAGATTAGAAAACACAAGGTTACTTGACCAAGTAGAAAGATTAACTAATAGCATAGAAGTACACGATGCTATTATAGTATCACAAGAGTACAACCAAGCAAATTATTATTATTCACTAAAACAAAATTAAAATGAGCAAAACAATTATGAGCATTAACAATGCACCAGAAATGACTTTACAAGAAAAGTTATCAAAAATTCAATTTGAATTTAAAGCAACCAAATCTAAATTTAATTCATTTGGTAAATATAAATTTAGAAGTGCAGAAGATATATTAGAAGCATTAAAGCCAATTAATGAAAAGTACAAAGTTTATTTTACAGTAAACGAAAGGTTAATAAATGCTAACCCACCAATTATGGAAAGCGTTGCAACTATATGGGATTGTGAAAGTTTAGAAAGAATAGACTGCTCAGCAATAGTAGGAGTAGATTTAGAGCAAAAAGGAATGGCGATGCCACAACGTTATGGTTCTACTTCATCTTATGGTAAGAAGTATTCATTAGGTAACTTATTATTAATAGATGATACTGCTGATGATGATGCGACAAACAAGCATAATAAAGATACAGTAGTAGAAAAAAAAGAAGAGCAAACACAAGTAAAAGAAAAACCACTTTTAATGCAAGATACAGAAGCATTTTTTAAAGCTCAAGATTATATTGCTGGAGGTGGAGAAATAGAATTAATAGAAAAAAAATATACATTAACAGAGCAAGTAAAAAAAGCACTAACAAATAAATAAAATGGAAATACAAGGAGAATTAATTGTTATCGGAAAAACTGAAACAATTGGAGCAAAAGGATTTAAAAAAAGATTAGTAGTAATTAAAACAGATGAGCAATATCCTCAAAATATTCCAGTTGAATTTACACAAGACAAAACAGGAATGATTGATTTGTTTGAGGTTGGAGAATTTGTAAAAATAAATATTAATATTAGAGGTTCAGAATGGCAAGGTAAGTATTATGCAAATATTCAAGGTTGGAATATAACTAAAGGAGAAAAGGAAAAAAGTGCAGAAAGTTTTATGCCGGACAGACAAGCTACAAGAGTAGAATTACAAGATGATGGATTGCCATTTTAATTATTAATAAATCGGCAGCAATATTGATTTGCTGCCGATAATATAAAACCAAATAATGTTAATAGACTACAAAGAACAATTAGATATAATCCGAAGTATTAGAAGCGGAAAACTTAAAGAAGGATTAAAGTTAGATATACCCGAATTAGACGAATACATACGTTTTAAGACCTCAAATTTTAATATAGTGCTAGGACACGCAAACGTTGGTAAAACTACTTCTATACTTTACTTAATGCTTTGCTATTCATTAAAGCACGATTTAAAATGGTTAGTATGTTCAACGGAAAATGATAGCTATTCTTTAATTAGAAAGCTGGTAGAGTTTTTAGATGAAACTCCAATTAATTTAGTATCAGAAAGCAACTTTAAAACGCATACCGATTTTATTAATACTCATTTTAAATTTGTAGACAATAGCACAATGTATGACTATCATACAGCACTTGTAATGTTCAAAGAAGTTAAAAAGGAGTTTAACTATAACGGAATACTTTTAGACCCTTATAATGCTTTAATTAAAGACAATGAGCAAATGAAAAACTTAGGCGGACACGAATACGATTATCAAGCGTGTACTGAAATGAGAATGTTTTGTAAAGAGTTTAAGATTAGTTTATGGCTAAATACACACGCAAACACAAATGCACTTAGAATGGTATATAGAGCAGACCATCAATTTGCTGGGCATCCACTTCCACCAATGGCAAGTGATGTAGAGGGAGGAGGAAAGTTTGTCAATAGAGCAGACGATTTTATAGTAGTTCATAGATTAACTTTGCATCCTCAATTATATACAACTACAATGTTACACGTTAGAAAGGTAAAAGAAATTGAAACAGGTGGCAGACCTACAAGTATTGATAATCCAATAGAAATAGTAGCTTTACAAAATAATGTAGGTTTTAGCATAAATGGAAAATCGATTTTAAGAACTATAAAAGAAAGCCAATTAAAATATATATAAGATGAAATTACTTGACATACTTTTTTTAAAGCACAAAACTTGGATTAAGTATGTTATTTCTTTTGGTTGCTCATCTGATATTGCAGAGGACTATGTACAGGAAATGTATATTAAGATATATAATTATAGTTTAAAAGGTAATAATTTAATGTATAATGAAAATGAGGTTAATTATTTTTTTGTTTATGTTACTCTAAAAAATATGTACTATGATGATTTAAGAGCTAATAAAAAAGTAAATTTTACTGAACTAACAGACAATAGAGTAAACGAAGAGTTAGAATGTACCGATGAACAATTTAAATCACAAACAGAAGCCGTTACTAAATGGATAACTGATTTAGAATTAGAAATAAATAAAGAGCAAGAATACACCCAGTATCAAGCATCATTATGTTACATAAAGTTTATATACCAAAAAATATTTATCGAGGATATAAGCGTACAACAATTAGCAAATGAAACTAATCTAAGTTATTGGAGCATAAGGAATACAGTAGTAAGAATAAAAAAACAAATAAATGAAAACAAAACATAAAAAAGAAATAAGAGAATATTTAAAAGAAACTAGGTTAGGAGATAGATTAGAATTTATCTTTAAATGGACAGGTATTAAATGGCTTGTAAAACAATTATATCCTAACTGCAATTGTGATAACAGAAAAGATATTTTAAACGGAGAATATAAAATTAAAAGAAAGTAATTATGACAAAAGAAGATAAAGACTGGTGGAATAATTTTAGAGACAATTTAAGAAATACAGTAAGTAATGATGAGTACAGAAAGATAAGTGAATTACACGCAAAGTATTTTAACCACCAAGTTAACTATCCTTGCAAATGCAATCCAAAAGTCATACAATCTTATATAGATGATTTAAATGAATTGTTTTTAATACTATGAGTAACGTTCCCACGATAGGGGCTGTTTGCCTATTTACAAAGTTGCTTTGGCAAATAGCACTTATCGTGTGTTAGTAGCTGGACGGATTATTAAAATAAATATTAATTATAAAATAAAAATAAAATGGAAAGAAGAATCGGGTCAATAGGGAATTATTACGGCTGTTTATACGTAAAAAAAGATGCAAATAATTTTTATTGGGGTATAGAAAACCACGATGGAACAGACTGGCAAGAAATAACAGAAGAATTATACAACAACCTAATTTCATTTGAGGAACACGGAACTGAAAGATACAAAACAAAGTTTAAATTAATCACTAATCTAGCAATAGCGTGTAATTGCTGTTATAACTCGTTTTATTATGGAATGTCCAAATTGTAAAAAGGAATTAAAAATAAATAGCAATGCTTACAGAAATTTAGAAGCATACCATCAAGGCGGTGGAATGGTATTGGTAAGTTCAGAATGTTGTAATAGTGGCTTTCTAATTAAAAGCCGAGTTACATTTTCAATTACTGGATATACAGGCGATAAAAAAGAGGATGATTGGGGTAACAAGATAGTTTCTCAAAAATGAGTTATAACGTATGGTGCTTTGCGAAGGTGGGGATTTTAACCACTAAATAAAATTAGAAATATGAATGATATATTTAATACAGATGTTCCTTTGAAAACGGAAACCACCGCTTTTGCAAAGCACGTGTTACCAGCTGTGCCTTTATCGGAGGTTTATTTAGAAGATTGTGTAACGGCATTAAAACGCTATGCAGACAACCATTTTGATTTGGCAATAGTTGACCCGCCTTATGGACTAGGAATAGATGGGCAAAAATTAAACAATACAAATAAAAACCCTAAACATAATAGAAAAGCACATAGTTTCAAAGGTTGGGATAATGCTATTCCGAATGCTGAATATTTTTCAGAACTAAAAAGAGTTTCTAAAAATCAAATTGTTTGGGGCGGAAATTACTTTCCTTTTTTATGGCAAAATGGTTGTAAAGGTTTTGTTTTTTGGTATAAAGGAAATCCCGTTCCAAATTTTGCAGATGGTGAATTAGCATACACAAGTTTTAATAAGGTTGCTAAATGTTTTGATTTTCAATATTATGGTGGATTAGAAGGTAACACAAAAGCATCTACAAAAATACATCCTACACAAAAGCCAGTAAAGTTATATCAATGGCTATTACATAACTATTCAGAAAAAGGACAAAAGATATTAGATACACATTTAGGTAGTGGTAGTATTGCAGTTGCAGCACATTATTTTGGAGTAGATTTAGTAGGTGTTGAGATAGATGAAGAATACTATAACAAAGCTAAAGAAAGAGTAAATGAACTAACAAAACAGACTACAATGTTCTAATTTAGTTGTTTTAATACTTTTTTTTTAAAATTACTATGTTATATTACATATAGGAAAATATGGATAAAAACAATGAAAATAAAGGTTCTGAAGTAACAAAGGTTACAAAACCAACTAAAAAAGAATTGTTCTTACAAGGCTTAGAGTTGAATCTTGGTAATATATCAAAAGCCTGTACTCAAGCAAACATTTCAAGACAAACTTATTACAGATGGATTGAAGATGAATCATTTAGTGAACTATGTGATAATATTAAAGAAGGCTTAATAGACCTTGCAGAAAATCAGTTATTAAATAAAATTAACAAAGGTGATATAACAGCTATTATATTCTTTTTAAAGTGTAAAGGTAAGAAAAGAGGTTACACAGAGAAACAAGAAGTAGAAATATCCAAGCCTATAACTGATATTAACTTTGATGAACTCTAATCTAACTTTACATAAGAAAGATTACTTTCCTCATCAATGGAGTTTTTTGACATCAAAGAAACCTATTACAGGACTTATTGCTGGATTTGGTTCAGGTAAGACACATATCTTTTTAAGGAAGGTGTTTATATCACATATAACAAAAAAGAATAGTAAAGGTGTATCTAATGGTTGGATTATATATCCTACTTATGATTTAGCAGAAGAACTATTTGTTAATCCATTTAAAGAACTACTTGAAGCTAAAGGTATTTATTACCAATACAACATAGCAAAGCATAAGTTCACTACACCATATGGCACAATTAAAATATATCAATTACAAAAGCCACAAAGAATTATTGGAGCAGAATTAAACTATATAGGTTTTGATGAGTTTGATGTAGAATCATATAAGAATTGTGATATAGCATTTAAAAAAGCAATAGGTAGAATGAGAGGTGCAGAAGATTGTCAGATGTTTATTGTATCTACTCCTGAAGGTTATCACTATTGCCATAAGATATTTGTAGAAGATAATAATGATGATAGATTGTTAATTCATGGTAAGACAAGAGATAATACTTATTTACCTGAGAATTACATTAAACTGCTTGAAAGCAACTATGATGAAAAGATGCTACAAGCATATATGGAAGGTCAGTTTGTTAATTTAAGTAGAGGAGCAACTTATTATGCTTTCAATAGAGAACAGCACACAGGTGAAGTATCCTATAACAGTAGATTGCCCATCAGAATTGGAATGGACTGGAATGTTGACCCATTGTCAGCAGTCATCTTCCAAGTCTACAAACAAAAGCCTTTTATTAGAGTGGTCAAAGAGATTGCCTTATACCATAGAGGTGAAGGAGATTTGATGACACAAAGAATGTGTGATGAAATAAGAAGAATGTATCCTAATCAGGTGTATTATGCTTATCCTGATGCAACAGGTAGTTCAAGGCATTCATCAGCACAATATTCAGATATAGATATAGTTAGGAGGAATGGGATAAGGGTAATGGTAAAACATATTAATCCAAGAGTTGTTAATAGAGTAAATGCTGTTAATAACAACTTATCAAAAGATAATATTATTATTGATAAATCTTGTAAGATGTTAATTGGGGATTTAGAAAAGGTTACTAACAAAGAAGGTAGCAGAGATATAGATAAAAGTAATAAAGAATTGACACACATGTCTGATGCTTTTGGATATGGTGTAGATTGGGAATTTCCAGTAGTTAAACCAGTAATAGGAACACAAGATAGATAATAGGAGCAAGATATGATACCAAACATAGGTGAACTAAGTGTCTTAATGAGTAAATGGGACATTAATCAACAAAGAAAGAACAAGTGGAAGAATAGTAGATACAAAGCACTTGATTACTATAAAGGAAACACTAAAGAATATGTAGGTGATTATTTTAGTGATTCTACATTATCTAAAGTGCCTATTGGTAATGTTAATATAACAAAAAGAATTATAAACAGAGTATCACTTGTGTATATGCAGCCACCTATTAGAACATATTCAAATGAAGATGTAGTTGATTACTTTAATGGTAAAGACCATAAGTTGCAAAGATTAGAAAGAATGACTAACCTATTAGATGGTGTCTTAATTAAACCTTGCTGGAGAATAAAAGCTGATGGGAATCAATGTATAGAATATGATATTATTATGGATTATGAACCACTATTTGATACTGATCCACTTAATCCTTATGCTTTTGTTTATCCTATTGCAGACAAAGCAGAAGTCTTGGATACTACTCCTGAACAGTTTGCATACTGGGATTCTGAAAATCACTTTATATTTGATAAGAATGGAAAGATGTATACACATGATGATAATCCTGATATGGTTAATCCTTATGGTGTATTACCATTTGTAGAATGCTTTAGAGATGGTAAGCCTGAAACAGATTACTTAGATACTAATGCTTCAACTGATCTTATACAAACTAACTTAGCTATTAATGTAGCAGAAACTAATAAGAATGCTAATATAATGTTTCAATCATTTGGTTATCTGTTTGTTAATGGGGCTGGTATTGATTCACAAGATAAAATTTCTGTTGGTCAGGACAAAATTAATTATTTAGGTGTAGATGGGTCTATAAGCATTGTTTCACCTCCTAATGCAGTTCCAGCACTTGATTCTTCTATACAAAGCAGTTATAAAATGTTGGCACAAAACTACCATCTACCTACTTCATTTGTTGAAGGTTCAACTGCTGCTTCAGGTGTAGCACTTAAGCTAAGAAACCAAGAACTAACAGATGATAGAAAGTCTGATGTTACAAGATGGAAAGAAGTAGAGCATAAACTATTTGATTTAGAAAGAGTTATCATAGCAGTAGAAGATGGTAAAGATGCAGGTGATTTAGAAGATGTAGACTTTTCTGAAGCAATAGAAGTTCTCAATGATAAAGAGCAAAGAGAAAAGTGGGAGTGGGAACTTGCACATGGACTTATAGATAAAGCAGATATACTGATGCAAAAGAATCCTGATTTAGATAGAGAAGAAGCATTAGATATACTATTTGAAAAGCAAGACACAGAGATGGAACTTGAAGAAGAAGAACCTGAAGAGCCACAAGAAACAGCAGGTAGTGCATTACTACAAGCATTAGCAAAGCCAGTAGAATAATGGCAGAGTATCAAGGCAAGTCAGTTAAGTTAGATAAACCTTCAAGAATCACTAAAGGTGAAGCTGGATATGGTAGAAAGAAGTTTAAAGTATTTGTTAATTGCATCGATGATGATTTTCCGATAACTGAGCCTGTTGGTGTAAAAACTGTTTTGTCTGGAAAATTAATACCAGCTTTGACTTTACTTGAACCGATGATTGCTGAAGATGCAAGCCGACCATGGGCACGTGGTATTTTATTACGGAATCAATTTGCAGTTGCAACAAATAATAT
>ENA-OSIY01000729-OSIY01000729.1-marine-metagenome-genome-assembly--contig:-NODE-729-length-18120-cov-6.222081_pt1 | contig 18120 bp, 20 predicted proteins | sample MGYA00237884_ERZ534233 | MGnify/ENA primary metagenome ERZ534233 (study PRJEB26412, sample SAMN06343840) | marine metagenome | isolation source: estuarine water | place: USA: Columbia River Estuary... | reverse complement strand
CCGAGATCTACACCTCTCTATTCGTCGGCAGCGTCAGATGTGTATAAGAGACAGGTCCAATTTTGTGTGGGTATTATTTTTATGGCAATTCCCTCTTTTTGCACCAATTCTTCCAATTTAATTCCTGACGATCCTCCCGATGTGAATACACATAGTGATTCGCCCCCTAATCGATAAATTGCTTTAGAAACATTTATTCCTCCGCCACCAGCATCGTAACGAGGTGTTCCGCAACGTATTTTTTGTTCGGCAACCAATCCCGTGAATTGGGTACTTTTGTCCAAAGAGGGGTTTATGGTTAAGGTTACAATGTCAAATATTTTCATTTTGTAAAAATTAAATTAGTTTGATTTTGCCATAAATTTAATGATAAATTAAATGACTGAATTGGATCCCTTTTTTTATTTGACAAAAAACCTTCCCTTCTTCGTACATTTGCAACTTTAAAAAAATTTTAAATTAATCAAAGTGAATGAAGATTACTTCGTTCCTCGCAATGACTATGATCGAAGATAAATCCCCACAACGAACCAGTATTGCTCAATTAGGCGAATTTGGATTAATAGACCACTTGACAAAAAACTTCAAAATTACACAACCTTCCACTTTAAAAGGCATTGGCGATGATGCTGCAGTTTTAGATTTCAAGGATAAAAAAGCAGTTGTTTCTACCGATATGCTGGTTGAAGGCGTTCATTTTGATTTGGGGTATATGCCTCTAAGACATTTAGGCTACAAAGCAGTAGTGGTCAATGTTTCGGATATTTGTGCAATGAATGCCAAAGCCACCCAAATCTTAATTTCGATAGCTGTTTCTAACCGTTTTCCATTGGAAGCTTTAGAAGAATTATTTGATGGAATTACGCTTGCCGCCAATGAATACAAGGTTGATGTTATTGGTGGTGACACCACCTCATCACAAAAAGGAATGATTATCAGCATTACCGTTATTGGCGAAGCCGACGAAGATGAAATTGCATATAGAAATGGAGCTGGCCAAACCGATTTGTTGGTTGTAACTGGTGATATTGGTGCAGCGTATATGGGATTGCAGGTTCTCGAAAGGGAGAAACAAGTTTTTCAGGTCAACCCAAATTCACAACCTGATTTGGATGCCTACACGTATTTAATTGAGCGCCAATTAAAACCTGAAGCTAGAAAAGATGTGCGTACTTTGTTGCACGCATTGGAAATAAAACCAACTGCAATGATTGATATTTCGGATGGATTGTCGTCTGAAATTATCCATATTTGCAAACAATCAAAAGTAGGTTGTAATTTATACGAAGACAAATTACCTCTCGATCCTCAGTTTATTAATGTTTGCGAAGAATTTGACTTAGATTCTACAACCGTGGCCATTAATGGTGGCGAAGATTATGAGTTGCTTTTTACTATTAAAATGGAAGATTTTGACAAGATAAAAGGAAATCCAAATTTCAATGTGATAGTAATGAACGAGCAGGAGGCAGAGAGAAAGGAAATGCTGGTTCTCCTAGATAAATGGTCCAGGGAAACCGGAATAAATCAAAAACAGTTATGGGTTTCTAATAATAATCCAAGACTTCAGGAATTTAAAGATGAAATAGGAACGGACATAAATATACACTCCACTGTTAGACTAGCTAATTTTACTGCTAATTCTGTTATACATTCGATCGGTAGAGTTGAATTTAAACCAAACAAAAACGGCGAATTCTTTATGTGTCACAACAGAAGACCCAGACCCCATAGATATGGATTACTCTGTCTTCTTAAAAAAAGCGGACTTTTAGATGATGTCGATTGGTCTTTAGTTCAGGGATGGCAATTCACCAATGATCCAAACGGATGGATTTCACAGGTTTTAAATCCCGACGATATAGAAGAAATGCAGGATCAAATAGATTATTTTGGATCTATTGAACAAAAAAAATGTAGATACGAAGAAAAATATACTTGGTTTGATGATAGAAGTGATACTGATAATGTTCCGTGGAATAAAACATATGACAAGGATCAATTAGAAAACTCATATTTTAATTTAACGACAGAGACTGAATTTCAAACAGATCACATACACATATCAGAAAAATCATTTAAAGGATTTTATGCTTTACAATTCCCTATGATTTTAGCATCCCCCTTTCATATTAAAGAAATTAAGAAAAAATATGATTTTGATTTCTTTGACGATGTTGTAGATCATAGCTATGATGAAGAGACTGATCATAGAGAAAGACTTTTTAAATTTGCTAAAGAGGTTAAAAGAATAAGTGATAATAAACAATTTTTTATTGATTTTTATAAAAACAACAAGGAAAGATTTATGGAAAATAATAGAAAAGTAATCGAATTGGTCAGCGACAAAACTGATGAAAATTTTCTTAAAAAACTAGCAGGCATAATATGAAAATAGCGTTAATTACAGGATGTAGTGGTTTAGTTGGTACGTATCTAGCTAAAAAATGTGTGGAGAATGGGTATAAAACAATAGGTGTAGATCTAAAAGGATCTGAATTTTTACCACGATCAGAAAATTTTATTTTTGAGTACAGAAATTTGCTAAACGATGGAGAAATACACGATCTTTTCAATAAGTATAAATTCGACGTTGTTTTCAATTGTTTTGGTATAAAAGGATCCCCATTAAAAGCTAAGAATCAGCCAGTAGATTTTTTATACCCATCTTTTAAAATAAATACGGAGATCATTAATCAATGTGCAATGCTTAATATCTGGCTGGTGTTTGTTAGCTCCGTAGGTGTATATGCACCAGCAGAAAAATTTGTTGAAGACACTGTCTGGAAAACATTACCGGGAGAGGCAGATTGGTTCCCTTCATGGTCTAAGAGAATGGGAGAAATCCTGATAGAAGCATACTCTGTTCAATATAATTATAAAAAATGGTCAATTGTTAGGCCAGCTAATATTTTTGGTGAGTATGACGATTTTAGTGGGACAGGGACTATAATTTCAAGCACCATTAAAAAAGTGTACGAATCTGGGGGTGAGATGGAAGCGTGGGGAGATGGAAGTGCTATACGTGATTTTGTTTTTGGATCAGATGTTGCTGATGCATTAATTCACGTCTATCAAAAAGAGATTAATGACACGATAAATTTTGGATCTGGTATAGAAATATCAATCAAAAAAGTGATAGAAGATATTATTAAAGCAAGTAATAAATCGATCAAAATTAATTGGGATATATCTAAGCCAAACGGAGATCTTAGAAGACAAATGGACACCACCAAACAAGAAACGTATGGGATTTTACCAAAAACACCATTCTCAGAAGCAATAAAAAAAGTATATGAGCACTATTCAAAAATTCAAGGATGAACTTCTTAAAAAAGGGGTATTCGTTGGAGATTTAAATGATTTCATCTCAGAGGAAGATATCAGTCATTTAAAAAAATCGCATTCTGATGTTTATAAAATAGCAGAAGAAGAAAGAGATCAGTATTTTACCTACCGACACAATTACGAACCTCCTAATGGCGAGCCTCAAACTTATGACAATAAACTAAAGATCTCTGAAATTGCTGAGAGAGATAAATTCTGTAAAGAGAATAATTTGTTGGTGTGGCAAAGATGGATGGAGTCTTCTATCCCAAATGGAGGAAAAGAAATTACAGGGATTCCTTTCGAAATCACTTTAAAAATAGCTAAGCAATTTTATCCAGAATTTTCTGACAAGTTAGATCATTCAATTGCTAAAGGAAATATTAGCCTTTTTGAAGATGGAGATTTTATATGCAATCATCGTGATGGAAAGAACGAGGGAAGAGTTTGTGGAATTTTAATTTATTTAACCCCTGAATCTGAATATGATAACGGAGGAGGAGAATTAATTTTAAAAACCTCCGAAGATAAAGAGATCACTGTTGTTCCAACCCTTGGTAAGTTTTGTGTATTAGATTTTACAATACATAATATAGAGCATGGGGTTAATCCAGTAAGAAACGGTTTTAAAAGATTCACATATATAAATTTTATAACGATAAGAGATAAAGATTTTAAAGCATTAGATTTAACAAAAATAATATGATAAACAAAGATTCAAGGATTTTAATTACCGGGGGATCCGGATTGGTTGGTCAAAATTTAACAGAAAGACTACTTAGGGAAGGATATACAGATTTAAGGGTAAATCTACATATAAGAGGTGTCAGAAAAGTTCAAGACGAACGTGTTAATTACACCTATCACGATCTACAAACATACGATGGATGTAAAATAGCAACGGTAGATGTTGATGTCGTGGTTCATGCAGCAGCTTCCACATCAAATGCTGTAGATACCATAATTGATCCATTAGCTCATGTTACACCAAATGTTGCAATGAATAATTTTCTTATCGATGCAGCATGGAGAAATAACGTTCAGCATTACATCTTTATTTCTTCAAATACAGTTTATCCTCCCAAGGGAGATGAACCTGTTATTGAGACTGATTTCTTATTTGACGATCCCTATCCAGTTTATTTTCCTGTTGGCTGGATGAAAAGATATGCAGAGGTTCAATGTGAGCTGTACGGTAAATATCTTCCAAGAAAAATGAAATGCACAGTCATAAGACCAGCTAATTTGTTTGGACCTCATGATAAGTATGATTTCAATAAATGCCACGTTACCCCTGCAACAATAAGAAAGGTAGCAGATCGTATGAATCCAATACCTGTATGGGGAGATGGATCAGAATTAAGGGATCTTCTTTATATAGAAGATTTTGTTGAAGCATTACAAATAGTAATAGAAAAAGAAACGGAAATGTTTGAAGTATACAACGTTGGATCCAATAAGGTATATTCTGTTTTGGATGTTCTCGAAAAGATGAAAAAGATAGCACAACACGATGCACCAATAGAGTTTATCAGTGGAAAACCTTCTATGATACCTACTAGAAAAATAGATTCAAATAAGATCAAGGAGAAATTAGGATGGGAAGCCACGACGAGCATTGAAGATGGATTGCTTAGCGCTTATCAATGGTATTTAGAGAATAAAAAAGAATTTCAATGGCATTTAGAGAACAAAAAAGAATTTAAATAATATGAAAGGACTAATTTTTGCAGGATGCTCATTTACTTGGGGACAAGGATTGTATTATTATTCGGGTATGGAAACTATAAAATATCCAGCACCTGATGCATATGATTCTAAACTAGTATCGGATGCACATAAAAGACATATGGCTACCTTAAGATATCCAAGATTAGTTGCGGATCATTTTAATACCTGGGAAGTAGTATCAAAGCAAAATGGGGGATCTGAAGAGACATCAATTTCCTATCTCAATGCTGCATTTGGGTTAACAAAAGAATATGGACATTTAATAGAGGATAAATTTGATTACAGCGAAATTGAATATGTAGTTATCCAAACATCACAGCCAAATAGAAATGGATTTTACTATAAGTATAAAGGTAAAGATTGTAAATTTTTAATATATGATCAAGCTAGTAAATTAGATTTCTATGAATGGATCATAGAGGAAAGAAAAATTACTATCGAACAATGGAGAGAAGAACATACTATTGAATATCTTAATAAGCTAAAAGACATGATGATGTTCCTAGAAAATAAAGGAATTAAAACAAAGATTCTTTGCTGGGAGAATGATTACATTAATCCTATTAAAGATGATATTTTTATGTACAATAGATATATTGATCTAGAATATAGAGGGTTTAAATTTTCATGCATAAGAGATCTAATGTCAGAACATCCACACCTTACTATTAATTCAGATTATGATCATTTTGAAAATCCCCCTAAGGATCATCATCCTTCTAAAGAATGTCACGAGATTATGGCAAAGGCTGTAATTGCATCCATCGAAAAAGATTTAAAAAACGAGAAAGATTCAAATCATAATATTCTTATACAGGATTACACAAAAGAAAAAGAATCTCCACAAAATAGCGAGGATTCTTTAAAAAAAATAAAATCACTTATATAATTTTTGCTGGAGGATATGGATAAGTGCCAGATTCAAAGTGGGTTATTCTTCCGTCATTAAGACTAACAGTTGGAATTGATTGATCCACTTTAATTGTATCATACCAATCTGATAATTCAGGAAATGTATCTTTAAAATTCTTTCCTCTTCTACTGTCATATTGTACGTAGAAGCTTTTAAAATCGTGGTGCAATTTTTCCTTATCATCTTCTGTTGTAACGTGTCCTTTTTCAACTACCTGAATATAATCTAACAATCTTTGAAATTGAGCAAATTCCCCAATGCTAAATAAATTTGGGGTCATTTTCTCATTGAACCATTTTGTTAATTTAGCATGTAGCTCTTTTTTTATTTCATCGGGTAAAACTAATGGTGACATAAAAGCAGGCCATCTTAATATATTAAGATCTACATTTGGTTTATTTGCACCGTATCTTTTCTTGAGAACTATCATATCATCAAGAAATTCGGTAATGCTATAAAGGCAAAGACTATTTATGGTCATCATGATTGTAAGGGATCTAAGATTAGCTCTTTCTAAGAAGTTTACTAGATTAGATCTCCACTTTTCATATACCAATCCATCTCTGATATATTCTGCATGAGCCCCGTATGATTCATTACTTGTATAAATGTCGACTTCCTTAACACTTATTGTGTTGGTCATCTCTATCATTTTTTCTAAAGTTTCTGGACTCATTCCTAGATTTGAATTAACAGCAAGTCTAAGATTGGGAGAAGGATTAGATTTAAGAACCTCTATAAAATCCCAAAAATTATGGCTTAATGAGGGTTCACCCCCAGTAATTCTTATCTCTTCCAATTTAGTAGATAGTTCTGGCCACCATTCGAAAAAAGCTTGTACGAATGGATTTCTTTCGTTATGCTTTCCAAAAACCTCGGACCAGGATCCGTCACTTCTATAAGCCCCTGCAGAATCTGTTTTCATCTTCTGATATGGACCAAATTTCTGTATTTCTTTTCCCCACGTAGTACTGTAACCAGCATTACAGTAGCTACAAGCAAAATTACACGTTCTATCAAAGCTTATCTCTAGGGTTTTTAATAAAACATCGTCTCTATAGTCCATTTCTTCTATCTTGTCGATATCATCTTGATCATAGATTATACTTTTATAAACCCTATCAGAAACATTATCCCTCCCGATGTCTTCTATTTTCCAGCAATATGAACACTCTGCTGGTCTAATTCCGCTTAGCATCATTTTCCTCATTTGCTTTTTATGCTTCGTGTTGTGTATAGCTGATGGATTAGTTTTTATCTCTTCCAGATCTATAGGATGTGGAAGGGGAAGGTGACAAGAACCTGTATATCCATGACCTAAATGAATACTTGCATTATACCATTTAGCTGCACAAAAACTTTTACTTATTTTGTTTAGGTTTTTTTCTCTCCACTCTATTAATTCTTTTGACATATTCTTCCTTATATTTGATGTATAAAATTACAATTTTCTGTTATATCATAGCTCTTTCCGTGAATGAAATCATCAAAGAGATGCTTACTTATAGACTCGTCGTCTCTTATTATTTCCAATTCATAAAGGGTAACATTAAGATAATTCAGATTAAATTCATTCTTTGGAAAATTTCCTGCTCCAAAGATGATATGAGAATTTTCATCGGATGCTAATTTTTGATCCACAAAATAGAGAATTAAAGCATTTCCGTCTATAAAAACAGTCACAACCTCTTGCGATTTAGTTATAAGCAGCTCATATTTTTTATTTGCCTCCCATTGAAAATTACAGGTTAGATATTCAGTTTTACCCTTATCGTCTGTCACTATTAGAAGGATCCCATAATCTTCTAGATCTATCCCGAAATAGCTAGGGAGTTTAGCAAAGAGTGTAGATTTTTTTGAAACTGGTTCTTCCAGTTCAAAAATTAATCTGAACTTAAAATCCCCTTCGTGATCAAATATTCTATTTGCAGGATCTTTTATAAACCTCTGACCCAAAATATTTGGCCACATTATCCAGGGTTCTTCCTCTTTAATTTTTAACATCTTCGTAGAATTTTTTCATTTCTGGGAAAGTTTTTAGAAAATCTGTTCCTCTTCTTCTATCATGTTCGTCTACAAATAATACGAAATCTTTACGATTTTTTTCCACATCATATTTTTCATCATTAGATGTTGCATAGTCGTATATTCTTCTTATCTTTTGAATCTCAACATCGGAAAATCCATAATGGTCATGGGTAAATTCGGGTGTTGCATAATAGAATGCTTTTTGTGCCGATTTAAATATAAGTTCCTTGTGATCGTCTGTTAATATCTTAACAGATTGATGCTCTGGCCATCTTAAATATGACGTGTCTAGCTGTATAGCAGATATCCAGTATCTTTCTTTATTTTGGTATTTTTTCTTTAGTTCAAAAATTCTATCAATTAATTTAGAATATCCAAAAACTGACATAGCGTTAAACGTTGCCATAACGTTCACTGTGACCTTCGGAAGCTCTGATAAGATCATTTCAATGTTTTCAAAAAAGTCGTCAAATTTAAGCCCGTGGCGGATGTATTCAGCTTGTTCTTGCCACGATTCACAAGAAGTAAATACTATTAGTTCATTCACTCTATTTTCTTCTATAATTTTCTTGCATAAGCTTACAAATCTTTCCACAAGATTTTTGGGTATTCCCAAGTTTGTATTAATAGAGAGGTTTAATTTTCTATTAGGTTCGTCGGTTTCTGCTATAAATTCTAGAAGTTTCCACGTGTCTTTAGAAAGCAAGGGTTCTCCCCCAGTTATTCTAAACGTGTGAAGATCGTTATAAAGATCAGGCCACCATTCCCAAAAGGCATTTACATATGGATTTTCTTCCGAATGTTTATAAGGGATTTGTCCTGTTTCTCTTGGCCATTCTAAATTATTAAAATTTGTTGATGTTGGATATCCTCCGTGCGTTTCAATTTCTTCCATCCATTTAGAGGAGAACATAGGACTACAATAAGAACATTTAAAATTACAGGTATTTGAAAAATTAACCTCTACGTATTTAGGATTATAATCTGCATTCCATCTTAGATCTTTAATCTCTTCCATATGAGGAAATGACCAAGGCTCAGAACTTTTAAAAACCCTATCAGAGAAAGAATCAGAACTATCCTCCACTTTCCAACAATAATTACATTCTTCTGGTTTTTTTCCTTCAAGCATATCTTTTCTGATTCTTTTTTTGAATCTAGTATTATGCAATGCTGTTGGATTATTTTCTAATTCTCTTAATGGAATTTTATGTGGTACCGGGTGATGACACGAATGCGTCATGCCGTTATGAAGGTGCATGGTAACCTGGGTCCACTTAGCAAGACACATACCACATCCAGTTGAATTTAATTCTTTTTTGGTTTCTTCGAAGATTCTTTGATTCATATTATGGTCTGCAATTAATTAATAATACATTATTTCCAAGATCCTTTGTTGAAACTAATTCATATTTCATACTGTTGTATCCTTCTTCTTTGTAATTTATGGCTTTTTTCTGCATCTTGGTAACAAATCTTCTCTCATTTCTAGCTGTTGTTTCACCTTTAGCCCATTTATTATTGACTAATCCCTCATCAATATGAGGCATACATTCAAAATCACCGTCTCTTCTGTAAGGAATGGGCATATCTGTTACAGAAAAATCTTCAGAAGAGAAAGTGACACCTTCTATCTCTGCTTCTACACCGTTAATTCGATCTCTTATAATTGAACCATCTATATCATCGAAGATGTAATGCATTACAGGATCTATTTTTAAATTATGAAAGGATTTAATTTTACTAATTTTTTCTACACTTTGATCAAATATCATTAGCTCTGCAATCTGTCCCTTAAAGTGAATGGGATTTTGATCGTCAGCATTTGTTCCGATATAACTTGGACTTTTATCTGTATAGTCAAACATTCCCTGTGGTATCCTAGTAGAAACCTCTTCCCTAATTCCTTTTTCGTTTGATTTTCCAAGCTCGTCATTTAAGAAAAAACTAAATTTATTTTCTTTCTCTTTGTATGATGTTGTTACCCAAGACCAAACGTCATCATTTCTTTTTAACCAGTTGTATGACATTCCTTTTGTCTTATCATATACTATTGCAGTAACAGCTCTAGAATTATTAAAATTTATAGAATATGGGCAATAGCTTTGTTTTCTAAAAACTGGAAATTCTATGAACTTTTTATTATCTTCACCTATAAGCCACTCGTTGTATTTTTCCGGCTGTTGCTCCGGTTTGAAAAGAACTGCAATTGTGTGATCCCTACTTAATATTCTATTGATGTTTTTTTCCCACGGAATTTTTATATGTGATCCTTCCCCATCAAAGATTGCAACAGATTTGTTTTTATATTTCTTATAAACCCTACAATCTGTATATCCTTCGAAATGTGCTCTATAGAAAAGATCATCATCTTCCATCCCCCAATCCCAGTAATCATTAGAATAACCATTCGTTTTTTCTACATGTTCTTTAGTGAATAAAACAACACCACCAAAATATTGCTCATAATTTAATTTGAAATCATACTTAGATAATTTTGTTGCTATATGAACCGGATTTTTATCAGGATATGAATAGTCACATTCATCAGAAAGAGGTAGCATGTCAATATCATGCCAAGCAATATAATCACATCCATCATCAAATGCAAATTTTGCTGCTATATTTTTCATTAATCCTCTATTAAATAGATCCTCGCCTACTTGATGTGCGACGTAAAACTTATGATCTATGCCTCTTTGTGACAAAAATTCAGTCAAACGAGGAACTAATTTTTGTAAATGCTCATATCTATTTCTGTATGGTATACAGATTCCTAATTTATGCCTCATATTCCTACGTTAACTTGTGTTATTTTACCTCTATATTCTTTACCGTAGATGGTGAATTTTAAATTTGATAAGCCATCATTTTTCATTAATTCGTGATTCAGAAAAACTTCATTATGAAATCTTAATTGATTCCATCTTGTCGCCTGGTCTTTCCATCTATTTCCTAGGAATCCATTTTCTTCGTGTGTTAAAGATCTAAAGGTAGATTTTCTTTTATGTGGTACCTTAACTTCGGTATGCTCCGAATATTTTGGTCTTAGAACTTCGCAGTTCATTATTTTAGCATTTTTGTTATTTTTTGATAGATCTATCAATTTGTATTTTTCTATGAAATCTGCATCATAATACATCTGTAAAGAATCGTTTGATTTATAATCGCCGAATGATTCATTTAAATAATTTTCTGTGTTGTTTGATATCTCTATAATTTCTTCCTCTGATAATACCTCATTAAAATAAGCGAAGGAATCAATCGTTCCTTTAAACAAATTCGGAATCTTTTCTCTTCCAGGTTTACCTGCACCCAAATAAAACTTGGGTTCTTTTCTATAAAAATATAAACGCTTAAAATTATCAGTTTGTCCTATAAATTTTCCATCCTGATAAACCTTAATGATCTTTTCATTTCTATCAAAAACAACAACCATATTAGTCTTATAATTCGTTTTAATCTCTGAATTAACAAAATATGGTTTATGCTCAGTATCAAAGGTGCAAAAATTATATCTCAAGAATGAATTATAGCAAATAGCAAAATCCCATCCGGGTATACTAAATACAGTAAACTCGTCTGATTCTTTTGTGTGGTCTAAAATAAATTTTTCAGGAAAGAAAGATATAAAAAATGTTGCACTGGAATTCAGATCTATTATATTGTCACATTCAACATATGAATTAACACCATTAAATCTTAATGCCTTTCCTTTTTTACCTATATTTTTTATCTTAAGAGTATTCAGATCAACCCCATTTACTTTACATCTTAATAATAGGTCAGTATCTTCATATCCCCATCCCCAATACTTATTAGAGTACCCGTTAATTTTTTCAAATGTCTTGATTGGAAACATAGTTACCCCGCCAAAATATTCTTCAAACACCTCTCTTTTCTTCCCGCCAACCTCCGATAAGAAATCCGTTGACAGATGAAGAGGCACATCAGAATAAGAATAATCAACATTTATTGGCAGCATATCAACATCATGAAATACCATATAATCGCATCTCATTCTTTTAGCATACGTGTAACCAATATTCAGTAACATTCCTCTATTAAACTGCTTAGCATCATCCTGATTAATCACAAATATCTCATAATTAATTTCTTTTTTATCAAGATATTTAGTAATATGTTCTAGGAAAACCTCAATGTGCTGCTCTCTGTGTCTATATGGAACAATTACTCCTAATTTTTTATTCATTTATTGAAGAGCTCTTTGGTACTAGTTTATGAAATTCTGACAAATAGTATTGAGTTCTGTCACTCCATTCTTGTTTGTCGATTTCCTCAAACCAGATGCTTAATGAATCTAAAGAATTTGCAATTTTTTCTAATGCCCTTACTTTACGAAGTTCTAAATCGTCTACCTTTTCTGGGGTTTTTTTAGCTGTTGCCATGATTTTTGATTTAAATTGATATTATTTTATTTATTAGCTTTTTCCAATTTTTATAGTGATTGTATCTCCAGACATGCCCTTCAAACATAAATTCTGGATTTTGGATGTCTATCCTAGATTTATTTTTAATTATAGCATCGTACATGATTTTATATTCATCAGAAAATGAATAATCTTTTCTCACATTAGCAACTGCCCTAATTCTTTCTAAGCAGGTGGAATCCCATTTAAAATGATGCACCTGAACTGAATAATTCTCTATGGGAGCAATTTGTGGATGGCTCCATCCCTGCCATCTCCATGTAGTGTGTCCTAGTATCTTTGCATAATGCTGACCCGGTGTAATTTCTACGTGCCCTTTCTTTATACAGATCTTATTGGGGCAAGCTCCGCTCATCGGGTATCTAAAAAATCCAGCCAGCGGAAATTGATTGAAAATATCTTCCTCCTCGTCTATTTGGGGAAAATTGCCGGCTTTCCCCACCCTATCAATAAATCCTCCTCTTACAATTTCCCACCCATTCACCACACAGTCCATTGCAATCTTTCTAGGTTGCATGGGGTATAAATGAAATTCATCAATGTCTGCTATAATCCACCAGGTTTCTGGCTCTTCCATAGTGAATTTATTGTACTCCTTTGTTACTCTCTCCCAATCAAAAACCCGATCATAAATAAAATCTAGGATCTTAACTCCTTTTTCTCCATCAATAGCATCTTCCACCTTGTTTCTTAAATCTGGATGAAGGTCGGATTCATACACCACAAAATTGATCTCATCCACATATAGACCTTTATAATGTTTTATAAAATGTGGAATTAAATTGGTACCGTGCCCGATGACGCAAATTACTTTAAGCATTAATTTTCTTTTTAAAAATTGTTATACCAGACGAAGATGGCTTATCTTTTATAGATCCATGATTGAAAAGATTTAGAATCTCCCAGGATGAATCATTAAAATCATTAACAAATCTTCCCGGACCAGAAAAATCATGAAAATCTTTTTTCTGATCTTCCGAGACTATATAATTTTCGGAAAAGTTTAAATCGGTATCATGCACTATAATAAGTCCATTGGGTGACATTATGTTCTTGTAAAGTTCAAAGTCTTTGGAAACACCTTCATAAGAATGATCTCCGTCTATAAATAATAAATCTATTTTAAGATCCTGCATGACGAAGAAGTCATAATACGCTTTCTCTGATGTTTCTTTGATAAATCTGGGATAGAATTTACTTCGATAAAATCCATTTTCATCTTCTATATTAGATTGACCCCCTATCCCATTGCAAGGATCGACCACATAAGTTGCTCCTATATCTCCCCAGTTATAATCTGGATTTCCTTCAAATGTTCCTGAACTATGTAAATCTATTCTTGCTTGTGTCATAATTCTTGGAATAAATCCGCCTCCGCTTCCTATACAAACACAATTCTTAGATCTTGTGAATTGGATTAGGGAATAAACTAATAATCCATCACCCATGTCGGTATCAGTTGCGCCATGAGACCAGCGGAAAGGAACCGATTTATCCCCGTCGTTTGTTAAATTTCTCTTTATGTAGTCTAAATTCAATACCATCATTTTATTTTATGCAACAAATCAGAAAGATTTCATCAAAACGAAACTTAGCAATAGATATAGAGTATTACATTATATAAACGCGCGGAATTATATTACATTTACACCATGGGGATAAAGATAATGACAATAGGGGATGTTCACGGAAGAGATACCTGGAAGTTTATGACCCATGGTAGTAGCTATGAATTTGATCTATGGGCTACCATGTTAAACGAGGGTGCAAACCCAGAAGATGAACTTTTCAAAGAAGATTACCCATATTTTGGTGCAGATAAGATTGTCTTTATCGGTGATTATGTCGATAGCTTTACGATTAGCAATATTGAGATAAAGAAAAATTTAGAGGATATTATCCTCTTCAAAAAAGCATTACCTGATAAGGTTATTCTGCTTTGGGGAAATCATGACGTTCAATATTTTATACCCAATCAAATATGTAGTGGGTTTAGACCAGAAGCTAAATGGGATTTACAAATTCTCTTTGAACACAATAAGGAGCTTTTTCAAATGGCTTATCAAATTGATGATTATCTCTGGACACATGCGGGTGTTCTAAAGCCTGTTCTTTCAGATATGCTGAAGATGCATCCTGAATTAAAAGAATTTAAAACTGAGATGGATATTTTGAATCATGCTTTTGAAATGGAAATTCCTCAAATCTTTCAGGTTGATGGAGCAAGTGGAGGATGGAGCATGTACGGAGGTCCGCTTTGGGTCAGACCTAAACAACTTGAACAATACGGGCTTAAATTAAATCAAATAGTCGGACACACCCCACAGAAGAAATTAGTAGAAATAGAAATAGGACACGATTATAAAATATGGTTAACAGATTATATCGAACATAATGAAGAATCAGATCTTGTACCATTTATATTGGAAATATGATAGCTAAGAAGATGAAAGAAAAAATGAAAGAAATTGCTAATGGAACATATACACCTCCTGAGAAGGAGAAAGTAGAATTGACTTTCGAGATAACAGAGAAGCAATACAAGAAATATCAAAAGTGGAGAAAGGCTAAGAAAAAGAAAGACGGCGAACTTTATGTCGGTGCTTTTGGAGGTGCTTATAGTTTTTGCTTCACCCCAACGGGGGTAGGCGAGATTGTAACAGTGAAAGCATCAGACGGCGACGAATTAGATTTAACAGACTATGATCTATGGTAAATAAATTAAGACATATCAATTTTTGTTGGGCTAGGAGGCTAGCTAAAAATAAAAGTATAGAATTACAATTCTGCACAGAGAAAGGTTTTTCGGATTGGTTTGGGTTTAGACTTTACACGAAGAGTAAATGTGATCATGCTGGTTTATATTTCGAATTTGAATTTTTAACCATATTATATTTCCATATTTGGATTTATGACAACAGACATTGGAATTATGAGATTGATGAATATGAAACATATAAGAATTAAATTATGAAAGTAATATTTTTAGATCACGATGGTGTGATATGTCTTTCCAGCAACTGGGGAGGAAGAGCAAAGAAGCAGAAAGGATATGGACGTAAAATGAGCCAGGGAATTAATGAACTCCCGGTTGATGTCAGATTTGATGATTTTGACAAAAAAGCTATTGATGTTCTGAATTTAATTTTGGAGGAGACAGGAGCTGAAATAGTAGTGAGTTCAGATTGGAAGCGCTGGGCTTCAGCAGAAGAACTTGGAGAATATTACGAACAACAGGGTATTATAAAAAAACCTATTGATTGCACTCCATTTTTTAGAGATCTTCAGGCTGCAGGTAAAATACCCGGATATGATGATTTTGTGTGGGATAGAACATTTCAATTGGAGCAAGAAAGACATTTTGAAATCCTTGAATGGTTAAAGGAACATCAGGGGGTAACACATTGGGTAGCAATAGACGATTTGAATATGGGTATACCTGTTAGCACACATCATCATGGTGATTTTGATAGAGAATGGGGTTTAACAAATTTTGTTTGGACACCTCAAGAATCTGAAGGGATCAAACAATCAAGTAAGAAAGAAAAGATTTTAGAATTTTTAAAATAATAATAGTTATGGAATATGTATTTGTCTTTGGTATTATGTTTTTAGCAATTGGATTAATCTCATGGTCATGGGTTAGAGGAATTGACTATATGAAAGAGAATCATCCAGATTATAAGGGTGATGATTTTTTAAATTGGGGCAACGAGAAAATAGATGACGAGTTTAGTAGACAAGCTAGAGCGAACCAACCGGAGTATATTGGTAAAAAACCTAAGACACAGACTGATTACGAAAATGAACACAGGAAGCCAAATCCCAAACAATTTGACGGAGTTAAAAGTGAAGAGCCTTTTGTAAAAACAAGAAAGAAAAAGAAAAGAAATTGGGAGGATGAAATAGATATTGGGGGATCAGAGTAAGGAACTTAACATCCTGTCTGATATATAATTCTCAATTAGTTCTTTTAAATATTGGGAATGACATGGCATTTGATCCGAATGCGAATGGTAGCACTACACGCAGAGGTATGGTACTCACCCTCTTTAATCAAGGTACAAACCAATAAACGACAAAACAATAGCTCGTCAAGAAATCGGTGCATCAATTATCAACATGGCGTTTGCGAACGCTCCTGTTGCTTTAGCAGCGTAATTCTTCCCCTGGTGACTTGGGTGGAACAGTAAGTCATAAACCGGTATAGTAATATGCCAAACAGTTTTATCCTTTTTTACAAAATGGATTGGTGGTTAACGTACCTAACCGTACGCCCCTTACTGATCAGCTTAAAATGTAGATCAAAAAATACGGAGCAGGATTAAAAAACCAGTTCTAAGCGTGTGAGACGTTAGTGTTATGATTACTTTCGGAGACCGGGGTTCGACTCCCCGCATTTCCACCGCCCCCTTTCCGTACCTTAATTAGAAAGAAGTATATAGTATACAAATCGTAGGGTAGAGCAGTGGTAGCTCGGCGGGCTCATCGGTCTTTAAGTGATTTAAATCAAGTAATACCGATAACCCGCAGGTCGGAGGTTCGAATCCTCCCCCTGCAACAATTAAAAGGTATCAATTTATTGATGCCTTTTTTAGTGATATATAGATTCAAATACAAATTTAAATGATCAAAAAGTACATCGATTTTCTTAATGAATCAATCAAATACCTCTCAACCGAAGAATTATTCAACTGGTTGGGAGAAAGAAGGGATTATACGTTCATTGCTCTTGACACTGAAACGACGGGTTTAAAAGGTCCAAGAATGGATCAATTAACACAAATTGCTGCGATCGCATTTTCGTTCGACTATGACACATTAACATTCTCCGAAGTTAGTAGATATAACAAAAAGATCTCTTTAACACCAGAAATTAAAGCATTAAAGCAATTACCTGATTCAAAAATTCAGGGAGCACTTAAATATAACAGATATGGCGTAAGCGGTGGAAAATTCCAAGACGAACAAGTAGTTATAAACGAGTTGGTAGATTTTGTTGCACAATTTGAAAATACTATTTTGCTAATCCAAAATGCTCCTTTTGATATGCCTATGATTAATGTTAGAGCAAAATTCAAAAGACTTAACAGCGAAGTTTTTGATACCAAAGACTTTTTTGCATATTTCTTAATTCCCACATTACAAAAATTGGGCGAGACTGATCCAGAAGTACAAGCAATTCTTGACACGTTTGGTAAATCATCAAGTGGAAAAGTCTACACCTCTTCATTACCTAAAGTTGCTGCTGGACTTGGGGTTGACCCAAGCGGTGCTCATGACGCTTTGTATGATTGCACTTACATGGTTCAGACACTAGAAAAAGCTTTTGCAATAGTTAGAGACAATTCAGAGATAGAAAGAAAAGAATTTCTTAGACCTAGAATTTCCACAGATCGTTACATCAAGATGAAAAATAAAATGAATACAGGAAACCTAAGATGATCAAAGGATTCTCAGCATATATTAACGAGCAATATAAAAATCCGAAAGAAACATTCGATTTAAAGTACGGTAATCCACAAAAGTTAGGCCGCAATGGCTTTGCCAGTATCAAGTTCATTTGGAGCTCGCATCCTGATCGCGATGAAGCATGGGCTACAACCTGTCTCTTATACACATCTCCGAGCCCACGAGACAGGCAGAAATCTCGTATGCCGTCTTCTGCTT
>ENA-OSIY01000727-OSIY01000727.1-marine-metagenome-genome-assembly--contig:-NODE-727-length-18136-cov-5.718644_pt1 | contig 18136 bp, 24 predicted proteins | sample MGYA00237884_ERZ534233 | MGnify/ENA primary metagenome ERZ534233 (study PRJEB26412, sample SAMN06343840) | marine metagenome | isolation source: estuarine water | place: USA: Columbia River Estuary... | reverse complement strand
CGGCAGCGTCAGATGTGTATAAGAGACAGGTTGTTGGGATATGCCCACACAAACTCGCCGGGCGTGTCCAAACAATCTTCAGCACTGGCTTGCGCCAACACCCAGCTGATTCGACGTATTAGATTGATTTGTTCAACAGTCTGCATGCACTCATGTAACTTTCATAATCTTGTTGCCAGTCAGGATCGTTGTGGTTGATCTCATGCCTGGTGCGTAGTATCCATCGCAACACAGGCAGTTCAAACGCCATGTGCCATGTGCCATTCTTACCAAAGAACAAACACTTGTCCAACACTGTGCCATCATCACAGTGGTATGCACTCAGCCACTTTAGTTCTTGCAAGTCGTAGCCATCTACTTCAATGGTATCTAGTTCGCAACTGCGGTCTTGTACAATCACACCATTCTCAACCACAGTATCTGTTGAAGGGTCTTTGCCGTATTGTTCAATGCTCAAGTTTATCTTGTTGTCCACAGGATGACATTGTATGGTAATCAACGGGCACACGGTGTTTTCAAATACCACAGTATCATTGATATGGATGCGTATGCGGGGCAGACCATTACAGTCTTGTATATTTTTAAATTTCAATGCTAAGTTCATGGCGACAAAAAGTTCTAAACAAATCCCAGTGTTGATACACACGGTTCACACAAATACGATTTACAAACAAGGTAGGATCAAAATCCAGTTGATAAGACTTCAGCAGTTCTCTACGATTGTGTCGATCCCAAGATTGATCACCAATGCCAAAGTTCACACTGTGGGTGGGCTGTAAGTTGAATACTTTACAAACAGTTTTGTATTTGGGGTATGACCAATTGCAACAAAAACACCATCGCATTTAAATTCTTTCAAAGTGCCATCAATGGTATTTTTCAATACAACTCCTGTTACTTTGTTTAATGATACATCTTTGATTTCATGAACTTCAGCATTCCATTCAAATTGAATCTTAGGGTTTGCGAGGGCTCGGTCAGCCATAGTTTTTGAAGCTCTAAGAGTATCTCTGCGATGAATCACAGTGACAGAATTACACATTTTAGAAAGATACATAGCTTCTTCCATGGCTGTATCACCACCACCAACAACGACAACATCCTTATTGCGATAAAAGAAGCCGTCACAGGTCGCACAGGCCGACACACCACGGTTTTGCAATGCTTGCTCACTAGGTATGCCAATCCACTTAGCAGAGGCTCCTGTGGCGATAATTAGAGTTTTGGCAAATACTTCATCGCCAGAATCTACAGTCAACTTAAAAGGTCTTTGAGAAAGATCAACATTCTCAACCAAATTAATTTCAACAGATGTTCCAACTCTAATTGCTTGCTCTCGCATAGCATCCATGAGCTCAGGGCCTTCAATTGGATGCGCGAATCCTGGAAAGTTTTCAACTTCTGTTGTGATAGTAAGTTGCCCACCAGGCTGCAAACCTTCAAAAACTAATGGTGTGAGATTTGCTCTGGCAGCATAAATAGCAGCAGTAAGCCCTGCAGGACCACTACCAATAATAACAACATCTTCAATTCTCATATTTATTACCTAATTAAAACAATAGTACATGACAATATCGGGCAAAATCACACCCCGATTGCGACATTCAGTTGCGAAGCTAGTTTTAAACTTCAAGCCATCTGGTAGCAAATCATAGTTTATGCCTTCAGTAATAACATAATCAGCAAGTGCTTGTATTTCAAAATTTGTTAGATCTCTTATGCTTGCACCCTGCTCTATATTAATAAATAAATTTTTTACATCAATTATATATTCCATGATATTATTATTGCTTTAAAAAGCAATAAAGCCCACACTAGGTGAGCTTTATTTTAATGTAAGGAGGTCTCAATTCATTATCTGGGACCCAAGGTGGTGGATATCTTGTATCTTTGATTTCAAGTTTGATTTTTAATATTTCAAGCATTTGAAGCACTTGTTCTTCAGTTACAGTGATATTATGGTTTTTACCATATACATCAATAATAGACAGATCATAAAAATTTTTATTTGTATTTGTTAAAGTCATAAATACATTATAAAATAATTATAAGTGAGAATCGATATCATCATCATAAATATCATAAGTAAAATGATGATCATAAACATCTTTGTTTTTCTTATGAAATTCATCTGCATCACTAATATATAAATTACCAAGGCTATCATAAATATGATTGCCCTCTATGTAAATATAATAGTCTTCAGACCAAAACTTTTGTCTAACTTTTATACCTTTTTTCATTAAGCTGAATGCTTTACTAAAATTAATCATTTTTTAATTTGAAAAAGCTCCTTCATTTTCTTTCCAACTCATTCAAGCGGGCAGTCAGGGATTCGAACCCTGGGTGGCGTTTAAAAACCACACTCACTTAGCAGGCGAGCGCTTTAGACCTCTCAGCCAACTGCCCAAACTATTTAGGATTTAGCCGCCTTATAGAGTGCATCAACCTTATTCCAATTGATAGCATCCCAAATTCCAGCTAAGTAGTCTGCTCGCTTATTTTGATGCTTCAAATAATAAGCATGTTCCCAGACATCAATGCCAATTAAAGGAATGCCCTCACAACCAGCTACTTCTTTACCCATAAGAGGACTGTCTTGATTTGCGGTTGAACAAACTTCAAGGCCATTGTTCCATACCAGCCAAGTCCAACCAGAACCAAAACGCTTCATGCCAGAATCGTTCATGATAGAAATCATTTGCTTCAAGCCGCCGAATGTGTCTTTGATATCAGAAAGCAGTTCATTACCTGGTGAAATCTTGCCACCTGGAGTTAAAATACTCCAGTAAAGCTCATGGTTGCATGCACCACCGCCATTATTCTTAAATGGAGCACGGGCAGACTCAGGAAGAGTCTTGATTTTTGGAAGTAAATCAACAAGCTTAATATCTTCTAGCTTGCCAGAATCTTCAATTGCTTTGTTTAAACCAGCTACATAGGCAGCATAGTGCTTACTAAAATGAATTTCCATTGTCTCCTTATCAATAATAGGCTCTAAATCCTTATAATTGTAAGAGAGATCAACCATCTTATGTGTCATATTTAATCCTCAATAAGTATATAATTAATTATCTACTTTTTAAGAATAAAAATATATTTATTATGGAGTATAAAGTGGATTTTCTTGAAGATATTGTTCTCTAGCTCTTTGATTCCATGTTTTAGTAGAACCATCTGGCCTCACATGAAATGCCTTCAGATCTACACCAGGATGGGAGCCTTGTATGTTTAAAAATGCATCAAGATTTTTTGTACTATCATCATAAAAATTGACAGATTTGAAATTATGCCCTGGAGTGAGATATTTACTTTGTAATATAAAATTTTTCTTTTCAGCTGGGGATTCTCTACCTGGAATATTACCAGCTCTATGTAAATAAATCCCTTCATCAATGGGTATACCATGGTCTCTGAAGAATTTAATTACAGTATCTTTATTGTCAAAGTCTGATCTGGCCGTAGAAAGAATAACCTTTGAGTCTGTTCCCTGTGTTGCATTTTTATTTTGAACATTTTGATAGATTTTTCTTACTTTTGAAAGCATGGAATCCATAGGGTTGCTTTCTGTAGCAAACTTTGAAGCATCTTTAAATTGATCAAAATTATAAGCATATCCTTCAGGCAAGGTATGGTTATTGTATTCTTGATTTGTTAATGACTGGACAGCATTACCCATTGGGTCTAAAACATCTATTTTTGCATTTGTATGAAAAAGAGTATCATCAATATCAAAAATATGAAGTGAATCTTTAGGCTGTTCTTGAGAAAATCTGTACCACATATTTAAATATTTCTAAAAAATAAAAGTTAAGCCTTGTGATTAAATAGCTTTTTTAAGTAATAAAGGGGTATTCTATTTCTAAACTCTCTTAATTCGCCCCAATTTACTCCCTTACGAGTCATCATGTTATTCATGTATTTCCTTGCATTGGCAGAGTGATATAATGCAAGATTTCGAGCCTTTTTGATTACTTTGTTTAATGGTTGATGAATTTTAATTTCACTTATTCTATTTTTCCAAAATAATGGCAAATCTTCAACTAAGCATTTGTAATCTACACCCTCTACATCTACTGAATAATAATCTTTGATACATGGATTGATCCATACACGATCTTCATATCTTTGATCTGAATAAAAATCTATTTTAATATCTCTATCCCAGAAGCCTTTTGGAATCTCCAGAGCTGTAATATCTCTGTTTTCATAAGAATAAGCTCCAAAGTTATGACCATCAAAATGTCTACATAATTCCTTTACAGGAAGGTAAATTCTACAAAAAGGAGACTGACAACTTACATCTACCCAGTCAACCCTGGGAATAAATGCGCCATTGTATTCATAATCAAACCACCAAGCTTTAAATAAATTTTTATTCAATATCATTATGGCTTCGGCGCGAGACACATAATAGCTTGAAACACCATCCCCTTCATATTTCCAATCAAATATTGATTCGTGCATAATTGTTGTGCAAATGTCTGGATGATGGCTATAAATTGCTCCTTTATAAAATTCCTCAGAATCTTCTAATTTTTTAATTAAATTATTTAATTGATTGTGGTTTGGAGCAATATAAGGGTGGTCATGATTACCTGCATACCATATTAATTCATCTGGTAAGCTTTCAATAGCTTCTTGCCATTGATTTTGATATGCGTTTCTCATTTTAAATAGTTTTGATTGAGGAAAAATATTTAAAATTTTATTATAGTAATTTTCTTTGTCTGGAAAATCTTCAGAAACTTCACAATAAATGATTACATCTGACCATTCAACTGTTTTATAGCTTTCAAGTGTATATAAAAACACTTCATCTTTGCCAAATTCAGATAAATTCATTCTATCATAAGGCATTTGTAAGGGGCTTGAGCCATTAAAGTCTAAATATACATTTATAAATAATATCATAAGAAAAAACTAGGGCGAGTGGGCTTTTACCCACGGCGTTTTACGAGTACCACTCAGAAACTATTTGACCTGCTTCTTTATGTCGCCCTAACCCTTCCCTTGTGCAAGGAAGTCTTCCGAAGATCAACCTCGTACAAATACTTATACATAATTTCAACGCAATAAATATTAGATTAATTGGTCAAGTTTTCCAGTAGAATCTCCAATATTTTCTTGTGGAACTCCAAGTTTGTCTGCCATAGATAAAAACAAATTAGACATCGGAGTTCCATTAGTAAATTTCAAATGCTTTCCGCTTGAAATCTTTCCACCAGCTTTACCAGCCAAAAGTAAAGGTAAATCATCGTGATTGTGCCTATCACCATCACATATTCCAGCCCCATAAAGAACCATTGAGTTTTCCAAAAGAGTTTTATCGCCCTCTTTCACTGAATGCATTTTGTTTAGAATGTAAGCAAGCTGAGTTGTGTGAAAAGTATTGATTTTTCTTAAGGCTTCTAACTTTTCTGGATTTCTTTGATGGTGAGACATTTCATGATGACCATCAGATACACCAATAGACTTATAAGATCTATTTGAGCCTTCATTTGCAAACATAAATGTACTTATTCTAGTTGTGTCTGTTTGAAAAGCCAAAACCATTAAATCACCCATGAGCCTGATGTGCTCACCATAATCTGATGGTATATCAATATTAGAAAATTGCTGAATATTATTTGATTTAGATTGATTCTCTACAAAAGATATCCTTCTTTCAATTTCCCTAATACCTGTCATATATTCGTCAAGTTTCATTCTGTCGGTTGTGCCAAGTTTTTTATTTAATAACTTAGCATCTTCTAGAACAAAATCAAGAATTGATTTATTTTCAGCTAATCTTTCAGAACGAGATTGTGATGTTTCATTGATGTCTTCAGACTGAAATAATCTTTCAAATACCAATCTTGGATTAACTTCCTTTGCTACAGGGGTTGATTCTGTGCGCCAAGATACAGAGTTTGAATAAGCGCATGAATATCCAGAATCACAATCGCCTGCTAATCCACCCCTCTCACAACCTAGCTCCAATGAGCCAAATCTAGTTTTATCACCAAACTCTTTGGCTAATATTTGATCTATTGAAATACCAGCTTTGATATTGGCACCAGATGTTTTTTTAGGATGACAACCTGTTAACCAAGCAGAAGCACTTCTGGCGTGATCTCCAGCACCATCTCCAAGAGCGAATGCGTTTTTCTGAGTCAAGCCAGACATCACATTAATATAATTTTTTAACGATTCAAGGGGCTTTAATGCAGAAGGATACTCAGTGCCAGTTGGAACCCAATGTTCCATATTCACGCCATTTGGGACAAAAATAAATGCTGTTCTAATTGGAATTTTTGGAACAGAAGCAGCAAAAACACCAGAAGGCATCATTGTTTCTAGAAAAGGTAGAGCTAAGGTTGCGCCAAAGCCTTTTAATACTGTGCGGCGATCAATATACATAAAAACCTCTTTGTTTTAATTGAATAGTTCATTAAATTTATCTTTTGGAACAATCATTAACAATCCATTTGCAAAACAGATATAATCTCCAAAATTAATGTCAATCATATATGGAGAATTCACAAGCTGCCTTGGTTTCCCATAATACTTTACAACTGTTACAGAATTGTTATTTTTATATATGCCATGATTCATCTCTGATCTGACAAACTCAAAGTTAAATTTAGAAATATCCTCAAGAACAACTTCCATATATGTAGTTTTTTCTAGTGACCTATTACTTAAATAGAAAGAATCCAGGGGTGTATGATTACTATCAAATTTTTGTGTTAATCTATACTCACAATTATCTTTATATTTCTTTCCAAATTTAATAGCCACTGGCCCAAAAAACTCATACATTTTACTATATGAAATTGGGCTTTTGTCAAACATAACTTTTAAATGCAATTTTATTTTTTCCAATTTAATCCAAACCTCTAAAATTTAAAATTTATAACCAAGTTTAGCTTCAGCTCTATAATCTTGTCTAGCATTAGGATTGGCCCTATTGTCAACATATGTGCCAGACAAAGTAAATGTAGTATTTGCTCTTGTGTGATTTAAGCCAAGAGAAAATGTTTCAGAACCTTTTGCAACTCCACCTTTAAAAAATTGCTCTCTGTACTCACTAATAAAAGATGTGTTTGCGCCAGCTCTCCAGCCTATTTTAAGCCCTGTTTCGCCATAATAGTAATATCCGCCAGCCTTGGTTAAAATATCCGCAGGTGTGCCTCTTAAATGCTCTGTATCAGCATAGGAACCAGTGACTTCGAAAGAACCCGCTCTGTGAGTAAGAGCATATTGTCTTCTCTCTACTGGTATAAACGTACCAACCTTTAGCGGGTCATCAGGATTTAATAAATAATTACCACTAAGAACAATATTTTTAACAGGATTAATATTTACAGTGGCATTTGCAGAATCTGTATTCAAAAGAGCATTGGTATCTGTAGCATTTCGAACTTTTAAAAGTCCATCAACTTTAAATAATGTTTTATCACTACCAACCATAGCCCTATAATCATATATTTCATTCTTCTTTGCTCCATCTGTAGCTTCTAAAAATGATGTTTGGACAATTGTATTTGGGACAGGCGAATAATTCAAAGAATATTTTTGTCCAGTTATTGATCTAGTCTGAATATTAGAATTAAAAATAGAACTCTCTTGTTGCTCAGTAGATAAAGTTAAACCTCTAGATGGTGTAATATTGATACCCAAACCATTTTTATCTTCAGAAATAGCACCATTAACTACATTATAGTTATTAATAGTGACGCCAACTGCTGTACCTCGGCCCCAAATAGGAGTAGACAAACTCAAAGAATTATCTTTAGCAACACCCAACGGGGTATTATTATTTTTATCTGTGGTTACTTGACCAGCTGAGGCAGTTACATTAGCAGAGCCAAATTTACTGTTAAATTTTAATTTGTCAGAAACAATATTGGTTACAGCATTCAATTCTTCTGAGTTAGCATCTGCCCTTTCAAGCTCTACACCAGGCATATTTTTCTTTGAAGGAAGTTTAATTGAGTATAAATCTGTATTTGTGAACACCCTTCTTTTATCAGGCGTGGAAACATCTGCAATTAAATTTTTTACACTCCATTGCATCCAAGGTGTATTTGATGTTAAAGCATATGTGTCGTTTACTGTTCCTAATCTGAGTCCAGTAACATCTTGGCCGACATTTCCACCCCTGTTGAATGAAAAATTTAAGTTTCTTGATGTATTATAATTTATTCCAATAGTTTGTCTGTCTGCAAAGCCAACTTTGTTATTTGAATAAGCAGAATCTGATTTAAATAAATTTGTAGATAAACTCAATGGCCCAACTTTTGTGCCATAAGATATTTCATTTGCAACTGTGTCGGTTTGTAACCCTGGCACAATCAAAGAAGTATCAGCCCTTTGTAATTTAAAACCCGAGAATCCTTTTGCATCCCCTGGCAGATTATAAGTGTATTTTTTTTGCTCTACTAAAGTGTTCGAATTATTTACAAGTGAATTAGTGTTTAATAATTCTGCATTGAATAATCCAGTACCAGCCTTAAAAGTTAATGTACCAAGATTTGAATCTACAGAAGTAAATTTACCATCAGGAGTATAAGTGTCAACTTTAGTTGATTTAAAATTTAAATCTGACCCAGATAATTTAGCTTTGACATCAGTAGAGTCGTTTGCAGAGCCAACTAATACACCTTTCGCATCTCTTTTGACATCGTCATTTCTGGTAAATTTTGCAACTGGTAATACTTTTGAATTAGGCAAGCTAAAAAGTATATTTTCTTGGTCTTGGTCCAGCCTTGATTTGCCATTGACATTTGTATCAACTTTATTGAAGCTTAAATTAAATGTAGTTTTTGCAAAAACACCACCAATGCTGCCTCTATTATTTACAGTATTACTGATATTTGAAGGATCTGTTTTATCATCTTCAATTCTGCCAAAGACTAAACCAGAAAAGCCTTTTTTGTTGCCATTAAAGCCTAAATTAATTGACCTTTGATCAATTTGTTGAATTTTATTATCTGGTAGTGTTATATTTTTCTGTATTGAATTAAAAGATAAATTACCACCGACAAGGCCCGTAGCCAAGGCAGCTCTATCTGTAGTTGTTAATGTAGTTGCTGAACCAGCCTGCACTGAATCATTAGTCCTATTAAAGGAAAAGCCAGGCGTTCTAGTTTTGGCATTTGGAGCCACGCCAAGGTTCATAGAATTTTGATCAATAAGTGTCCTAGATTTACCAATAGTTGTATCGGTCTTATTTGTTTTGTAGGCCAAATCCAACGCGCCAAATTTTTGGGTCAAGTTGCCATTTTCTACAGACGTGGAATTAAATACACCCTTTGGGTCTAATCCTTCTTGCTCATTTGATGAATAACTAATCAACGGCTGATTTCTACCACCGCCAAGTTTCAATAATGAATTCTGGCTTAATCCACCTTGATTATTTGATAAATTCCTAGTATCTTTTCTAGAGAATGACATAGCACTTGTTTGTGATGTGAGATTCCCATTAAGATTAAGAGTCTGCAGTGAATCATTGATTGCAAATGCCTTGCCATAAGCTGGTGCAAATCCCTTGCCATTTCTTGAAAAGTCTAAATTTAAACCATTTTTGGTGTTGCCAGTGTTATATCCTAACTTCAATGCGCTTTGATCTACAGCATTTGTTTGACCTGGGGCAAAATAAAAATTACTGGTAAGGCCATTACCTTTACCATTGAAACCAAGAACAAAACTTGGATCTTGGGCAGCATTATTATTAAATGTGGTAATATTTAAATTATTTAAACCAAGAGCTGCCAACTTAAAAGTAAGGGGTGCCACCATTGCTGGGTTTGCGTTTTTTGAAGCAAGCTCAGGGTAATAACCATAAGATATTCTCACAACCTGTGTTCTTTTGATCAAAGAAGCAAAAGTAATTTCACCCTTAGCAACATCCAGAGTATAGGACGCGGATGGAAAAACTTGATTATCCACAGATACCCAAACAGGATTGCCAGGGCTATAATTAAAATTTTTCCATGAAAGAGCATATGGGCCTTTTTTATCTTGACCCAAGAAACTATCTAAATATTGATTAGGCGGAGTAAGATTTGAGTAATCTTTTGGAGCCCTTGAAGCTTGTTGGAATATAGAAGTTTGTTGTGCAAAAGCACCAACACTAACAATGGAAGAAAGTATTGTTACCAAAGAAAAATTTATAAATAAAAATTTTATATTTTGGTTCATTTTCATTGCTCTATACATTAATTATTATCGTACAAAAGGAACAAGCCCTGTATTTACTACTATACAGGGCTTGTGTTTTATTTTAAGAAGAATTATACTTCTTCTACAACTTCAGCATCTACGACATCATCTTCAGTTGTTGTTTCTGCCTGTTGAGTTTGCTCATAAATCTTCTGTGAAAGCGAGAAAGCAGTGCTTTGGAGATCTTGGAAAGCATTGTCGAATGCTTCTGTGTCTTCACCATCAATAACTTCTCTGAGAGCCTTGATTTTCTCTTCGATCTCTGCTTTTTCAGTCTCTTCAACCTTGTCTTCAAGGTCATTCATAGATTTCTCTACATTGTAAATAAGACTGTCTGCAGAATTCCGCTTTTCAACCTTCTCGCGCTGCTTCTTATCTTCTTCAGCATACATAGCAGCTTCTTGAACCATGCGCTCAACGTCAGACTTGTCAAGGTTGGAAGAACCAGTAACAGTAATCTTCTGTTCCTTGCCGGTGCCTTCGTCTTTAGCTGATACAGAAAGGATACCATTAGCATCAATATCAAATGTTACCTTAATCTTAGGTACTCCCCTTGGAGCTGGTGGAAGACCTGAAAGTTCGAAGTCACCAAGTTGCTTGTTGTGTGATGCGATTTCACGCTCGCCCTGGCAGACCTTAACATAAACAGTAGTCTGTCCATCTGCTCCTGTAGAGAAGGTTTCTTCTTTACGAGCAGGAATGGTTGTATTGCGCTCAATAAGCTTAGTCATCACACCACCCATGGTTTCTATACCAAGAGAAAGAGGAGTGACATCAAGCAATACTACATCCTTGACTTCACCGCCAAGAATTCCACCCTGAACTGCAGCACCAATTGCCACAACTTCATCTGGGTTTACTGAACGATTTGGCTCCTTGCCAGTAAGGCTTTTGACAAGCTCCTGTACTGCTGGGATTCTTGTAGATCCACCAACAAGAATAATTTCGTCAATTTCAGATGCATTAAGCTTCGCGTCCTTAAGTGCCTGATTGACAGCAACCTTTGTCTTTACTACCAGAGCTGATGTAAGATCATCAAACTTAGCACGGGACAAATTTACATCCAAATGCTTTGGACCGTCTGCATCGGCAGTGATAAAAGGAAGATTGACATTAGTTGTCAAACTGCTTGAAAGCTCAATCTTTGCCTTTTCAGAGGCCTCTCGAAGGCGCTGCATAGCTTGCTTGTCCTTACGAAGATTAATTCCACTATCTTTCTGGAACTCATCTGCCAAATAATTAAGAACAGCTTGATCAAAATCATCGCCACCAAGATTAGTATCACCAGAGGTAGACTTAACTTCAAATACACCATCCCCAACTTCAAGGATGCTCACATCAAAGGTGCCACCACCAAGGTCGTAAACAAGAATAGTTTCATTAGTCTTTTTATCCATACCATATGCAAGAGCTGCTGCTGTTGGTTCATTAATGATTCTAAGAACCTCTAGACCCGCAATTTCTCCAGCATTCTTAGTAGCTGTTCGCTGAGCATCGTTAAAATAAGCAGGAACAGTAATGACTGCCTTTGTTACTGATTCTCCCAAATAAGCTTCAGCGTCTGACTTTAGCTTTTGAAGAACCATAGCAGAAATTTGCTCAGGAGTATATGACACTCCATCAATTTCAGTACGATAGTCAGTACCCATGTGACGCTTAATAGAAGTGTAAGTTCGATCTGGATTTAATACTCCCTGGCGCTTGGCTGGAGCTCCGACTAACCGCTCACCAGACTTAGTGAACGCTACAATAGAAGGAGTAGTGCGAGCACCTTCAGCATTAGCAATAACTGTAGACTCTCCAGCTTCCAAAACACTCACTACAGAGTTTGTTGTACCAAGATCAATACCAACTGTTTTAGGCATTTTTTATTCTCCTTAAAAATATATATTTATATAATTATTATGTTATATAATTGACAAAATTTATACAAAAAGTTCAGAAATTTTCGTAACTTTTAAACAAATTTAAAGGGGAATTTCTTCCCCTTTAAATTACTTAGATGATGGAGGTCCACCAGGGCGATTGCCACGCCCGCCACCTTGACCCATCCGAGGTGCTGGATACTTTTCTACAACCTTCTTCTGATCTGCAGTAAGAACAGAAGCTACCTTATTTACAATTTGGCCACGCAATTCCATAGCTCCCTCACGGTCGCCATTTTGCATCAACTCACGAACCTTAGCCTGTGAAGTCTTTGCAAGCTCTACTAGAGCCTTCTTTTGATCTACTGTGAGCTTAAGCTCTGTAACAGCTTCAAGAGGAAGATTTACACCCTGAAGAACCTTAAGGTCGGCAACAAGAGACTCGAACTTAGCAGCGTCAAGTGGTAAATTAGCCTTAACTACACTCTCAGGAATTAAAAGTGTTTGAACACCACGACCCTGACCAACACCCTGGCCACGGCCTTCACCAACTTGTGCAAAAGAAGCACTGCATAACATCGCTGCAACAGCAATAATAAAAACTTTATTCATCAATTTTTCTCCAATTTATTTTTAGCGGGATACTATTATTATTGACTGAGTGTGTTGAAAAATGTTCAATATTATTTTTTAAATTTTAAAATCAAATGGCAAGAGGCTCCATGTTTAGCTTGGTTTTCAAGCAAGGGTTTATCATAATCAAAATTCTCATCATCAACTTCAAAGCAGAATCTTTGATAGCCTAATTCTTCAGCAAGTTTTGTGAGATCTTCTGTGTGCCAATGGTTTGGTCTATTTGTTTCTGGCCTAGAAACTTCATTAGAGAAACTTATCTTGTGATCGATCATATATATTGATGGCCAAATATATTTTTCATAAAGTTTAAAGTCAGGCACTTTGGCGAACACATATCCACCTGGCCTTATAGCCTTGTAAGACTTTTTAAAAATATCTTCTAAAGAATCTAATTTTTGAATGATATCATCTAAATAAATATAATCATAAAGATTATCGAAACAAGTAAATTTATCATAATCTTTGAAATCACACATTATCACATGTGTTGTATCACTAACTGTTTTTTCTGGCGATTCACCAACGTATAAGCCGGAACCTTGAAACGGAATCATTTTTGCTCTTTCGTAAAGGGTATTGTATTTTTTGATTGTACAATTTATATAGTGGCGATAAAATATGGAAAATATAGAACAATTATTTATTTTATATTCGGATGAATACCAGGCAGAACTGGAAGATAATTTTTACCAAAGTGAATTAAACACTCATGAATACTTTGATCCAGAAAGTTTCAAAGAAATTGTTCAGGTGGCTTATCTTAATCTGTTGGTTAGTGAATATTACATGGAGTATTCTTATAAATATTTAAATGAATATTTTAAAATAAATAACTCATTGAGAATTTTGGGAACAATTGAAAATGATCCGCAAATCAAAACATGCGTAGAGATCATTAAAGATATATTCATGCGAATTAAAGATTATAAAGTTGATATGATTGTCTTATTAAATCAAGTGTTCCCTGGGCAAAAAATGCACATGACCCCATCAAATGAAACCATGCTATATACTATAAATTTTAGTAATAAATATAAAAAACCACAAACAGCCACTAATATGATTGAATTTACCACAAGAGCTTTGGTTAGAGCCGAAGGATCATTAGGCACATTAGACCATATAACATCATTCTATTTTGATAAGCATATGGATATTTTAGAAAAGTTTGACCTTGAAGATGTGGATATTCATAACTTTGAAGATAAATCAGAATGGATCCTTAATGCTTTTCTTGATTTAAAATTAAATCATTTTATAAAATTAAAGATATAATTTATTTTTAAAATGTATATTTGCTTCATTGAATTCTGGGTCATTTGAACTAACTGATACAACTTCAAAATTATTCATTTTTAAAAATTCAATACATTCCATAACAGTATTTTGGTTTTTGTAAAGAATGTCTTGTTTTGCGGCAGCTTCAATAGTGCCTACTTTAATTATTGATATTTTCTCGCCAAGCCCATAGAGTACATCCAAGTCTGACCCTTGCGTATCGCAATGAAAATAATCAATTATATCAATATTATTTTTTGCAATAAAATTATCTAATCTTATCACTTCAACTTGAATTTGCTTAGTTACTAAAAAATCAGTACGTCCAGGCCAATCAGTTTTTGATTTATCTGAAAATTCAAGCAAGCTACTACAGCCCCAGTCAGCTTGACCAGCAATGTTAAAAGTTGCCATGCCTTCATAATCGCTTACAGCTTTGCCTACAACATTATAATTTTTTAAATAAAAAGTTTGAGTTTTTAAATGCAGAATTAGTTCTGGCGTGGGCTCAAAAGCGTAAACAATTGTTTCTGGATCTGATTTGGCTTTATGTATTGATGAAGTTCCAAAATTGGCACCAACATCAAAAAATATTTTTTTCATTTACTTAAGGAGAAGTAAATATTTTGTTCTATTTAAAAGACCAAGCATTTCATCGCGAATATTCAAAAGATCTGTATCTGTTTTTTCTAATTGGCTTGGAAGATCATTCTGTAAGAACTCAATGAATACATCAATCATGTCAGAGGGACTACCGTCAAGATTTTCTAATTTGATTTTAAAACCATCATTAGGCTTAACGATTCCATTTTTGCCTTGATAAACTTCAACAAATTCATCAATAAGTTCGTCTAAACTTTCATATGCGCCACCAAAAGCAACATGCTGTGCATGAGATTCTGTTTGCCAGTGAAATACTCTAAACTGATTTTGCATTGCCATTAAAGCGCCAATCATAATTATATCCATACCTTTTATAGTTTAATCTATACGATTATTAATATAATTGATTATACTAAACTTTATAACCTTCAAAGGCTAAAATAAGGCAATTTAAGAATAAACAATTAGGAAACATTTGCTTATGAGAAGCCCCGGTGAAGCCATAAAAAGCATACTTTATTATAGAAATATTTCAATAAAGCAACTCGCAATAGAACTTGAAATAAGCTATCAAAGAATGCTTAAAATTATTGAAAATCTAGAACCACTAGATGAAGATATTTGTAGATCTTTAGAAATGGTTCTGGGATTTCGTGCTGAATATTGGAGAACCTTGCAGAGGGCATGGTATCATGATAAGTGAAATTCATTCAAGCTACCACTTTTCAATCTTAAAAGAAAATGACAAAGTTGTCAAAATAGCCAAGACTGAGATGGGTATATATAGATTGAACCAAGTTAAAGAAAAAATTAAAAATTTTTATCATCCCAATATTGATATTCCCATTGTAGAAAATGACGAATCAACTAGTGATTACTATGAAAAGTCACTTGTTAATACAGAATTTAAAACACAAGAATTGATAAATATTTTTATTGAATTATGTGATGCCGTTGAGCATTTACATAAATATAATATAATTGGAATTGATCTTAAGCCTGAACACATTAGATTTCATAATGACAAAGTTAAATTAATAGATTGCTTTGAACCAAGTACAATTTGCCCTAAATGGAATGCACCAGAGTCTATTCTAAATAGAAGTATATCTATTGAAAGCGATATTTATTGTATTGGAAATATTATATATTATTCAATATATAAAAAATTACCATTCGATGATAAAGATGCTCTAAGATACCTTAGCAACCTTATTAACAATAAGCCAAAAATTGATGATTCTATTTTTAAAAATATTATTTTAAAATGCTTAGAGAAGAAACCAGAGGATAGATATTCTGCAGTTGGTCAACTAAGAGTAGACATTGCCAATTTGAAATAAAAAAATATAATTGAATTGGGTAAACAAAATGATAAATTTATTAAGATTAAATAAAAATAAAAAATATTATCGAAAAGATGAAGTTGATGCTCTATTTAGAGAGCTTAACAACAAAATTGATAATTTAAATATTCTATCAAAAGAAGAAATTCAAGATATGATTGATAGAAAAAAAGCAATTATTGATCCACCACCATTTAATTTGACAAAATCAGAAATAGTGTACTTGGTTAAATCTATAATTGATTCAGAAGCAATGTTGAAGATTGATTATGATTTCATGACAGATAAAAAAATAAATTCTGCAATTGATGCACTGGCCAATAGAATCAAAACGAAATAGAAGACTTTTTAATCATCTTTTTTCATAAATGATATATCTTGATATAGGAACTCATCAGGATCAACTTCAAAAGTCTTTAATGTTTCATTATCAAACATTTCATATGACATACGATAATCATCATGAATAAAAAGCATTGTATCATCTTTATCAATGGTTTCACATGCAAATTCTAGGGCTGATTTTAAAGCCTTTTTATTCATGGCCGATATGACAAGCGTTATATGTGTATTCATATATACATAGAATATAAAATTTTATTTTTAAGATACAATTTATTTTATAATTTATTTATTAATTTATTTAAGGAAAAATTTAAAATGGTTAAAATATTAGACCTTACTAATTTTCAAGATAGTGTTGCTGAAACTGAAGTTGCACTTGTAAAGTTCTGGGCTCCTTGGTGTGGGCCTTGCAATACTTATGCGCCTACATTTGATAAGTTTGCTGAAGACAATCAAGGCGTGAGCTGCTTTTCGGTTGACTGTGAAGAATTTCCAGAGCTTGCACAGGAATTTGATGTTATGTCAATCCCGGCAACTTTATTATTCAAAAATGGCGAATATGCTAAAACAAGATCTGGCAAACTTACATCTGAACAGTTGTCAAGTCTAGTTAAATAATTAAATTAATTTATTGATTCTGAATTAAATTCCTTGAATTAATAAAATTATCATGTAGTATGTATCAATTACCATATGTGTATTTTTTAAATTAAAAATTATAATTTAAAACTTGAAAATATTTGATAATTTATATACTGGTTTAAAAGTAAAGAGAAAACAAAGTGCACAACAGAACAAATTGTATTAATGAGTTTATTAATTTTAGAAACTATGAAACTTATTTAGAACTTGGAATTTATAAAAACGAAACTTTTAATAGTATTAATTGTGCTAATAAAACATCTGTTGATTCACATCACGATTGCGATTACAAAATGTCAACTGATGATTTTTTTGAAATTAACAAAAATAAATTTGATATAATTTTTATAGATGCCAATCATACTGAACCTTTTTTAACAAGAGACATATTGAATGGCCTGAAATGTTTGAATGATGGTGGAGTGATAGTTTGCCATGATGTCAATCCACCAGATGAATATTCTCAAGTTGATGAAAATAATTTATATCAAACAGCTTGGAAAGCATTTGTAAAATTTAGATTAACATCTAATTTTCTAACATACGCTTTACCTGATGATTGTGGATTGGGAATTATAGATACAAAATACCCTAGTGATGCAATTAGTTTCGAATTACCTTCTGATCTAAAGTATTCTGATTTAGAAGAAAACAGAGAATTATATTTAGGATTTAAAAATAATATAATTTTGTAAATAAAAAGCCCGCTTTTGGCGGGCTTTTTATTATTTAATTCTTCTAATTTTTACTTTATGTTTTTTCTTCTTTGGTTGAAACTTAAATTCTTCTGATTTTGGCATGTCACCAAAAGGATCTTTGTGATCTTCCTGGAAATGAGCCTTAGGCATATCTACAGGCATAGCCTTTGGAAGATCTTCATGGTCTACCGGCATGTCAAATTCTGGTTTTTCTACATCACTGCCTTCTGGGCCAAAAGGAGGAGTGTACATTTTTGTAAAGATGCTATCAGCCATTTGAGCCTCAGCAATTTTACCTTTATTTTCTAATTGAACAATTACATTATTAAATGCTAATAATACTTCTTTCATATTCTTAACCTTTCAACAAACTTGAAACTGAGGGAGTGCTCCAGAATTTACAGCTCCAATATTTTGCTGTTGTTCTGTCTTTGGCTCTTGGATCTGTATCACAATTATGGCGAGCTCTAAAATTCTTTCTTCTATTTGGGTCGGCGCGTTTTATACTCATGTT
>ENA-OSIY01000724-OSIY01000724.1-marine-metagenome-genome-assembly--contig:-NODE-724-length-18142-cov-5.065929_pt1 | contig 18142 bp, 41 predicted proteins | sample MGYA00237884_ERZ534233 | MGnify/ENA primary metagenome ERZ534233 (study PRJEB26412, sample SAMN06343840) | marine metagenome | isolation source: estuarine water | place: USA: Columbia River Estuary... | reverse complement strand
AGAGACAGTACCAATAGTGTTGACAAGTATTAATGGATTTTTCTTAGGATTTTTTCATTGGGTACCCAACCCATTCTACCCCTACCCCTTTTGCTCCACTACTTTTTTGATTCGGAAACGTATTGCTCATGGTGATCTTGAATACAAAACGTATCCAAAGTATAGGTTTGAATACAAAACGTAGCTAAAAAGGTATGTACTGGGATAAAAAGGTGATAGGCTGAGGGTTACCAAAAGACTTTTTCTTTGTCTAAACTATGTTTGTTTCCCTTTATCGTTTCCTTTTGTGGATATGGTATGAACGAATAAACAGTAAGGTAAAACCCTGTTGACTTCAATAGCTTGCTTCTAATGAACGATAAACTACTAAGGTATGCAATCGTATTACCTATGGGTGTACCTAGTCTTAAATCAAAGATTTGATACCTTAAAAGCGGAACATTTACAAAAGTTTAAAAGGTGTTTAGTGAATAGGTAAATAAACTTTATCTAATGCGTTTATCCTTTGTGTTTCTCTTTGTGTTTATGGGTAACTATTTTAACGGTTTACTAACCTTTGAATAATGCAATCAATATTGGAAAAATACACTTTCGGTCATTATTACTTTTTAATATACCAATACTATACACTATTATATAATATCGTAGATATATAACCTTTCTTAAGAAAGTATATTAATAGTATTATAAGAGTATATATAGAGTATATTATTAGGTAAAAATTGTAATTGGAAAAAAAAGGATTATTCTCAAACAAAAAAACCTTTTTAAATATATTTTTTAACACCTATTAAATAACCCTATAAAATCCACGTTTAAACCACAATAAACCTAATATATTTTTTTTGGATCCACTTAAATAAAGCCCCAGTATTTACCCTATTTTCTTATTTAGAATCAATCTACATAAGCCTATTATATTTATTTAAACGCTTTAAACGCAATATTTAAATAATCTGCTTATTTAGAATGAATATAAATTAGCCTATTTATTTAAAATTTATTGTCTTGTCTATTGTATTAATGTAAACACTTATTACATTTACATCATCAAACAACAACAAAACATTTAAAAACATGAAAAACTCAAACGATTTAATAAAGGCATTTAAAGTTTTCAAAAACGGAACTACTGAAAATTGGGTTACAATTTTAATACCTATTAATGAATTCAATAGTGAGGTTTTAAAATTCAAAATCGAAAAATATCTTTATTTAGGATATCAAGTTGAAAACATTTAATCTATTTATAACCTTTTAAATTTTACAATCATGCAAAAGTTAAACATTACCCCAAAACGCAAAGAAACTCAAAGAAATGATATTGTAACCGTCCTCGAATTTTGGGGGGTTATCTTTCTAGCCTTAATCTTTGCTACTTTATTATCTTAATCAATCAAATAATTTTTAACCTATAAAACATACTAACATGAACACATTTAACAAATACGGATTTTTGGAGGACATGAGAAGCCAAATGTTAGAAGAGATTTTAAACGAAAATATTACTGATATTTCAGAGGCTCACGATTATCAACCCGAACTATTAGATAATGCTTGTATTTATTATTCCGATTGTTTTGACATTTGTCAATCATTAGGATTTACAGATTGGTCAAATAGTGAGTTCGGTGAACTTACAAACATTTCACAATGTGCATACGTTGCATTACAAGAGTGGGTAGGTGATGAATTTGATTTTTCATTTATTGAAAAGGCTATAGATAACCTAGAAGCATTTATAGAATTTAGCCACTCGGATAATTGCATTAATGTTGAAGGAGGTTTGACAAAAACGCAATGCACTCAATATGGTAAAGGCTTTACCTATGTTGAATTATTTGAATACTATGTAAAAGAATATTGTAACTAATTTTTTAACCTATAATTTTAATAACATGAACTCAACAAAATTTGAAATTGTCCAAAATAAATTTAATCTATTCAATCCTATAAATAGGTACCAAAAAAAGGCTAAAAAAGATAGACTAGATTTTTATACAAAAAATATTGAACGTATTAATAATACTGATATAGATAGAATAGAAAAACACGATTTTATACTTGAGGCTATTGAATTATCCTTTAAATATGAAAGATTAGAATTTTTCAATAAAAATTTAATGCATCAATTAGTGGGATTAGAAACACATAGAAACGCACCCGAACTAAATAAACTAGTTTTTAAAAACGGCAATTTTTTTCATGTACCTAGCATTTTTACAATAGTGGAGGCCGTAAATTTTATAGTTAATACTACTACTATTGGCCAATTATTAACCTTAAAAACTCAATTTTAATATTATGAAAAACGAATATGTAATATGGGGTATTTCACCTAATAAAAATTTTGAGGAAATTTTATATACAAAAGCTAAAAATTTAGAGCAAGCCGAAACGGTTGTATATATGTTGGAAACTAGATACCAATGTAAAAAATGTAGAATACAAATTTTAAATTTTAATATTGATTATAATCAAGATTTTTCTAACTCTATTAATATTTTTTTATGAAACGTTTTAGAATACATGAAGCCGACCAAATTATAATTTTGGCCCGTTATAGATCCGAAATAATAGAAAAACAAATGTATTTTGGTTATTCAAGCCTAAAAGAAATTAAAAATAAGTTTTTAGAGTGTTTACCATACGAATTTAAGAATAAAGGTAGGCGGATAGAATTAACTATTTTTAATTCACAAACAAACGAATATAAGTACATTGATACATTTAGCTAAAAGATAGAAGCCCCAATTTAGGGGCTTTTGTCGTATAAATAGGGGGCTTGTATTTTTAGCCTCTTAATTAAATAGCCCGTTATGGGCTTTTGTTATTTTAGGGCTTTATAGCCCTTTATTTATTTAACACCTTATCAATGTATTAACCCATGTAAACAAATCGTATACAGGGCAAAAGAAAGGGTAAAACAAAGGGGTTTTATATGGGCTTATTTATAGCCTTAAATACCTTATTGCCTAATTACTTTAATACTTTGATTTTAAGCCACGATTTTAGACTTAAATAGACAATCGTATTGCCTCCACTATTTGAGTAGCTTAAAAGCCAATTATAGTACCTTAAAAACAATTAAAACGTAAAATATTATGAACAATTCTAAACAAATACCAAAAACGATAAATAGAATTAACCATTTTACAGTAATTAGAATGATTCTAAATAAGCTATTTAGAAAGCAAGGAAAAGTGAGAAAAGTTAGTCGGGCTCTTACAGGTAAAAAAGCTGATAGTTCCGGGAAATTTTTGGAAAGAAATTTGATTTTTCTCCTGGCATTTATTTTTATGATCTGCCTGGCGAATTTAATTACGACTTTAATTTTAATTTATTTTTTCTTAGAAAATCTTCACTAAAATTTATTACAATATTTGTTTGCAATTATTATTATTAATTGTTTACATTTGTAAAAATAAAAACTCAAACAAATTATGGCACACGATAAGACAGAAACTAACAAGAAAAAAGCAGGTAGACCTAAGTTAGAGCCTACTTCAGTTATATCAGTAAGAATACCAACAAAAACTAAGCTAGAAGTTGAGGAAAGATTTGGTAAATATTGGCAAGGATTATTTAAAGACTTTTGCAGAGTTTATCTGCTAGACGATCAGAGTAAGTAGAAAAATAGGTTAAAGGTTTATTATAGCAAAAGCCCATATTTTTAATGCGGGATTTTCTCATATTTTTTTTAACGATATTTAAAAAGTTGACTTTTCTGAAAATTATAAAATTGGGTATATGAAAGATGACAATGATTATTCAAAGCTTGTAGCAATTGCCTATTGGGTACTTGCCGTATTGTTCTTTCTGTATCTGCATTACATAGTAAAATTATCTTAGCATGACCGAAACTATCTATGGCCTTGTACCCAGTAAGTCTAACTCATATCGTATTGCAGGTAGATTCATGTACAAGACTAAGGCTTTAAAAGATTACGAACAAAGCTTTATAGATCAGTGTAAAGTTTACAAGGATAGAAACATTCAAGGTAACATCGGGATTAACATTATGGTGTATTATCCTAACCGAAAGTCTGATTTAGATGGAGTTACCAAAGCAGTATTAGATTTATTACAGAAGGTTAAAGCCTTTGATAATGATAATAAGGTAGCCGAACTTAATTTAAAGAAAGGATTAGATAAAGAAAACCCAAGAATAGAATTTAGTATATGGGTTTGTGATTATGTGATATAACAGTAGGGGTGTACAAACCATAAGAACTGCACATCCCTCATTTTATGTCACTTATTTATATAAAATTGTGACACATTTAATTGCAATAAATTACAAAATCCTATTTCTTATACCTTAAAGGGTATTATAAAGCACAAAATCAAGCATTTTATACCCTATAAGGGACACTAACATTTAACAACTAACAATTAAACAATTAACAAAATGAAAAAATTCGTAAAGATTACCACAAGAAATTCAGATGGGAGTTATGCAAGAGAATGGATTGATATTAATTCAATTGTAGAGTTAGCCCAAAGGTCAAATGTAGAAGCAGGTAATAATGAAGGAACTCTGCAAACGATTAATGGAGCAATAATTCCTATCATAGATTTTAATGCAACAATTGAATCTTTATCTTAAACTTTAAATAAACAAACTTATGAAAACAGTAAGAATCGGTGAACTTGTAAAAGTTGACAACCAACAAAGAAAGAATGGTGCTAATGCAGAATACTACCATGTTATTGTTAAAGGTGGTAGTGGCCCATTTAAGCTACTATTTACTAAAACTGAATTAGATGCTGCTAATGATCGTGCAGTAAAGAACTGGGAAGATACATTAGAGAGAAGCTTTATCTCAAAACTAATTGACTAATGATTCTCCTTAGAAACATCTTAACCTGGACTTTAGCTATTACAATCTTTTTAGTTTGCTTACCATTTGTCTTAATGAATAAGCTACTAGGATTAGATGAAGAAGAAGATTAACCGAAAACTACCCAAACAAATGACACAATCACAAGCAAACAAATTTCTTACTTATTATTCTCATTGCCAGTTCCTTTATGATTTTATAGAGGATGATTGGGAAAGGTCATCAGGAAATGTCCGAAAGGTTAAACTATTAACTAACCAACTAAAAAATGAGTTGGAAAAAAATGTTGACCATATCTTTAAATCACAGAATGGTGAAGGAGTTGATATGGAGAATGTTGTAGAACAATTCGTGAATGCTAGTGGTATCATGAAGTTCTTCTTTGAGTTAGGCTTACAGATGGACACAATGGAAGAAGATAAGAAGTTAGAACTTAACAATCGTGTTAACACACTAATGGAAGAATATGGTTTAGACCTTAAAATGTATGGAAATGAAAGATAGTATCGTAGAAGAAGTTCGCCAAGATTTATTAGATAGATCAGAGGTTGGCATTAAAAAGTATAACACAACTCTTGATAGAGAAGATTTAAATGCAGGAGATTGGATTACTCATGCTTATGAGGAATTACTTGATGGTGCACTATATTTAAAAAGATTACATAAAGAATGGGGTAAAACTCAAATATATGTTTTAGCAGAAGATTTTAAGAAATTAGAATTAAAGCATGAAGATTTACTTGAAGTTTATTTTGATTTATCACATGAATTAATGATAAAAAATAAGATTATTGATAACCTTACTAAGGTAATTAAATCTCAAGAAGAAGAAATATCTGAATTAAATAAGGCTAATCATTACCAACAAAAACGTAGGAATTGGCATTATTAAGCCATTCCTATATTTTTTTTCATTTATTTTTAAATATTTTTTAATATTCTATTGACTATTAATAATAAGTGTTTACATTTGTACAACAAACAACAAAAGAAACACATGAAAACAATCAAAGCAAAGTTCCAAGATGAGGCAGGGTTTTATACCATGACCTTCAGTTTCAATGCCGACCTATGGTCAATTAGTGATATTCTTAAAAATGAATGTCAAAAAAGTAACGCAAAATTTATCCAATTTCTTTATAACTAAACACAAACAATTATGGCAATTATCGCTAAAGCAGGTGGAGGCTCAAATCTACCAAAGAAAGTAGTACCAGCAGGTTCACACGTTGCAAGATGCTACTCAATGATTCAAGTAGGTACAGTAGAATCAGAATACTTAGGAGAGAAGAAAGTATTACACAAGGTTATCATTGACTTTGAGCTTCCTTTAGAAACTGCAGTATTTCGTGATGGAGAGCCCGAGAAACCATTTGTAATTTCTAAGGAATATACTTTATCATTCCACGAGAAATCAACTCTTAGAGCACACTTACAATCATGGAGAGGTAAAGCATTTACAGATGCTGAAGCAGCAAACTTTGATATTACTAAGTTGGTATCAGCGACCTGCATGTTAAACATTGTTCACAAAGCTTCTGCTGATGGAACTAAGACTTACGCAAACATTGCAAGTATCTCACCTATTCCTAAAGGTCTTACTTGCCCTGATCAAGTTAACCCAACTCGTATCTTATCTTATGACAACTGGAATCAAGAAGTGTTCATGTCATTACCTGAATGGTTAGCTGATAAGATTAGTTCTACACCTGAATACAAGGCTAAGTTCTCAATGAATGCACCAATTGTATTAGATGTAGTAAATACAGAAACAGAAGAAGATTCATTGCCTTTTTAAACCTTAACCCAACAACATCATGGAAACGATTAACCCATTAGTAAACACAATAAATAAGAATATCGGTAAGTCAGCACTAATGACTTATAAGCTAGGAATGGGAGAAGAAACTATTACTACCCGATTACTAGAAGTTACTGATTCATTATTATCAGTAGTTTGTACTCACCCCGAGCCATTCCTAAACCCTTCAATCCTAGTTCAAGAATTTACAAAAAAAGAAGGTATAGTAATGGTTCCTAAATTAGTGACTTCTAAGATTATTCCACTTAATAATATTTTAGGATTTAAGATTTTATGAAACTAAAAGAAAAGATATTAATTCCGAGAAGTAAGACTTACTCGGAGTTATTTCAAGAAGTAGCTAAGAGGCTAAACGAAAATGGGTCTTTACCCTACAGAGGTAGAGAGTATAACATCGGGATAGTTCAATCCCATGCTTATGGCAAGATTAAAGATGAGCAAGTTGAAACAATGTTAAAATCTATAGCAAATGAATGGTATGCCAATTAATGATGGTAAGTGGGAAGAACAACAAGAGATTCTTTCTAATGCTTACTGGGATCAAATCTTTGAATTGCTTCAGTTTTTAATGAATGATATTCAACCTGATGACTTCTTTGAGCATAGCCCCGATGGTAACATCAAACAATACTTTAAATCTAAATATCAAGTAAGAATTAAATAACCCATGACAAACGAACAAATACTTGAAAAACTAAAGGATGATGACCAATACTATGGCTCATTCGGCAGACAATTTATGTCTAATAGTGATATTGGAACTTTACTTAGCAACCCTAAGATGTTTGGTATGCCTTTACAAAAGACTTTACCAATGTTACAAGGTAACTACTTTCACACTGCTTGCTTAGAGCCTTATAAGCTAAAAAACTTTAAATTGGTAGATGCCTCCACTCGTACTACTAACATCTACAAAGATGCTTGCAAAGCTTCAGGGCAAGACTTTATGTTATTAAAGAAAGAATCAGAAGAAGTAGATGCAATGGTAGTTGCACTAAGGGGCAACAAGACACTTTCTCCTTTAGTTTGGGATAATGGTGTTAAGTACGAAGTTCCTTTATTAGGAGAAGTAAACGGTATGACTTTCAAAGGTAAAGCAGATATTATTAATGGTGACTTTATCTATGATCTCAAAACGACAAGTTCAATCGAAGAATTTAAGTATAGTGCTAAGAAGTATAACTATGATTCTCAAACGCATATTTACGAAACATTAACTGGTAAGCAGATGGCTTTTATAGTTATTGAGAAAGGCACTAATCGCTTAGGATTATTTAAAGTATCAGATGACTTTAGAGAATCAGGATTCTTAAAGGTCAACAAGGCAATAGAAGTTTATCAAAAGTTTTACGGAGATAATCCTACAGAAGATGTTAACCAATATTTTACCGAACAATATTTATTTTAAAAACCAATAACATGAAAACACAACACCAATTTCAAACTAACCAATTAGGAGTTACCTACTCACAATTTGGAGAAAACTTATACAATCAACTTCAACTCAACTACAAGAAGCTACATGGACAAGCAACAGAAACAAAGGTTACTGGAAAACGCAAAGGAAATTCAAAAGTTAATTAACGACTATGAAGAACTTAAAAATATACCTAATTGTAATCCTATCGCTATTTTATCTCGTAACTATTTTGTACTTGAGTACCCAATCAACGAAGATGAACACGCAAACACACTTGGAATATAAACCTTACAAGGTATTTTCAATGGAAGTAGATCACGAAGAATGGCATGGTCAATTAGAACCAGGTAGATACACTAAATCAGGAATCTTAATCATTAAGCAAAATGGAAACTAAAGAAATAGATAAAACTAAAGATTCAAAAGAATTAATGAGAATTACCTCTGATTATAAAGTTTATCTTAAAGGTGGTAATGTACATGATGGTATTATTTTATCAGAAAAAGAAATTAAAAAGATTTATGTAGGTATGTTAAATCAACTTAAAAAAATGGAAAATGGAAACTAAATATTGTCAAGGCAAGTCTAAGGACAAGCAAGATGCTACAGAGTTTATGGCATTTATTGGAATAGTAGGAGTAGGAGTAAGTTTACTAATGTACTTTATATTTATAATGTTAGTGTCATCTTGCCAAGCACCTGAAAAGATAGAACCAGTAAGTGTTGAGAAGCTTACAAAATCTTATACAATTCATGTACAACCAAGTGGTATTACAAATTACCCAAAATACTTACCTAATCTTAAATAACATGGCAAAGGATAAACTAACATTAACAGGACAAAGCTATAACAATGAGGTAAGTATCTCGATTGAAGAAGATAGCACAATTGGAGAGGTATTAGATGCCTTTAAAGTAATTACAATGGGACTTACTTTTTCATCTGAACAATTTAATCAAGCAATAATCGATTTAGCACAAGAAATAGAAGAAAATGGCAAAGCAAATATCAATTAAATACTATCGTGACCCTAAGTCACTTGAGTTAGCAGAAATAGACTACAACTCATTAAACTATAAATCTTATTCTAAGGATGGTAAATTCAGAAGGTTACTAGGTTCAATGGAGGACAGAATAGAAGCTTACTTAATGCGTAAATCTTGGGTAAAGATTAACTTAACAACTTTCAATAAGATAAAAGATACATTTGATGGAACGCAAGTATAAAGGTCACTTCATTGACCACGATCCAAAATGTCCCTTATGCTACGTTGATAATAATATCCAAACTATCATTAGGTATGCAGTCAAGAGTGGCAATAAGTTAGCAATGGCTTGGACTTGTGACCATTGTAATGAAAAGATAGAAGTCCAGTTTAATAAAGGTGGATTCTATAGTTTAAGAAAGATACGCTACTATTATAAACGCAAAACAGATGGAAACAAGCAAGCAAGAGGAGTATTATCAAATTGCTTTTGATTGGGCTAATAATTACCTATCAACAACTTCTACCACATTGGATTTTAAGAGTTTTGATGGGCATATTATTCACGATACGCATCATACCATTAAAGTTTGGGTTTATCGGTTAGAACACGCAAGAAATCGTGAGAAACACGCAGCATTTATCAGAATTAAAAAGTTTAAAGATTTTATAACTATAGACAATGGAAACTAAAAAATTTATAGTATTTACAATGGATGGCCCAGACTGGATGCAAGAATCCATTGAATTAGATTCATTTAAAGAAGCAGATGAGTTTTGTGAATCATTAAGAAGGCATAAGCATACCTATATTATATGCGAGGTAATTAAATATGGATATAATGGAAACTAAACAAATGAAACTATACACAGAAGAACAAGTTAAAGATGCAATGATATCTTTTGTTTGTGGAACAGAAAATACTAAACAAATAGTAGAAAAGTTAACTCCTATCGAACTACCAAGTGATGATGATATTTGCGATGAAGCAGAAAGCATTGCTCATAACTATTTTGTAATGCAACGCAATCATTATGAGGGGCTTGATGAAGGTGCTAAGAGAATGGCGTATTGGTTAATGAAGAAAATTAAACCACAAGACAATGAATAAAGGGGATATTAAAGCTACAATTATAATGATAGCTTATCTTATAGTAGGCGTATTTAGTGCATATATGCATAGAAATATGGGAGTAAAACCAGATGTTGCAAATTATTTTTTTGGTTTTATGATTGGATTAGCAGTTACTTTTCTTCTTCAATTAATTTGGATGATTATAAGATTGGATATTGAAGACTAAACAACAAGACAATGGAAACTAAACAAACGGCAGTTAAATTTTTATGGCAATGGATAATGAAAAATCCATTAGGAAGTTTTGATGATGGTATCAAAGCATACAATAAAGCCAAACAAATGGAGAAAGAGCAGATAGAAGAAGCTTTTAATTCTGGAATTGGTTATGATGGTTTGATTGATGATTGTAATTCAATTTTTAATGATTATTACAACGAAACTTATGGAAACTAAACAATTAGCACTCGGAGATTTCTTACAAGAAGTGTTATCTAAACTACACATGGCTATTAAAGATGAAGAACTTCTTGCTTCTTTAAATGAAACTAAGTTATCAGGAACAAAAGGTTTAGAATTAATTTACCCTATTGATAAGAAAGTAGAATTACCAGTAATACCAAAAGTAAATGCTCAAGAGATTCTTAATGAAGTAAACCTTAAAGAAGAACATTTTGAGAAGTTTTGGGAGATGTACAATAAGAAAACAGGAAGAACCAAAGCACAACCTAGATTTTTAAAGTTAACACTTAAAGAAATAGATGCTATATTTGCAACCCTTCCTTATTACCTAAAGTTTACTCCCGATATTAAGTTTAGGAAAGATCCTTTCACTTACTTAAATCAAAGAGTATGGGAAGATGAAGTGTATATGCCAAGAAAGATTGAAAGCCCACAAACTGCTAGTGCATTTAAGTTTTAATAACAAACAATTATATGAAATCAAACCAAACAATATCACTAACTGATTTAGATTCCGAACAGGAACTAATAGCAGTACTTTGCAACTATCCATCTTACACAAAGGAAGTTCAAAAGATAATTAAGCCTGATGTATTCCACTTTGATTCAACACGCAATGTTTATTTGACTTGTGTTGAGTTATTTTCCGAGAAAGGTACATTCACCTTATCAGATGTAATACTAAGGCTTAAATCAAAGGGAAGTAAAGACTGGGCATCTGTGATGACTGCACAATCTACTAAGTCACCACTTAATGCAGGAGAGTTATTGATTTGGTTAGCAGAATTAAAAGGTAAAAGAGATTTATTAACATTATCAAAAGAGATAACTTCTGATTTAGTTAACGGAGTGGATTACTTTAGCTTGCTTGATAAGATCAATAATACTATCAGCAATGAAATAGTAAAAGACAACAGCGAAGAAGTAGTATCAATGAAAGATGCTTTACTTTCAGCAGTTAACAACTTGGGTGATGTAATGACTAATGGCAACTTATCAGGAGTGCCTACAGGATACCCTAAGTTAGATGAGATTACAGGAGGTTGGTTAAAAGGTAATGTTATCTTGTTTGCTGCAAGACCAGGACAAGGAAAGACCATTACATTGCTTGAACACGCAAGATGTGCAGCAGAACTTAACTACAACGTCTTGTTTCTTTCCTTAGAGATGCCAGTAATGTCTTTAATCTACCGAATGATTTCAGGACAATTAGATAATCCTACACCATACTCTAAAATTAAGACTGGAAGGATAAGTATTGACCAATTTACAAGTGTACAATCAGAAGCAGTAACAAGATTAGAAAAGCTACCAATAACTTGGTATGATGGGGCTAATAGAGATATAAACTACCTATCTAATATGATACAAAAGATAGTTAGAGAAAAGAATATTAAAATGGTTATGATTGACTACTTGCAACTAATGACAGATAGCACAATTAATGCTTCTAATGAGGTAGCAATGGTAGGAACTGTCGCCGATAAGATACAGTCTTTAGCTAAGAAACTTAACATACCATTTGTATGTGCTGCACAACTTAACAGAGCATCCGAAGGCAGAAGTAGTCATAGACCCAAGCTTTCAGACCTACGATCATCAGGAAAGATAGAACAAATGGCATCAGTAGTGGTGGGATTGTACCGAGAAGATTATTATGCGTATGAGGAGGCAAGAGAAAACAACAATCCTAATGTTACATTTAACAATAAGCTAGAGTATATCTTCTTAAAGAACCGAGATGGTAATACTGCTACCCATGATATGTTTGTGGATGTAGCAACCTCAAGAATAAGTGAACAAGATATTTTTAACAGAAAAAGTATCTTTTAAGATAGTAAAATTTGATTTCATAATGTTTAGTAGAATACCCATTGACTTTGTTGGTGGGTATTTTTGTTTTAAAAGTAAAAAGGGGACAATTGCCCCCCATTTACCGAAACCTAACCCAAACAAACATACATGAAAACGTATGCTACGAAGGTACTATAATTTCTTGTTCAAATCAAAATAGTAATCTGTGTGTGAGATTTCTCCACTAAACTTAGGAATAACTTCTATTGAATATCCCGAATAACAATCCCCGAAGTTATGTTGCACCCAAGCAGAAGGAGGAGCAAAACTCATATAATTACGATAGTCAAACTTCTTAGTTCTTGAGTAACCAATACGATGCAAATCACCTTTCTCTAAGTGGATGAAGGGAGTGTCAATCTCGTAATGGTCTATGTAATCGTTTATAAAAGAAGTAGCCTTGTCATTTAACTCAAAAGGTAAACCCTTGAACATATACTGGGAATCTTTACCATGAGTAAGAATATATGTGTGCATTCCGTATTTAAAATGCTCCATGAATCTTTCTAAGATGTAAAACTTAACTGAATCTTCTCCATAAGTTCTATTAAGAAGCATTTGGATGGTCATGTTAGCAATAGAAGCAAACGATCCTGAATGGTTATCATTAGCTACGTTTCTTACTAATACTTCATTGGCAATACCTGCTCTGACACAATTCTCAATTAATGTTAACTTACCCTCTACAAAAGTCTTGAATGCTTCTTGGTTACTCATGTTCTGCTCAAGCTTGTGGCCTCCACGAGTAGTTAAACCATCCCAACCATCAAGCCCATCTCCTAAGTCATCTATAATAAGCAAATCAAATCTACCATTAGCGGTATATTCCTTGAGAATAGAATTATAAACTTTATCAAGATTTGACTTAAAGACTTCGGCATTGTACTCGTATGAGAATAGTGATTTATTATTAGGATTAGGGTCTAAGCCAACGTGCATATCACTTAGTGTTGCCTTAATTGCTTTAGGAGTTGGTGTTTCTACCTTCTCAATAGTTCTTAAAGTTTCAGGATTATATCCTTCTACAATCTTTGCTATTTCATCAAAGTAGTTAATCTCTTGTTTATCCCCTTTAACGTGTACAGAGATATGTTTAGACTTTAACCAGTAAGAAGATACATTGTCAATAGGGAATCCCATTGTTGAAGCTTCAGAGTCAAGAGCAGAATGATCCATCTTCTTTTCGTATCTACCCATAGATTTACGGATATTTTCGGGTGTATGCTCTGTACCTTCAGCTACCCTACGAGAAGCCTCATGCTTACTGATTCCTTCTGACCGATGCAAATTAATTGCATCAATCACTAATTCTTTCCATGTTTTCATTTAAATGGGTTTATGAACTTAAAGTAGAAGTACAATAAGATAATTAAGCTTTCAAAGAATATTGTAATGATTGCCCAAGAAGGAACTACATTAGTTCTGATGAATATTTTACCTTTTTCATCACTTTTTACGACCAATGACTTATACTTAGATTCGTACACAGATTTAATTGAATCAATGTTGATTGTAGCCTGAATCTTGCCATTTAAAGACCTAATTATAACCTTCCCTTGTGGTATTACTAATTTGCTATAAAAGTTGCTTAGAATGCCCGAAGAATCGCAGGGATTGTCTATTACAAGTGTATCTGTAACTGCCTTATATCTTTCTACTATCTTTATATCTCTGATAGTATCGTGAACCGTTGTCGTTAAAGTTTGAGTAACAACCTTCTTTGTTCTACAAGAATTGAGAAATATGATAAACAAAAGTAAGTAAATCGGAAATTTACCGAGTAATGATGTTAAGTTTTTCATGATGTTTGTGATTAGTTGTTTAAGAGAAGTATAAGTCTGCCTCCTCTTGCCTTCTTTTGGTTAATCCTGCAAGAACCTTGCCTCCTCCCCTATTCCATTTAAGGAACTCGTTACGAATTGTAACGTCTTGAGGATTCTTGTTAAGTTTCTTGAGTAGGGTAGAAGTCTTTAATGCGTTATTGCCACAATTATAGACAAACGAGCATAAAGCATCAAACTGGTTCTGATTGATTGTATCTACGCAGTAAGAATCTACTGCTTTCTCAAAGGGAACTAAAAGAGCCATCAGTAGTTCTGTGGCTCGTTCCTTAGTGATTGGTGTATCTGTTAGCTTAACCTTAGTGCTATTCTCGTAGTAGGTTGCACCATAACCGATAGTAGGTACTAAACTTGGGCATAAATAAGGTTTAGCTTTAAACCCTTCATACTTCTTAATTAACTCTAATCCTTTGCTACTTATCTTGGTTACTTTCATTAGTGATACCTAATTTAGTACGCAGTTCAATATTCTCGGCTCTTAATGTGTGAACCTCTTTAGTCAAATCTTCAATCTTTTGTTTTAATTCAGCAACCTCCTCTTTCATCTCCTTAGCAGTTACCTTCCACATCTCAATGATCTCTTTAGTGTTAGCTATTTCATTAGTATCTATCTCTACATCCTCTCTCTTTTTGCCTACGAGCCAACCAAATATGCCAGTAATACCTGAAATAATAGTCGGAAAGATTACATTCTCAAAATCAAAGTTCATTATCCTTCAGCAGTTAATGGTGGAACACTTGTTTCATCATCAGCTATCGCTTCTTCAATAATTTCTTCTGTAGTTTGGTAATCAACTTCCGTAGGAGTAGCCAACTTCTCTTTAGTTTGTAGTTGTGCTTGCTCATCAACCATAAACACAGGAGAGTCATCAATTGTAACTTTTTCTACTTTAACAATATACTTTAAGATAAGGTCATCATTCACACCCCACTTAGAAATGATTTCTTCAGGGATAGTCAAGTTCTTTGCGTACATCATTTGACCATCAAAGGTCTTGTACTCAAGGAAACAGTTCTGACTTGCCCCATAAAGAACATAAAACAAACGAACGTGCAAACGAGTTGCTATCGTTCCGAATGCTTCAATTGGCTTAATACGAATGATGTATTCCATATCTTATAATTCTATATCTTCTTCTAATTCTACTTTAAAATCTACTCCTGTAACCCAACCTTTTAAGAAAGTATAAACTTCTAATTCTTCAGGGTTTGTAATTACAATAGGAGTATAATCAAACTCTTTATCAGCTAATTCTTTTGCTGCTTTATTTAACTTAGGTAAGTTCTCTTGAGTGTAAGCATAATTGCCATCTTCTTCAATAATAACCTTTCCTTTCTTCTCTCCTTCAGTAACAACCATTGCGTACTCTAATCTCAAAGCATCTCTCAACTCGGTGTACTCATCTAAATAAGTTTGTAATTTCTCACGAATCTTATTTAACTTAATTTGACCTTTTGTTTCCTTGTTGTAAATGTTAGCAGCACAATAAGCAGCAACCATATACAAGTCTTTGTACGTTTTCTTCATTTTGATTTGTTTGTTTATTAGTTTTCTATAAGAATCAACCATATATTATAATGATTACAAGACAAATATAGGATATTTATTTTGTAATTAACAAGGAACCAAGTTTCCAAATGCATCAGACTGCAATGTTATACCTAAAGGACCTGCACTATCTAAATAAGCACCAACAGGACAAGAGTTGCTATTTTGCAATTTGTATCTTATTGTCTTAGCAGTATTAAATATGTTGTAATTAAATGAACCTTCAGATTGAACATATATTGTTGCATTATTAAGTGAAGTAGAACTAGACATAGGTAATGTAAATACTTGACTTGTAAATACATCACTACGACCTGGTTCTTTATAAGTATTTTCAAATAATAATTGACCTGTAAATACATTATTTGGTCTTGACCCAACTGTAATTTGAACATTAACTCTACTAACAATGTTTCTACTTAAATCCCTTGAATCTACTGTGCCCCCATTGTATCTAAGAGCAAAGCTAAAGCTACTACTATTAGTACCTGTAAATGGTATTATAGCTGCAATGTAAGTAAATGAGTATTGACCAGGATTAATAGTAGTTTTGTTATAAAATACACTATCAATTTGGTCAAATGCCCAATCTGTAGAATTAGGTACTATCCCACCTGCAAATAAATATATAAATACTGATTGGTTAAAATTACATTTAATTACAATTGAACCTGGTGCAGCAGATTGATTAGCTACGTTAATGGTTATATTATGATTTAAGTCATCACTATCTTGTGCATAAATGCCAAAGTAATTTACACCTAAGAATGTAGATTCATACATTACCCGATCAACCCCCGCATCTACGATACTTAATGAGATAGGTTGAGGTGCAGCAATAGAAACACTCGCAGAACCACTAGCAGTAGTTCCTCCACCACCTGATACCGTAGCAGTATTATTAAATGTACCCGAAGCATTAGCTTGAACGGTAATTACAAAATAATAAGTTTGTCCTGCTACTAAAGTATTGTTTGTAAAAGCATTAGCAGTTTGTCCACTAATAAAAGTAGTCCATCCTGAAGGATTAACAATCTGACAAGAGATAACAGTAAAGTTAGAGTCAATTGTATCTGCTATTGATACTGTTGATCCGTTAGTATTATTATTTCCTACTGTTACTGCTATCTGCCAATTAAATTGTTGACCCGGTAGTATAGCACCACTACCTACTCTACCTTTATTAACACTATATACAGGAGGGTTACAAACACAAGAGCCATTAGTATTAGCTATACCTTGTCCATTAGCATCTAACCAATTGTTACAATCTTGGGTAGCTAAGTTGTCTGCATCTGCTTGAGATATACAAGATGTTCTTGTAAATTGAGGAGAAGTAACATTGGTATAAGTCCCTACACAACCTGGTGCACAATCATTCTTTTGAATACTTCTTGTTACTGTTTTAGTAGAAGAAAATAATGTAGCATTAATTGTAATTGTATTAGAATAGAAAATACCATTAGCCCCACCACCTGTAACATTAGCTTGATTGTAATAAGCCCCTGCTGCACAATTGATTATCTTAGCAGTAATTACTACATCGTTATAAGCACTATTAGCAGGAATAGAATCATTTCTAGTGGCTACTAATGTTTGATTAGTTACGTTTACATTCCATCCTGGAGCACTCCAAGTAACTATCTGCATATTAGCAGGTAAAGTGTCTGTAAAGGTCACTAAACCACTTGTAGGAGCATTACCAATATTAGCTATGGTAATCCACATATTAAAGTTGGTGTTTACCGTAGTGGAGGCAACAGAGTTCTTTACAACTTGAAAGAAAGGGGTGAATTGGGCTTGTGTATGATTATAGCCATACCATTCAGACACCGAACAAGGTACTACTCCATTTGGTTTATAAGTGCTATAAACATTTAATGGAACGTAAACCCCAAGTTCGGCATCTTTAATATCCAAAATAGCACCATCGGCACGTTGGATTTCAATACCAATTTGGTTGAATGATAAATCACCACTTAAAGGTAATGCCATTATCCAATTTTAGATTTTAACTCATTAATTTCTTTTTGCTGAACCTTTATTGCCTCAATCATCACAGGAATAAGTTGGTTATAAGAAACTCCCTTAATTCCATTAGTTCCTGTAGAAACTGCGTGTGGTAATATCTTTTCTACTTCTTGAGCAATAACTCCATATTGATACTCATCATTCTCTTTCCATTGGTATAAGTAACCATTAAGTTGATTAAGTTTATCAATTGGATTATCTACTAAAGTTAAGTTTTTCTTTAATGTTAAATCCGAGTTTGCAGTAATGTTACTT
>ENA-OSIY01000723-OSIY01000723.1-marine-metagenome-genome-assembly--contig:-NODE-723-length-18159-cov-6.399347_pt1 | contig 18159 bp, 36 predicted proteins | sample MGYA00237884_ERZ534233 | MGnify/ENA primary metagenome ERZ534233 (study PRJEB26412, sample SAMN06343840) | marine metagenome | isolation source: estuarine water | place: USA: Columbia River Estuary... | reverse complement strand
ATAGAAAACAATTTAAAGATGTAGAAGTTTATAAAGATATGTATGATGAAGATGATTATCATACTTGTTATAATTGTAACAATGGTAGCCCTGATAACGAAACTTTCATAAAACCTATTGAGAAAGGTTATTATATTGATGAAAAATCTGATGAAACTATATATTTCAGTGGTTATGTTTATGAATGTTTAATGTGCTCCACTAATCATATTAGATATGAATATATACCAAATCTTTTAAATATCCTTGGTTTTAAGAAAATTCACGATTCTTATAATAAAATTATTCAAAATGAAAATGTAGATAATCAATATGTTATTGAATATCATAGTAGTAGTTATGATTTAAGTAATGGTAAAAAATTTGATACTTATTCATATAGGAAATTCTCTAGTTATGATTTTGTTGAATTTAGTAATATTACATATGTTCGTTTAGAAGAAATATTAAGAGAAGAATTTGTACATATTTTTAGGAAAAATAAAATAGATAATTTGATAAATGAAAACCAAAATACAAATTGATTATTTACTATCTTGTCTATCTTTTAATATGATTAGAGATGATAATAAAGTATTTAATTATTGTAATGATTTTTATTATATTCATTATTCCTATGAATTGAGAATATTTAGAGTATATACAAGAGGTAAATCACTTTTAGAAAAAATAGTTGAAATTAAAATTTCTTACGAAAAATGGAATTGTGTTTCTTCAATAGAGGATTATGTAGAATATGCAAAGAATGAAATTATATACAACTACTTGAATAGTTTATTAATTAATAAGAGGAAAAAGTTATAACAGAAATTATAAATTTATGATAAACTTTGAGAAATCTGATAAAAAGAAATTAATAGAACTATTAGAATATATTGGATTTATTAAATTAGATACGAATAGCAATGAAAAATATCTTTTGATTAGTAAAAAATATGATATTAGAACTGTGACATTTTATGAAAATAAAGTTGATTATATAGTTGATATGATAATTTACCATTATCCATCTTGTTTAGAATTATTAAATATTATAAGAGAAGAGTTTAAATATGACATTAGAAAATATAAATTAAATAAATTATTAAATGATGTATCAATATATTAATGAAGATATAATTGCAATGTTATATTACATAGGCTTTGATTCAAAAGATGGTAAAGTTTATGTATATGAAAATATGGATATTGTTTATGTTGTGCAAATATATAGCAGTAATAATATTAATTTATTTAAAACTATTAATGATATTCACGAAGCATATCATTATGCGTTTGGTATAGAATTATTGGAATTTTTAAAAGAAGAATTTAAATATGTAATTAGAAATAAGAAAATATATAAAATTTTAGATTATTTTGAAAAAAATTAAAACCAATTAATATGTTGTATAAGAAAGATGATATAATTTCTTTATTAAAAGAAATGGGTTGTATAGAAAATGGTAGCTCAATAACTTATACTAAATATAGTATATATAATTATGATATAATAGTATCAAAGGCTTCTAATTTTGGTTTAAATTGTTTTTTTGATAATAGTGATGGTACAGCAGAAATGTTTAAAAATTATGACAATATGTATAAATACATTTATCAAAAATTGTGCATCAGAGAAAAAAGAATATCTAAATTATTAAATAGTAATATTTAATATATACTTTAAATAATACATTTATTTATATGAAACATATATTAAATATTACAGATTTTTTTAATAAAATATCAGAATCAAAATTATCAAAAAGTGACATCCAAACATCAAATTCTAATTTTAAATCAGTTAGAGATTTTATAAAAAAACACAAAAATGATAAAAACATTTGGAGTAGTGTTTTTAAAGGTAGAAATAGAATTTATTTTGATATGTATGGGAATGAAATAGACAAAAAACATCTTATTAAAAATTCAAAAGAAATAACAATTACATTGAATAATGTTTCAGATTTGGTAAATGTTGATAAGGCGGATAGAGTTATTTACCATAGTCCCGAAACAATAAAAGAAATCGTGACAAAAGTTTTAACAGAATTAGGATATTTGTATATTGATTATGATAATAATCGTTGTAGTAAAGATAAAGAAGGTGTTAAAAATTTAACAAGTATAGCAGGTATTTTAAGTAGAAAAAATATAGAAGAAGTTTATAAAAAAATTGATTTATTGAATAAATATAATCAAAGAAATAATAAAAATGTATTCAATAAACCTGTTGTAATTAAACAAAAACCTGTTGATGATACTAAATTGATGATGGTTTTTAGTAACCATCCCGTAGATTTGATGACGATGAGTTCTAATCGCCCATGGGAACAAACATCTTGTATGAGAATTGGTGGTTCTAATCATGAATATGTTTATGCTGATATTAATTATGGTAGTGTTGTTTGTTTCCAAACAGTATTCGGTGATTATAATATTGAAGTCGCAAACGCAAGAATTTTATATAAGCCATATGTAGATACTGATGATAGTGATAATTATATTTTATATAGTGATGGTAAAGTATATGGTGACGGCAAAAAAGATTTTTATAGAAAATCTTTAGAAGTTGTAAATGATACATTTAATTATGGAGTAGAAGGAACTTTTGATTTACATTGTTCTATATATAATGATAGCCAAGCAACTACTATAACAAAAGATGGTGATTATATTGAAGAGGCAAATAGAATAAATATTTATAATTTTTATGAAGAATATGATAGTAGTGATGCTTCATCTGAGTTATATTATGAATTAGAAGAAAGTGCTCATGTAGGTGGTATTGATGATTATGATATATTAAATACTATTTTTATGGATTTGAATAATGATGATAAATGTAGATTATTAGATATACATTTAGATTATCTTAAAAAATTCTGTGTTGGTGATAATGAAGATTCAGAGATTTATAGAAGAGATTATTTACAACCTTTAATAGAAATTATAGAAAGTGATGAATGTAATTCAGATGATATTAGAAATATATTATTAACTTCGTATTTTATTTTAGGTATAGAGTTTGTTTTTTCTGAATTTGAAAGATTTGAAGATTATGTATTTGATTCTAATGCTGTTAAGAGATTTAGTAGTTATGATAAAGATGAAGTGATTAAATTAAAAAAATTAGAAGATATAAAAGCTATATTTGATGTTGAAACAATTAGAGCAGATTATAACAAATTAAATAAAATTTATGATAGTGCTGATGAAGATATTGAGAGTGCTGATGGATTTGGTAAAATAATTAAAAATGCACACACTAAGATAGAATTATATAAGAGTAAAATTAAAATAAAAGATAATACTTTAATGGTTTATGTTTTCATGACTAATAAAAAAGACAATAAATACTCAGAAGGTTTTATAACAATTGATAGTTTAGTAAATTATATTTATAATGCTGATGTAATTTAATAAAAAAGGAGCGTTTAAACGCTCCTTTTTCTTTTTAAATATTCTAAATATTCATTGCTATCATAATGTCCTTTTTCTCTATAATCTGATAGTTTTGGGTGTTTAGCTTCTATTTTATCAACAATTTTTATATCCTTTAAAGTGTTTTTAAACAAACCTATACTTATGTGTCCAAAATTACCTTCGTCATCAGATTGAGCAAAATCATTAATTCTGATACCATCATAACCTTCTTTTTCAATATTTCTAAATAAATTTACTTTATGATATTCTAAATCAGTTAAATCTCCTTCTCTGTCTTTTGCATAATCATATATTCTCAAATCTCTAATAGGTTCTAAAATATATAATGTACCACTTACACTTTCATTTGGTGGTAAAATTTCACCATTCTTATCAAAACGAATTTTCATATTATTATAATCAGTATAACCATGGCTATCTAATATTTTTTCAACAATATCTTCTTTCATTTTATCAACATTCACATATTTCAAATCTCTTAATTCATTTTCATATTTAGTCCATTGTTTTAAAACTGAATCTACTAATTCATCATTTTCTTTACTATATGGCAATTTTTCTATTCTTTTGAATTCCTCTTTATATTTTTCAACATTTTTATATAATTCGCTATGACGAGTTTTCCAATCTTCATACATATCATTAATATCTTTAAATATTGGAGCATCTTTAAAACTTGTTACTCTATTGTTACTTATTTCTAAATCTTTAAAATCTATTCCTAAATATTTCTGAAATTTTGTTATATATTCATTTGATGTTGGGTATAGTAAATCTTTAATATTAACATGTATAGATAATCCAGATTTTGGAATATAACTCTGTGATATAGCAGAATCACCAAAAGTTGTCCATAAAATTTTATCATAAGGTGATACATCTAAAGGTTTATCAAATTCTTCAATAGTAGAATGAAATAAATGAGTTCCTTTTTTAATTAAAAAAATATTACTATCTTTTTGGAAATCTTCATATAATTTTAAATATTTCATATATTTTTATTTTTGTATAGTATATATAAAAAATATTTATTATCTTTGTATTATGGAAAATATAGAAAATTTATATAAAAGTGAATTAGTGAGTAAAAATTCTCATCTTTCAACAACTATAATAAAAATGTTTAATAAAACAATTAAATTATGTTATCGTGCAGAATGTTCTTCATGTAGTCTTGATTATGAAGGCTTTGTTTTAGATAGAAATATTGGACAATGGAATAACATTTTCAGAACATCAGATTTAGGAACTATTTTAGATAATGGTGAAAGTAAATGGAAATATTCTGAAGTAGAACAAAGAAAATTAGATATTAAATATTACAATAAAGCTATTGAATATGTCAAGATTTTATTCAAATAATAAGAATATGCAAGATTTTATATTTGAAGTAATAACAAGTATTGGATATGAGTATAATTATTCTGCACCTGATAAACTATTCAAATATCTATCTAATAATGATGTCGTTAATATGAAAAATGATTTTTTATGGTTGGAAGATATTAAATTTGGTGATATTCGTTATATGATATTGGAAATTTATTCTGAATATTATACTATAACTTTGCTTGAAAAAAATGATTTATTAGATGAATCTTATAGTATAAAAGAGATGTATGATTGGTTAAATAAATATTATACATCTGATGTTAGAAAAATTAAAATTAAAAATATATTAAAATAAATGGATATTAATAGTATTTTTGTTGATAATGAAAAACTTATTAAAAGTGTCGCTATTATTGGAAGTAGAACATTCAATGATTATAATATTGTAAAAGATGAATTTTTAAAAATTACAAATAATATTATAGTATCTAAAATAATAAGTGGTGGTGCGTTAGGTGCAGATAAAATTGGTGAAAAAATTGCATTAGAATTTAATATACCAATCACGATATTTAAACCTGATTGGAGTTTAGGAAAACATGCAGGTTTTTTAAGAAATTCTGATATAGTTATTAATTCTGATATTATCATTGCTTTTTGGAATGGTATTAGTAAAGGTACTCATGATAGTATAAAAAAAGCTAAAAAATTAAAAAAAGAATTATATATTATTAAAATTTAAAATTATGATATTTACAGAAGAAGAGTTAGAAGCTATTACTAATCAAGAGAGTAATAGTATTACAGATGCAGAAACAATTAGAAAGATTGCTCTTCTGTCAATAGATGGTGATTCATCATTAATTTGTAAAATAAAAGATGAATATTCATTTTGTGGTTTATATCCACATATCCAACAAAAGTATGATATTCAAGCATATGATAATATTTCACAAAATATAATTATAGATGAAGATACAAAAAAATGGATTGAAGATTTTAAAAAAGGTTTAATAGATAGTAGATGTTCTAAATAATATTTAATGGAAGATAATTCGCATTATATAGATATTTTAAATTTGATTGAATATGTTGGATATGAGTATAATTATGAACATAGAATTTCATTAACATATATTCAAAATTGTAGAGTTTATCTTAAAAAAGATTATGATTATATCATAGTTGAAAAAAACAATATGTTAATTTTTACAAAACATGATAATAAGAAAGATAAAATATATTCTGAAACATCTATAAAAAATAATGATTATGAAACTATTAAAGCTTATCTTTATCACATATTTCCTGTTGAAACAAGAAAACTGAAAATAGAAACTTTATTAGATGATTTATAAGAACTTATACATATCAGATACAATCAATAGCTTAGGTTTTAAAAATATAGATTTTTACAAAAATAGTAAATATTCTGATATTATAAATAATTGGTATTCGCATGATATTTACATTAAACCTTATATCTATATTAAAGATATAAGTGATAAAGATTATATAGAAATTTTTATAATTTCACATACTAAAAATAGTAAAGATATTATTTTTGTTTTAGATTATCTATTAGATAGGAAAAATTTATATGCTAAATATACAAGTATAATCAAAAATGAGAGTGATTTATATAAAGAATTTGAGAAATATTTTTCACATGACATGCGAAAAATTAAAATTGAAAAAATGTTAAAGGAATGATAATAAAAATATTAAATGTTTTAGGCTTTGAAAAAAATAATATATTATTTAATAATATAAAATCTGATGATATTGATATTTATAGTTTTAAAATTGATATTGAAAATGATAGGTGTAGATGGTATATCGCAGAATATGTGAGTGAAATACATAAAATAAAATTGACCATTAGTAGTTGTAATGTTTTCGTTGAGCTAGTATATTATTTAAATGATATTGAATATGTTTTCACGCATGAAGAAATGTTAGAATTTTTAAATAAAGAATTTTGCCATAGATTAAGAAAAATTAGAATAGATAATATATTAAATATTGAAGATGGAAATTAAAATAATTTTAGAAATATTAAAATTAAAGTTGAGATGTGATAATACTGTTATTCAATTTTATGCTGATAGTTATCAGGTGAAAATAATACATGCTACTTGTACACAATATTATATATTCACTGAAGATAAATTAATACTTTTTTTATGTATTAAATATCCAAGAGAATTAAGAAGTTATAAAATAAATAATATGTTAGAAAAAACTAATTGTATATGACAAATCCAACATTAATTAGATTGGTAAAATCTGCTATATTAGATATGTTATACGATTGTAGTATAGAACAAAGAGATTTATTTATACGTATTTATAGTAAAGATATTAATTTGTCAATTGAAAAAGTAGTAGATAATATTAAAAATGATTATTTAGAATCAGCTATTAGTTTAGTAGAAAGAACAGTAGAAAAAAATAAATCGTTATGAGCAAAATAGAAAAAGAACTTAAAAATTTACCACCATATATCTCATTGAATGGTTGTGGTATGAGATTAGTAGTGACAGTACTTCCATACGAACCTAATATTATTGAATATTATAGAGATGCAGGAGATTGGAGTATAGAAATTGATATTAGAACAGATGGTAAAATTTATTCAATTATTAATTGGATAGAAGAATTAAATGGTATTGAATTAGTACCTATAACATATGATATATGGAAAGAAGATAATGAAAATTGTGTAGATAATATAAGAGGTTATGGTGATACAACTAACTAATTTAAGTTATTGTTAGGAATTGTTTAATATATTTGCTACATTTGTATTATGGAAAAGAACGATAAATATAAAATAACAAATATGGATAATCTAAAAGCTTTTAAAAAAGCCAATAGAGAAAATAACATTCCTATTAAACCTACTATCACAACAGATAAGAAGAAAGAAGATAATAAAAATAGATGTAAAAAACCATTAGATGATGAATAAAGATTTAATATCAAATAATAATCCAAATCAATTAGAAGTAGGTAAAGAATATTGGATTAAATATCGTTATTGTGAGTCGTCATGGAAAAAAGTTTTAATTGATAGGATTACAAAAGATGGTTATCCTTGGGGTAGTGGTGGTGGTAGAAGTAGTGGAATTGTCACAAATAGTTATATTATTGAAAATGTAAAATATAATCATATTAATTTTAAAGATTTCTGTTATCATGTTAAATGTTTAGCTCATGGTGGATTTTTTGTATAATCTATATAATGAAAGTCAGAAAACTTTTTTAATTTCTATTATAAATAAGATTGGTACATTTGCTTATAATGACCAAAGAATGTTATTTAATGTTGAAGTTTTTAGTTATGATGATGGTATATATAGTTATTATATAACTTTATATGATAAAAAAGTTTGTTATATCAAATTTAATAATAATGGTGATACAGAAAACTTTTTAAATTTCTATTATAGTTCGGTATCTACGCTAATTGATTTATTAGAAATAGAATTTAAGTATCATATTAGAAAATTGAAAATTGAAAATATGTTGAAGAATGAATAATATTAACATAGAAGATTTAAAATCTTTATTATCCATGATTGGTTTATTCAAAGAAATTGATAATGAATATGAATATGAATATTTACGTCATGAATTCAGAGTTAAATTGAGAAAATATGGAAACAGTTGAATTGGATAAATTAAGGAATCTTTTAAAAATAATTGGTATTGAGGAATATAGAACTGGTTATAATTGGGAAGAGTATACAATCATAGAATCAATGGAAAAATCTTCCAAACTTATATTATCAATTTATCTTAGTGAAGATTCTATAAATATTTCATATGAATCACCTATTCATGCGAAGAATTTTGGTAGATATAATGATATAAAATTAGTTATTGAAAAATTCAACAAATATTTTATACATATTTTAAGAAAACATAAAATAGATAAATTGTTAAACAATGGATAATATAAATGATAATTACGAAGATTTGAATTACTATTACGAGCAAATGCATATTGACGAGTTAGAAATTCAAAAAATTAATGATGAAGCTATAAAATTTGTTAAAGAAAATATATCATATAGCTTTGACTATATAGAAGAAATGTTAGATGGTAATGATTATTGGAAATCTGAAGGATATACCACATTAGAAATATCAGAATATAAATGTGGTGCTTATCCAAGGCATACATTTTATATTGAATCGGGCGTAGAAAAATCTTTACAATATATGCGACAAGATGATAATGATGAAGATGATTATCATAATTTAGTATGGCAAACAGAAGGATATTTTGGTGATGATTATAGTGGTTATTTATTATTCCCTCTATCAAATGGACATAATCAGTATTGGAAAATAAGTTTTAGTTGTTAGATATATGAATATTACAGAATATTTAGATAGTATTGATGATAAATCATCAATTAAAATATCATTGAATATGTATAATATGTTAAAAATAACTAAACCTATTACTAGTTTTGATGGGATTGAAAATTATCCAAACATATTAACAATTTCTATTGATATAAGATTAGAATTGTCAGAAAAAGAATATGAGAAATTAAATATTTTAAAAGAATTGACTCATTATGCTTCGCATGGGAATGATGTATATTTAAAATATTTATCAAATGATTTAATATCTTTAAAATTAGAAGCATGTAATATAAAAGATAAAGATAATTTTATTTTATTTAAAAAATTGAATATATTATCTTTACTATTTTGTAGTATAGGAAATGATGATTTATACTTTATTAAAGATTTGATAAATATTAATATATTAAAAATTGTTAATTTTGATGGTTTGTATTACAATACAGAATTTGAAAATTGCATAAATGATAAATCAATATTTATAAGTGATATATCATGTCTTAAAAATTTAAATAATATTAGAGATTTGTATGTTAGTCACAATAAAATAGAAGACATTTCTGTGTTAGAATATTTGACAAATATTGAAAGAATGGATATTTCATATAATGAAATTATTAATATAGAAGTGTTTAAACATCTGAGAAAAATTTATTGTATAGATATTTCTAATAACATTATAGAAGATATTTCACCATTAATGTATTTTGAGAGAATGTATGAAATTTATATAAGTTTTAAATCTGATTATAAATTAAATATACAACGAGAGAATATTATAACAACTAATTATAGTTCTTTATCAAATTTTAATTTTCATAATAATCCTAATATTGAAGATTGTAAAGATGTTAATTTTGAAAATTTTCAGCTTTTTTTAAAAAGTAAAAGGAGAAAAAAAATAATATCAAATCTTTTGGATAATAAATAAAGATATATAGTATTATGGATATAGAATTATTAAATTATAGATTAAGGAGAATTTCGTTATTAAATACCGCAGTGTCGGTTTATAATGACCAAAAAGATGAAATAGAAAGATTTATTCTTATGCCACAAGAAGTGGATTGTAATATTTTTGATAGGTTTGAATTTAAAACAATTTCATTTATAACAGAAGATGCTATATTATCTTCTACTATAATAAAAGTTTTGCCATTAAATCCTCAAAATATTAAAACTGATTTAACTCCTATTTTGAGTTATAAGAATGCTATACCACAAGGTATAGTAATACAAAATCCATTAGATAATGACAAATTAGTATTTGATGTTAAAACTCTTATGACAGGGAATTTCTTTAGCAATTTTATGGATTATATAACAAATGTTATATAGTTTATTCTTCTAATAATTGTTTAATTTTAAGCTTCCTAAAACTATTAGGAAGCTTTTCTTTTATTATTGATTTGCACATTGAAAAAAATTCTTCGGATTTAATATTTTCTACTTCCATATTAAAATTGTCGCCTTTTCTATAATATAAAAATTTATTAAAATATGTATCATCTACATTATTTGGAGATAAATAATCTGATGATATTTTAAAAAATTCAAATCTTATTTTAGAATAATAACTATCGCTATTACTATGTTCAATTGTAATATACCATTCCAATTCTTCATTTTTATAACAAATTGTAAAATTATCTTTATTAGTATAAACATTAATATCAAACTTTATCGAAAATCCTTTTTGATAACCTAAACTTCCTAATAAATTATCAAATCTATGAATAATATCCATGATTGTTATATCAATAATACTATTAAAGTTTTTATTATATATTAATGGAATATTTATTATTTCTTATGTTATTTATTTCGGTAATCATTCTTTGAAGTTCTTCATCTATTACAACTCTTTTAGAGTGACCAACAGGAAGATACATTGCTATATCTTTTGCATATTTAAAATGTTCGTAATAAGATGCTTCTAAAATTTCTAATTTGATATTTTTTGACATTTTTATTTATTAATAAGTTTAATAAAATATTTTTCTGTTGCAGAAAAGAAAAAGTTGGTATCATTTTTATTATAAACATCTAATGGTTGATATTTTATATAACCATTTTTTCTATCTAATATAATTAAAGTATCATATTTTATTTTTTCAAATGGGTTTTTTTCATCATAAAGATATTTTACGCTATATTTATTACCGATAACTAGTGGGATTTGTTCGCTATATTGATTATTACTATTAGTTGAACATGAACTAATTGAAAATATAATAGCAGAAATCATTAAATTTACTATCTTCATTGCTTTTTATTTTTTATCGTTATTTTTTAATATAAATATCAACAATGGTTATAGTTTATCAATTGCTTGTTGTAAAGTTAAATTGACAAACGTTCCTTTTTCAAAAGAATTAACATCTTTAATTAATTCTAATAATTCACTTTCTTTAAATTGGTATACTTTCATATTTATTTAATTTTTAATATTTACAAATATAGTCAATTTTTTTATATTAACCTAATAATAAAAAAATAATACATTATTAGGTTATTTCATTTTTAATTACTACATTTGTATAAATAAAATTAATCATTTAAATAAAAATTATTATGGAGAAGAGAACAGAGATTGTTTTAAGCCAAACCGATTATACAGAAGATATTAATGATTTATTAAACTTGAAAGTAGATGATGAATTCTATTTTTCATTAAGAGGGACTACTCCTCGTAGCGAGAAGATGTATAAAGAATTAAATCAAAATGGTATGTTGATTGATAATTTCGTAATTGGCGATGACCTTATTGATGGAACAATAGAAAAAATAAACGAAAAATGTAAAAATAACCATATACATTTATTGAAAGTGGTTAGTATCACAAAATCTTATCACAAGGATTATTCTTTTTCTATAACATCGCCAAAAGAAACCTATGTTGAAACAATTTTATGTGACATATTATAAAAATTATAAAACAATGGAATTAGAATTATTAATTCCATTGTTTTTATTTTTATATATAGATAATGAAATATCTAAAATTGTACGAAGAATTTAATGAAACAAATTTTTTAAAATTAAAATCTAAAACACCTGTTAAAAAATCAACAATTTTTATAGGTGATGATGTAGCAGAAATTGAATCTTATGAGTTGGTATTTGAGAATAAAAATGGTGCTTGTATAAGAACAACTTATCAAAGTTATTTTTATTCTTTTGAAGATGATACTTATAAACCTTTTAAATATCTTGAAATAGCAAGAATTGATGCCCCAAGAGATGAAGAAAATTTTATGAAAAGACAAGAAAGAAAAGGTTATGGAACATTAATGTTTAATGAGTTATTAGATTATTGTAAAAATAATGATATTGATTATATTGGTTCTTGTAGTTTAAATGAAAAGAGTAGAGGATTGTTTGAGAAATTTGAAAAGAATGGAATTATAGAACCTGTTGAAAATGGTTTAAATAGAAAAACTATATTGTGGAAAATATTAAAATCATTTTAATATTTGATAAAACACAATTGTATTACCTACTCTATTATATACTCTAAACGAATGACTTAGATGAGTTTCTAATACATCAGAGCATTTATTTAAATATTTTATTTTTTCGGAAGAAAATATAGTATAAAATTCTTCTAATGTTTTAATGGTTTCAATTTTCATAATTATAAGATTTATAAACAAAGATACAAATATTATTTTTAATATATATCTAAAACGCCACAAAATATATGAAATATTTAAAATTATTTGAAGAATATAATAATAAAATTTATCCATTAACTTTTTGGAAAGTAGTTGGCTCTACTGATAGTGGAGACGATGAAATATTTTATGATGGTATAGATGAAATAGAAGCGAAAAAAATATATAATGATATAGATAGTTCTGATTTTAATAATGATGATAAGAATATTATTTGTTTTATAGATAAATATACTAATACGTATAAATTAATAGATGAAGATGATGATATAGAAGATTATCCATTAGAAGAATACTACGATAGTGATTATGTATATGAAATTGTAGAAAAAGGAGAATATTCAACAGTAGAAACAAAAAAAATAAAATCATATAACGATAAACAAAAAGAAGATGAAGATATAAGTTATAATGCTTTGTTGAATAGTGCTAAGGAGTATGTTATATCAATCTCTGACACTCATAAAAATGCTGCTTATATGGGTTCTACTTTTTATTCATTAGTTCCATATAAAGATGGTTATATTCAAATTAGAATTGCTGACCATTTTTTCAAATTAGGATATGTTAATTTAGGTAGAGATGTTATATGGGAAAATAATGAAGGTACTAATTTAAATGATATTAGGAAAAATATTTATGGTTTTTTATCTATACAAATTTGTGATAGTAATTCTGATATAGATAGAGATAAAAGAAATTTCAAAAAAGATTTTATTGAAAGAAAAAATGAATCAAAATACCCCGATTTAATACAATATTTGACATATAAATCGACAGATGACGTGGATATAATATCTGATATTAATAATGAGCTATCTATAATAAAATCTGAAATAGATAATGCTATGAAAGATAAAGCATTTGATGAAAAATATGATGATGGTGATTTCAAAAGTATGACATATTAATACTTTTTTTATTTTATATATAATGAAATATAAAAATATAATGAAATATTTAAAAAAATTTAATTTATTTGAAAAATTAACTGATGTTAATATAGATGTTGATATGATATATAATGAATATTTTAAAGAAGGTATTGATTATATTAACAAAACAGATAAACTAGACAAATCACTTTTCAAAAAAGCTACTATATATTCTGATAGTTTAAGTAGCCCTTTATGTATAGAAGCTAATAAAATAAATCCTGTTGAAATTTTAATTAATGTTAAAAATGATTCGCCAAATCATTACAATCCTTATAAAAAAATAATTAACCTTCATGTAAGTTATACTGCAACAAATTATGTATCACAATATAAAACATTAACAGATGCAATAAATGGGTTATACGATTCTAAACAGAGGATATCTCTATCTAATCAATTTAAAGAATCTACTATAAAAGGTAGTATTCATCACGAATTAGTTCATTGGATAGATGATAGTTTAAATAATCAACATATATTAACAAAATTAAATAAAGCGAAAGGAAAGCCTATTAAAAATGTAAATTTCGCTCTTTTTGAATTACAATCACAGATACATAATATTGTTCAATTAAAAAGAAAATATGAAGATGTTTGGGATAATTTAACATTTGATGAAATGATGTCTATGTCTCCCGCATTATCGGTTGTTATGAATAATATAGATTCTGCGGAAAAAACTATTTGGATAAAAAGGTTGAAAAAGAGAATGAGTAGAGAAGGATTATTAGGAAAAAATATGTATAATAATTAATATGAAACATATAATTCTATTCGAAACATATAATTCTAATAAAGAATTAACTATATTAGGAAAGCAAATTTTACACATTATAAATTCTAAAACAATGGATATGAAAAATCACATTAAAGAATTAGCGTTTATAGATTTTAGTGATTTGAATATTAATGGTTATGTAGAAATTTATAATTTTTTAAAAGATAATCCAAAATTACAAATTATAATTGATAAGAATTATATGATAGAAATTGGGAATGGTGATAGTAAAGGATGTTATATAACAAATGATATAGATAAAGTTATTGCTTTAAATTTAACATATAATACTATCGAACAATTCAATAAAGAAGATACTAACATTAAAAATTTAGATTATTATATGGAGAACACTTATTTATCTACACTTCTACATGAATTAGTTCATGCGTATGATGATTATAGAAGTAATGGAAAATTTTCTGAAACTATAAAATCAAAAGATGATATTGCAGAAAGTCCATTAAAATATCAAAATTCTAAACATGAAATAGATGCAAGATTTAATCAAGCTATTTTAAAAACAACTTTTAAAGAATGGATAGATGTAGATGAAGATGGTTTTATATATGAATTATTACCATTTGAAAAATGCTTAAAAAGTTTTAGAAGCAATTTTTTCAATTATAGAATATTACCAATAGAAGAGAAGAAAAGAATGGATGCTATGTTTGGAAGATATTATATCAAAATAAAAGAAGATTTCAATCCCAATGACCAATCTTAATATATAGTATTATGAAACATATATTAAATTTTAATGATTTTAGGTTAAATGAAGCATTTACTCAATCTATAATAAACAAATTAATAACTAAATTTAAATTGGAAAATGCCAATTTATCTGATAATCAAATCAATTATTATATTGATGAATTTGATAAAATGAAAAATTCATCAAAAATTATAGAAAAAGATATTTTTAAATATACATTTACAGATTTAGAAAAATTGATAGATAGCTTTCCTAAAAAAGTTAATAAATCTGAAATAGGATTAAATAGTGCTGACCCTAATGATATAGTATATGATGAAAATAATTTATTAATATTAAAAGGAGATACCAAAGAAAAATGTATTAAATATGGGAAAGGTTATAAATGGTGTATTTCAAGACAAGATTCTTCTAATATGTTCAATACTTACCGTTATAGATATGATGAAATAAATTTTTATTTTATATTTGATAAAGATAGAACAGATGATAATAGAAGTATTGTTTTATTAGTTGATAAAAACAATCAATATTATATGGCGAATGTCTCTAATAGTGGTGATTTTGCAGGAACAAAAGAATTTACATTTAATCAAATATGTGAATATCAACCTAAAATAAAAGAATTAAAATATTTATTTAAACCTCTACCTTTGACACCAAAAGAAATAGAAATACATAATAAAATAAAAAATAAATTATCCAATGATAATTTATTAGAATATTTTGGTAGTTATGAAATGGTTGAAGCTTATATAAGTTATGGTCATATATTAAGTGATAATCAATATAATAATCTTACAGATGATTTAAAAAATAAATATATTAATTTAAATCACATTTTATCTGATAACCAATTATCAAATAGTAATAATAAATTAAAAGAAAGATATGATAATCTTCATAGCCTTGAAACATGGTTAGATAGTAAATATACTAAAGAAGAACAAAACAATTTAATAGAATTGGATTGTGATAATATGAGATTAACAAATTTAAAAGGTATTGAAAATCTAACTAATTTGATAGAATTAAATTGTTATGATAATAAATTAACAAGTTTAAAGGGTATTGAAAATCTGACTAATTTAACAACATTAATATGCTTAGGTAATAAATTAATAAATTTAGAAGGTATTGAAAATCTGACTAAATTACATAAATTGGATTGTAGTTTTAATAAATTAACAAGCTTAAAGGGTATTGAAAATCTAACTAATTTAATAGAATTGTGTATTTCTGATAGCAAATTAACAAACTTAGAAGAAATACATCATCTAACTAATTTAGTTAGTTTTGTGTGCTCAGATAATGATTATTTAACAAGTTTAAAAGGTATTGAAAATCTAACTAATTTAAAATATTTAAATTGTAATGGTAATAAAAATTTAACAGGTTTAGAAGGAATTGAAAATCTAACTAATTTAAATTATTTAAATTGTTCATATAATAATCTAACTAATTTAAAAATTATTGAAAATCTAACTAATTTAACAAACTTAATTTGTTCTAATAATAATTTAACAAATTTAAAAGGTATTGAGAATTTAACAAATTTAAAAGTATTAGATTGTTCATATAATAAAAATTTAACAGGTTTAGAAGGTATTGAAAATCTAACTAAATTATTAGATTTATATTGTTCTAATAACAATTTAAGAAGTTTTAAACCTATGCAAAATCTAACAAATTTAAGAACATTGGATTGTTATTATAATTATGTATTAGCTACTCCTTCGCAAGTATTAAATATTATTAAGAATGGTATAGATTTAAAAAATATTGAACATTAATAAAAAATAACCCCTACTATTTGATTAAATAGTAGGGGTTATTTTTAAAATTTAAGATAAGAATAGTTCTTCTACATTAGCAAAAAGATTAACATCCAAACTTCTTCTTTGTGAATCTGTTTTTTTGTTTCTATCATCTGAATATATCAATTCGTTCATAGCATTATAAACAATCCAAGCATTTGGTTTCACTTTCAATAAATCACTTTCTCTTGCGATAACATCTAAAACAAAATTAGCATTAATACTTGGTTCGTGATTTTTTTCAGATTTTTCAAACATGAAAATGTTTGTAGATAAATTTTTAATAATGTGATTTAGTTCTTCTTTTTTGATTGTTTTTTCAGCAAGAACTTCAAATTTTCTGAAAATTTTCACCATATCATTTTTCTTATAGTTTTCTAACATTTCTGTCATACTAGGAAAAACAATTTCTAAATTTTTCTTTGTTTTTCTAATATTAAATGCTAAATCATTAGTAGAAACATGCAAACCATTACTACAAACTTGTCTAAAAAAACCGAAATAACCCGCAAGATTAACTTTACCGTCATAGCTATTAGTCAACCTTAATTTAGGTTTAATCATATCGCTATTTTTGTATTTTTCTGCAAATTTTGAATTTACGAATAATTCACCTTCTAAAATATAATCAACGGTGAATTGTCTGTCTGCATAATTCTTTTGAATCATTTCATATTTGATATGCTCACTTTTTAAAATTTCTTCAAAACCACCAAAAAAATCTTGGTTTTTAATAAATCCGTAACTATCAGATACTAGATTAACAATTTTACCATTACTTATAATAACATTGTTAATAGAATCACTACCAACTTTCAATGCCATATCTTGACATAAAACATTTTCCAAAGGCATCATTGTAGCCTTAACAAACACATTACTTGTAGATGGATTTTGTAATTTTTTAGAAGCTTTCATAGTTGTATAAATTTAGATAGATGAATAATTATTATTTTTTTAACAATACAAAGGTATTAATTTTAATTCACATTTCCTAATATATTTTAATAATTTTTATAGAAATTATTTATCGCCTATAAATAATGAGAACAATAGAGATGTTTTAACAAAATATAATTTGTGTTAACTATAT
>ENA-OSIY01000722-OSIY01000722.1-marine-metagenome-genome-assembly--contig:-NODE-722-length-18167-cov-6.541902_pt1 | contig 18167 bp, 12 predicted proteins | sample MGYA00237884_ERZ534233 | MGnify/ENA primary metagenome ERZ534233 (study PRJEB26412, sample SAMN06343840) | marine metagenome | isolation source: estuarine water | place: USA: Columbia River Estuary... | reverse complement strand
GGATATAATCCCCTAATAGCTGCATGGGGATTGCCAGCATAATTATGAAATCTTATGTCTATATTAGAATTAATACTAGTAGACATGTTGCCAAGAATGATGCCTGTAGTATTCTGAGCTGGGCCGCTGTTAAAAATACTTAATGCAGCATTATTAACTCCATTTGACGTTCCAAATAAGACGGAACCCAAACTTGAGGTATTTTGACTAAAGCTAGCTAAATCATAACCTGCTGTAGTATAGTTAGATCTTAGATTTAAACCAATTGTTGGGGCAGCAGCACTTCCATAACAACGTATATCTGCTAGATCTTGACCTCCATCCCTCTTCCATAAAATAGATGATCCATCTCCACCACTACCACTTCTATATAATTTTATAACTGGTTTGACTCCACCTACTAAAGGAGCTGAAGTATTTATTTCTAAAGAGTCTTTAATAAAGCTCCCGCTCTTATTCACTCTAAACTGACTAATGCCACTAGTTTGCAAATCCATTAAATTACTAGAAGCATTAGAGAGGGTATCTAATACATTTAATTTGATGGCAGTGGGGGCGGCTGAAGTGTTCCAAGTTTGTTCAATGTTTAAAGCTGATCCCGATAACGATCCTGATCCAGCTAATGTGATGTCTCGCAAGTGCAATGTGCCACTTGGAGTTGTGGTGCCAATGCCAAGACTACCAGAACCATTAAATCTAGCAACTTCTCTAAGATTAGAGCTGGAGCCTTGAGATGTAATTGATTCTGCAACAGAGAATTTTAATGCGTTATCTAAAGAATTAGATATAGTAGCATTAGCACTCCCAGAAGTTGTGGTAGAGCTTCCTCCAAAATTACTCAAAAATTCTAAACTATTAGTTCCAGCAATACTAGATCCATGTTGTGTTATCAACTGGAATTTAGCTCCTTCATTAAAACGAACAGGGCAAACTCTAAAAGTATCGGGGAAAGGTATAGAAATAGAACCACTAGCTGTTCCTATAATTCTATTATCTCCTCCATATAATGTGAATGGTCCGTTGGTAATAGTAGAGGTTGCAGCGCCTCCATTATTGGTAATAGAAAAAGAAGTTAAAGCTCCATTCTTAACAGAGAATCCAACTCCATTATAACCGCCATCTACAGATAGTTTGGCAGTTGGAGTTGTTGTGCCAACCCCAACATCTCCATTTCCATACACGTTAAATCTTGAGCCACCAACTAGTGAATAAGGCACTCCAGCCATTTCTGAAACCGCAACACTAGTTGTCATCAATGTATTTGACGAGACTGCTGAGATTGTTAAAGTTTGTCCAGAAGCAGTAATAGTATTGCCAGCTTTAAAAGTATTTAAAAATTTCGTTCCTACGCCTGTTACTGTTGTTCCGCTTGCTCCAATTGATATTGTTCCATCTCCAATTGTAGACTGAGCTACTTCAAAATTAGAAGTGGGAGCAGTAGTTCCAATGCCAATATTTCCATTGGATGATACTCTCATCCTTTCAACGTTTTGAACACTAAATTTTATTATACTATTAGCTGCTGCTGATAGTGATAATGTTGCACTGTTTCCAGCGGCGAGTTCAGTTGTGGCGCTATTTGATCCTCCTATTATAAAATCGCCCACTGAAGTATGTTGAATAGATGGACCATTAACGCCTGTAATTTGAAAATTAATGGCAGAACCAAAACTTGGCCCTTGTTTATCAATAAGCAGGCTGACTGAATTTGGACCGCTAATCTTAACGTTACCTCCTACAACATCAAGCCTTTGCGCAGGAGTTGTCGTTCCTATCCCAACATTACCATTAGCGCTTGATATGCGCATTTTTTCTGAATTTGAATTGCCAAAAAACTGTATAGCATTCTCAACCCATGATGGAGATAAATTAATTTTGCTATAATAATTTGAAATACTTGCGTCTGAATTTCCAGCTGTAACTAAAGTCCCATTTCCAGTTATAAAACTTGAATTTGCATCTGCATAAATTTTAGGCGAATTATTTAGATATATTCCAGCGCTTCCATATATATTCGATGCAAATGACCATACACCATATGTTCCAGATTGAGGTCCATATATTTCAAGTCCAGCACTATTGCTAATTAAAGAGCTTGTTTTAAGACTCATTGTCGTTGTCGAGTCTACAACTTGTAATTTACCAGAAGGAGTTGTCGTTCCAATCCCAACGTTTCCATCATTTCTAAAATAAGCTATACTAGAGTTATTAGAGTTCGATACATTTAATGCGGCTCTAGAAGAGGTTGGGTTGCTGCCCATTATTTGATAGTCTAATGCTCCAGATAATCTTATAGATGATGAGCTGCTACTTTTTAATGTAGTGACGTTATTAGGATTATCCCAACTAAAACTCATCATCTCTCTACCGCCGCCATTAACTGTTAATGTAGTTCCTACATTTGGACCTGTATAATTTATAAAAGTTCCAGCTCCAGCATTTAAATTAATATTATAAGGGAGACCTAATGTACTAGAACCAATATTAATATCACCATTGCCTGGACCTCCAGCTCCAATACCTGGGATAAGATTAATACTACCACCCACACCAGCTGTATTAGCATTACCTCCTCGAATATTCAAAGATGTGCCTGCTCCAGCCACAGTGGCTGATGCTCCAGAAATAGTTCTAGTGCCGCCATCTGTGAATATTAAATTGCCAGATATTTTAGTGTCGCCAATGACTTCTAATTTGCCCGAAGGAGTTGCAGTACCAATGCCAACGCTAGTATTATTAACAACAAGAGCATTACTACCGTAAGTACCCATGGTAATCTTATCTGTAAGATTGGACTCCACTTCAATCACTGGCAACCCAGCCGCATCGTTTACAGAAAATATCGTACCAGTTACACTGTCAGATACTCCAAACAACCTACCATTAAAACCATCAATAGCAAATCTATCAAGAGCATCTACTCCACTATTGTAATTGGTTATGGTTAAGTTGCCAGATATTTTGGAATCTCCAACGACTTCCAACTTAGCAGTTGGCGCGAGTGTGCCAATACCAACATTGCCATTTTGAACTAGTAAACCGCTATGAAAGGTTTTAATTCCTGAGACTATTTGATTTCCCGTTTGAAAAACTGGCTGATCAATAAATTCAACGTACCTCAAATCAGCAGCGCCAGTCGTTAAAAATGCACCAGTAGCTCCAGTTGTTACGAATGAACCAGTAGCGCTATTTAATGCATACCGCAAATCACCAGCACCAGTCGTTAAGAATGCGCCAGTAGTCGAACCTCCCTCTAATAAAACTCCAGTTCCATTAACCGTTGGGATTTGTGTAAAAGATCCTCCTTGTGCAATTAAATTATTGATGCGAAAATCAGCTGCCATTTGTATTTTTTACACCCAATCAATCTCGTTGAGAGTGTATTTGCACGTTAATTCCTCCCCAGGCAGAATTTCCCTTAGTGCAGTATAGTAGTCTAAAACTAAATTGTGATGCAAATTAGGAGAGTCGCTATGATTTACATAGTATGCTGGATAGATTTTGTCTAAATTGCAGTCGATGTAAAATCCGCTCTCATTAGAGTTGCAAATTTGTTTAATGTAATTTAATACATCACTCGAAACATGAGATACTTCACTCCAAAAAATAAATTGATTATTAGTGGTAGAAAATACAATCTCTCCATCTTCAATTTTATTCACTGCAAAAACTCCCACGCCCGCTCCACTAATTTTGCTAGGAGCAAGTTTGCAAACCAAAGCGTAGTGAATGTCTTGAATTATTTTATTTTTTGGGCTCATTGGAGAATTCAGTGATGTAACCGTAGTCGGTGAATTGATTTCTTTTATTTTCTACACTGTAAGTTGTGAGGTCAATCTTGTAGCCTGGATTTTTTTGAATGGGAATGTCCACCCAAGCATCATCGTGCCAAATGATTCTGTTGTTTGGATAGCAGTAAAAATTGCCATTATCCATTTTAAACAAGTGACCACACTTATGCTCTGGAGTTTCCGAGAAGTTAGTGTCGAGCATTGCTTTGTTTTCCCAGCTCCAATCAAAAGTCATCATGTATTCGCCCGCTTCTTTAGAGCCATCTGGGCAAATGAGCTTGGCTCTTAACCCTCTCATTCTCGCCCGAACATTAACATCAATGTAAGGACTAAAGCAGTCCCAATACATAGCTTTCTCCAGCGCTACTGGCGAGCAAGGTTTCCAGCAAAATGCTGAGATGGGGCGGCGAGTCCAGTTTACTCCATTAGTTAAAAATCCCTCAAACAATGGAACTCTTTTTTCAATCGATGCAACACTATGCACATCGCAGCTAGTATATTCTCCATGCCCTTTTTCATGATTAAAAAGATACTCATTTCTCATTAAACAAGTAATGGTAGGAATGTTATGATTCAAGTATGCCATGTTAAATTTTAAGTTAAAAATAATAGAAATCCAGTTTTATATTATTAATATCATGATATGTTTAGTCTCTACAAACCCAATTCTAAGAACACTGGATGTGCATTTGCTTTTAAAGAGGGAGTCACTGGTAAAAATTACGAACCATGCGTTTATGTTAATGGCATTCAGCAACACTCTTGGAACGATGCTACCAAAAATGGATCATTTTCTGAAAACGCTAAAAATCCAGAAAAGATTATTGCATTTAAACTGAACGAGTTTGAGCTTGGAGGTCTCATTCACGCTATTGAAAATCGCACAGAGTATAAAGCTTTTCACACTTTTGATGATAACAAAACTGTTATCAACTTTAAGCCTTACACAAAACAAGATGGCACTGCTGCTTACTCTTTGAGTGTGACTAAAAACTCTACAATCAAGTTTGGAGTGGGCATTGAAGTTGGCGAAGCTTATGTTTTGAGAGAGTTCTGCAAAAACATTCTTCACAATATTTTTGAATTCCGCTACAAGCAAAATCAAAGCGTTAAAAATAATGAATAAAAAAACAGTTTTAATTCACAGTAATTTTTGCAAAGCCTTTACTGGATTTGGCAAAAACAAAAAAAACATTCTGCGATATTTGTTTAACACTAACAAATATAACATCGTTGAATTTGCTAATGGTCAAAATTGGCAAAGCAGAGAAACAGACAGCACTCCTTGGAAAACTTATGGATCTCTTCCAAGTCCAGAAGCGTTTAATAAAATCACTGATCCTACTCGCCAGCGAGCAGCATCTTATGGAGCAGAACTCATTGATGATGTTGTCAAAACTGTAAAGCCAGACGTTTACATTGGCATCGAAGACATTTGGGCGTTCGACACTCTCTATGCCAAGCCATGGTGGAATAAAATCAACTGCATGATTTGGACAACTCTAGACAGTTTGCCAATTTTGCAGTCTGCTATTGATGCTGCTCCTAAAATTAAGAATTATTATGTTTGGGCATCATTTGCTGAAAAAGCATTTCAAGAGATGGGATATTCTCACATCAAAACATTGCGCGGAAGTTTAGATGCATCTTCTTTTTACAAGATGTCTGATCTTCAAAGAGCAGAGTTGAGAAGCAGAAACAACTTGCAAGATGAGTTCGTCATTGGTTTCGTATTCCGCAATCAATTGAGAAAAAGCGTTCCTAATATTTTAGATGGCTTTAAGATGTTTAAGGGATCAACTCCCAAAGCTAAACTTTTGCTTCATACTCACTGGTCAGAAGGATGGGATATTCCACGACTCTTGGAAGAGAAGAGCATTAATGTGAATGATGTTTTAACAACTTATTTTTGCAAGTCATGCAGTTCTTATAGCGTGCAACCTTTTTATGGACAGCAAAAACAGTGTCCTCATTGTAAAACTCAACAGTCATTCTCTACAACTAACATCATGGATGGAGTTAATGAATCTCAATTGAATGAAATTTACAATCTCATGGATGTTTATTGTCATCCATTCACTAGTGGTGGACAAGAAATTCCTATTCAAGAAGCTAAGCTCACAGAGTTGGTAACGTTAGCTACTGATTATTCGTGCGGCGAAGACTATTGTCATGAAGATAGTGGAGGTCTCCCACTAGATTGGTTCGAGTACAGAGAGCCAGGTACTCAATTCATCAAAGCGTCCACTTGTCCAATTAGCATTTCTAATCAACTACACAGAGTTTACAACATGTCCGTTTCTGAAAGAGAAGCGATTGGCGCTAAAGCTAGACAGTTTGTCATTGATGAATGTTCTATAGAAGTTATTGGCAAAAAAATCGAAGACATTATTGATGCTATGCCAGTAGTAGATTTTGATTTTGATTTTAAACTCATTGAAAAAAACAGCACTTACTCTCCCGAAAACCTAGATGCAGACAATGAAACATTTTTGATTGATCTTTACAAGAACATCTTAAATGAAGAAATAGATAAAAACTCCACAGGAGTCAAACACTGGTTAGGAGTCTTAGCAACTGGCACCCCCAAAGCTGACATTCTAAAACACTTCCAAGATGTTGCTCTCAAAAGTAATTCTGATTCTAAAATTATAGAGTTCGGCGACATTTTAGATTCTGATGATGAGGGTCGCAGAATTGCAGTTGTCGTACCAGATTCTGAAAGTGATGTTTTATTAGTGAATGGATTGATGAGAAACTTGAAGAAGCAGTATCCCAAACACAATATTTATATTATTACTAATCCAAATAATTTTGAATACATTGAAGACAACGTTTATATTCACAAGTGTATTCCTTACTCTCCATCCATTGATAGTTCAGCAATCTTAGAGGGGCAAGCTCATCACAAAGGATATTTTGAACTAGCTTTCTTTCCCACAATCACCACTCAAAAAGTCATTTCCTTTGTTCATAATGGAAAAGATAAAATTCAATTCCCACTAGTATGAGCCATCTCATTGAAGAATATTCTAAAAGTTTAGGAGTGAAAATCTCCAAACCAATTGTTTCTCGTCACTTTTATCCTGTGATGTTTGACAATTACATTACCATTCAACTAGCGCCAGAGATTAGCGCTAAGAAATATCACTACTATGAGATTGTCATTGATCTTATTAGCAGCCAATTACGAAAGCTTGGCATCGCAATTGTGCAAGTTGGTACTACTCCAGAAACTAAATTAAAAAATGTCAACATCAGTTACGGCAAACTAGGATTCAAAAACACAGCCTACATTGTTTCAAAATCTAAGCTACACATTGGAGTAGACGACGCTTTATCTCACTACGCCAATTCAGTTAATGTGCCTCAAGTAACATTATTTGGCAATGTGTTTAGTTCTGTGACAGATGGATACTGGTGCAAATCAAAGATTAACATTGAAGCTCCTTGGAGTGTGAAACCTTGTTTGAGCAATCATGATCCAGAAGACTCTATTAATAAAATTCTTCCAGAAACCATTGCTTCTGCTATTTTAAAATCTTTAAAACTAGATGACAGAGTTCCTTTGAAAACTCTTTTTACTGGCAAAATGTATCACAACAAAATTGTAGAAATTGTTCCAAACTTTTTTAATCCATCATCAGTACCAGCAACCGAATTTTGTTTTTTAAGATTAGACTGGGAGGATAGTAATGATGGTTGGACTCACTGGTTTCAGCATTTAAATCGATTTGCTATCATCACAGACAAGTTTATTCCAATCGAATTGCTTGATGCTGTTAAGCATAAAATTCACATCTTGTCTTTTATTGTTGATGAAAAGAACAAACCAGTAGTTGAGTACTTGGAGTTGTTGAAAAAATTAAAAATTCAATTTCATCTTCTCGTTAAAAATCCAGATCAACTAGCAACTTTAAGATATGAATTTTTTGATTATTCAGTTCAGGAATATGGAATGGATTCTAAAGATCTTCTTCCCAAAGACTTTTCTTTTAAAAATGCATTTTTTAATTCTAGTAAAACTATTCTCTCAAACAATAAAAAATACAACAGTCGATATCACTTATTAAAAGATGAAACATTTCTTGACAAAAACTTTGAACTGTGCGAAGATGAAGTTCTCTTAGAAGAATTAAAACATTTTTATGTCTACTCAAAATAGTGAAGTCTCAGAAGTCGAAACGCAAACCAGCGAAACTCCCAGCAGTAAAGCAGTAACTAGCCAGCCGCCAAGTCACATTGATTGCAAACGCAATGAGTATGGATTGCTCAATTCAATTAATTATTCATTCAACGAGGATGGATCTGTTAATTGGCGCACTATGATCAAGCCTGAATTTCTTTATCCAAACAAAGACTGGTTTGATCTACGCAAGCAAACTGTTCCATCTTCCTCAGAGGGTTTAACAGATAAGCAGCTTCTCATCATGCTGGGAGGAATCAAAGAACTGGCAAAGCTTCGCGGATTTACTAAAGTAAAGTATTCATTAGATTATCCTAGAGATAATTATGTTGTGGCTAAATGCTCCATTGAGTGGATTTCCAATTATGAAAATGCTGAAAGTGTCGTTTATGAAGATGTAGCAAATGCTACTAGTGACAACACTGATCTTTTTTGCTTGAAGTTCTTGGAGACTATTGCTTGCAACAGAGCTTTTGTTCGCTGCGTTCGTAACTTTTTAAACATTCACATTGTGGGTGCTGATGAAATTGACAAGTCCAAGAATAGAGTCTCAGACGTTGCTGAGCTTATGATTTCCAATGCAGTGCCAATTACTGCACAGGGAGCGCTAGAAAAGGCTGCAAATGAATTGCTTCATGTCCAGACCTTGGAAGAGTTTAAAGCGTTCCTGCGTCAACTGTGGAAGAAAGCGGGGCCAGTAGAACAGAAAGAGCTTGCTGAATTACTGTCAGATGCTAAAGAATGGAATGTGTTCAAAGATATTCCCTCGAAACAATCAAGAATGCTGCTTAAATTAACCAATGAGCATAAAATGTTCCACAATGAGCATAAAAAGAATAACTAATCCTGAAGAATTTAAAATCGTCTTGGATGACTTGATGGAGTGTTTTCAGCAAGAGGATGTTGATAGCGCTCATCAATTTTTAAAACATGATGTTCAGTCCATCAAAAATGCTTTTTGCTACAAAACTATATTAGCATGGGACTTGTTAGTTTGGGCAAATTATAATGGGCACAAATTTGATGCAATGATAGCTTTCATCAATGATAAAAATGTTAAATTCAATGTAAAAATCTTTAGTGAATATCTATGGTTATCTAAAAATCCTAAAATGGGATACAAATTATTATCTACTGCAATAAAGTATGCAAAAGAAAATGATTTTAAATATATTTCCATGAACACTGTTGTCAAGCATCCTAAACATGAAAAAATTAAATCCTTTTATGAAAAACTAGGATTTCTAAAAGACTCTGAAAATTATATTTCTAAATTATGAACGCGAACAAAGCAAAAGAACTTCGATCAATCATCAATCCAAATGATCCTATTACTCGCAAAACTTACAGGCGAGCTAAGAAAAAGTATGCATCTCTTTCCGCAGATGCTCGACTTTTATTCTTGGAGGGTTTGAGAGAAACTTTTAGTCACAAAGCCACTTTGTAAAGTTTGAAAACTCCTGTTGGAGCAACTCCTGAAACATTCAGGTAAACATAATCGTCCGAATTTGTATAAGAGTATACTGGATAGTTATTATCACTAATAGCATATTCAGAGAATGAAACTCCAGATGACGGACTTCCAGTTGAAGTTATAACAAACTTCAGTTCTGAAGATGATACGGATAGGTTGGCATCGCTAACTTGGGCCGTATATGTTATTGTACTATACAAGCTTTTTGGAATTCTATCTAATACTGTGTTTGTATTAATTGCTCCAGTAATGAAACCAGTAATATAATCCATGATCATAGATGATGCTCCATGATTCAGTTGCAAAATATTAGTAGCTAAAACTTTTTCAGTGACTAGCGCTGGAAACTCTCTAGTCATTGTATGAGGTCCAAAATATCGAACTTCGCCACTTCCCATTTCAGAGTATGGAATAATTCCAAAATAATATGGAACATTATATCTTAATCTAGAAGATGGAATATTAACAATAGAAGCATCTATTTGATCGAAAATTGGCTGAGAGTATAAATAATATGGACTGCTAGATATTATTTTTTCAGATAAACTTGTGGAGGGTTGAAATATTTTTCCACTGATATTCTCTGTACTAGCATAAATATCAATTCTATTAAATTTTATATAAGTTAAATTATTATTATAGTTTATATTTAATTGAATTTTATCATAAACTCCTGATCCTCCGCTAACTGATCCTTTTGTTCCATCATAGACTTCAATAGAATTTATACTTGGAATATTTCCATAAACATAAAAACTAGCTCTAAAAATTTCTGAATTAATGCTATTATAAACATTAGCTCTAATTCCAAAATCTTTTTGATAAAATCCAAAGATTCCAACATTCTCTTCTTCTCTAAAATTAAAATATCGACTCTTGCCAGAAGTATAGTTGGCGTAAACCGTTGTTCCGCTACTAGACAAGATGTCATAAACTGTATTATTGATGAATGGATTATTTCGTAAATCAGCATCGCTATTTATTATGTTTCCAAGTGGATCTTGAAAGCTAAAATATAAAGAAACATCTTTATTTAAATGAATACCACTAGCAACATGATTAACGGTCACGTTGTCTAAATCTAAAGAGTAGTTTTTATCAAATTCGTACATATTATGATACTGTAAAGTCTACAACTATTGGAATTTGTCTATTATCACCATATATATAAGCGACTAGTATAGTTTTTTCAGCATAATAAGAGTTTAAAAATGTTGTTCCATTTCCAAGACTTCTAATTTTTGCAGTCCAAAACCCAAACCCTTGGAATGCATCCGAAGGCTCAAGAATTGTAGTACCGTTTCCATTTAATATATATGATTTAGTTGATCCTTGATTATTTGTAAATATTACTTCGTATCCTTGAGCATTTTCAACCTGAGACCAGTCTAAAGATAAGAGGAAAGAGGAGGTACCCATTGATGTGAAGTCATAAATATCAATTACTGGAGGAGGTAATTCTTCAACAATAACATTATTAACACTCACTGGTTCAGTATTAAACGTATCTTCTGGCAATAAATTAGAAGCGAAGTTTTCAATTTCAGCAAATTTTCCAGTGTTATATTTTGTAGCCACAACTGTGTATTCATTTTGACTATCTTCACGAATAGTTAATACTTTATAAATTTGACTCTCTGAATTTTTTCTTTCAATTCTATATGGACTTCCATCTTGAACAAATTCTAATAGATTGATATTATTATCAGTAGGGCTTAAATATAAAATAGAACCATAGTTATTATTATTTAATCCATTATTATTATATCCCGTGACCTCAAAAGTAACAACTTGAGGATTATTAACGGTAGAGATTTCCTCCTCTAAAATACCTCCTATATTTTTATCATTTATACTATAAGTAATTTGAGTATGAACGCCAGAGTATTTTGTTAGTGATCTTCGATTAGAAACGCCAGTATCATAAATAAATCCACTTTGATTGCTTAAATTGCCAGCTTCATGAACATCTTGAATAGTATTGACACCAGTATTTAAAATTAATTTATCATAACCAGTATCATCTGAGAAAGATTGTCCCGTTGAAAAAATCCATCCAGAAAATCCAGTATTATAATAACAGAAAACGTCTTGATTAGTAGAATTTTTTCCAGTATAATAAGCAAAATATTCTTCAGGATCATCAAGTCCATTAGGAGCTCCAAATGTAGTAACGTTAGCAAATCCAGTTAAATAATGAGAAAATGAATACTTGGCCGCTAAATATCCACTTACTATTCCGCCACTTGTTAATGTAAAATTAGTAATTCGGCTGCGTTTACTAGCAGCTATATCATCTAATTCATCAGATGTGGTGTATCCTGTTGGAGAATAAACAGTAATTTTATTATTATATGCTCCAGAATTAAATTCATTTTCAATGTATAAACTTTTAGATGCGAAATCTTTCTTTAAAATTCTTCCAAAATTTGTTTGCTGAGTTTTCATCTCATCTTCAATAATGATTAAATCTCCAGGTCGGCAAAGTAAAGTTTCTAAACCAGCTTTGAATTCAACTCCTTGATTTTCTTTAATTGTTTGATAAATCATGTGCTGACCAATTCTTCTAGCCATTGATCTTGAAGTTACTCCTATGGTATTAATAGTAGTTTTAAAAACTCCACGTTTGCGAATGTCGGACTCATCTTCTACAAATTCAATTTTAGTATTAAAATTATCAAATCGATCAAGATAAGAAACTTCAATTGTATTAAACTGCTGATCTCTGCGATTATTGCTATAAGAAAAAATTCCATCTTTAACATGAGTATTGCTAAAAAGAGCAATTGGAGATCTAGGACGATCATCAATAAAATGAATTTCCGAATTAGCAAAAAATACTGCACCTCTAAATAAATTAGCAATAACATTGATAGCATCAAATATTTTAATAGAATCTTTAAATAAAACATTACAAGAGAATCTTGGCTCTAAACCTTTGATGCCATCTGAAACTCCAATAAAATAACCCTCATCATTTACAGCATCACAAAATCTTCCAATTTTATAAAGCTCCCAAATATTAATTTGAGATTCGTCAACATATGAACCTAAACCATATCTTGTATTAGTAAGCATGTCATATAGAATCCATGCAGGATTGTCAGTCCATCCAATTTGGAAACCTCCATCCCAATCATGTTCATAAATTTTATAGTCTTGATTATATCCAGCAGCATCTGCAATGTATCTTTTATCAGTTCCATTTGAAAAAAGAGGAGAATAATTATTAGGAATTTGTATTTTCTTTAAGCGGCAGTCATAACTTCTCTCTGGAACACTAGAAAAAACTCTAGAATCCATTTTAATTCCAGCGACTGCGGAAAATGGATAAGATAAATTAGCTTGAATAATTTCTGTAACCTTTACTAAGCTACATTCTCTGCTTATTAAAATAGAATTTGTTTCAGTTGATACTTTAGTAACTTTAATATATCTTTTAACTTGTGTAGAATTCTCATCCTCAGTTATTATTGGCAAGGGTAAAGGATCTAAATTGGCTGCTGGATCACCTCCTCCTTCTTTAACATTAGAAGTTACAAATCTTTGATTTCTAGCATTGGCGGCAGTAGCTGTTGGTTGACCAAAATCAATCAATAATTGACTTTCAATTTGACAAACTATTCTATACTCCCTAGTTCTTGGTTTATCAGGAATTCCATTTACTATTTTTCCCCATTCAACAGCAATTACTAAAATTGCTGGATATGTATCTCCTGCAAGAAATTCCTCATCTTTAGAAATTTCAGGCAGATCGTCTCCCTTGGGAACTTCTTTATTATAATTTATATCTGCACTAGCAGTATCTTTTAACGATGAAACTCCAAGTGTAAAATAAACGCTACTAACATTTGGATTTTCAATAGTGTGTACTACGGGAGACGCATCTTCATCATACTTATCATTATCTTTATTCCATTCCGAGTAATTTTCATTCGATCTCCGATTAGAGTCAACACTTGTTTCAGCTTTAGCGCTATTTATTAAACTTGGTTTTCCTCCAATTTCTTGATAATAATCAGGCCCCCAAGTTGTTCTCAACTCTTTATCTTCTTGAAGTCTACGAACCCCCTTGCCTCCCGCTCTAAATGGACCTAAAAGTTGTTGTCCATACTCATAATCAATATGAATAGAATTAAAGTACGATAATGGATCTTGTTTTTCTGCTCCATTGTTAAATTCACAAAGTAAATTGCTAAAATTATATTTAGAAGATGTTAAACTAGATGATCTCTGAGCTGCTGCATTCTCTTTATATAAACTAACTGTTAAATCTTTATTAGAAAATTTATATATTGAACTTGGAAATTGCCACTGAATAGAATCTCCTTTGCCTCGAAAAGTTTGACTTTTACGTATTAAATCAATTGAAATACTTATAAGTCCACAAATTTGGCCAGTTAAATTTCCCAATACGTCAGCTTCTGGCATGAAATAAATTTTAACTTCTCTATTTGTCCAATCAAAACCAGGAATATATGCTTTTAAAATATCAGTTGTTATATTAAGAGGAACTCCTGCTATTATAGATTTTAAACCTTCAAACCTTACAAAATCAGCACTTCCAATACTAATCAGCATCAGCATTTTATCACTAGGAGTTTTTCTTCCTAATAAAGTTTCACCAAAATAATCTCTTTTTAAAGCTAGTAATTCATCAATAATAAGACTAGCTCGCGCCTTCATTCTTGATGATTGATCAGTTCCTAAATTTCCAGCAGTTCCAGTTTGTTTGATTTCTTGTAATTTTGATAAAAAAACAGAATATAAACTTTTTGGAGAATCAAGAGAAGAAATTTCTTTTTGATTATAATAATGAAGTTCAGATGTTAAATTTGATATATCAATACTTTGTGGATCTGGACTTCCATATGCAGACTTATTTATAAAATAATATCCATAATCAATGTCATGTTCTTCTGTGGAGGCAGTATCATAGTTGGGAGTCCAAATAATTTTACTCCAACTATTAGTCATTCCATTAAAATTCTTGTCGTAGAATTCTGTTCCACCAACAGTTCCAGTAGGATCATAGTAGAAATAATTTTGTTTATTAATATCAGAAGTCTCTCTCGATAGAAATGGAAAATCTATAGATGCTCTATAGTCTACATTGCTTTCACTTGTTTTAACAACTCCAGTTCTTTCGTATTCTGCACAGAAAAAAGTATTTGATAAACTTTGTGAAAATAAATAACTTTTTCTAGAAACTGTAATTCCATTAGAATCAGTTAAATCTCTTGTTAAAAGATTTAATTGGTTACTGATATAATAAGTAGATTGACCTAGTGGTTGTGGCAAGCTCAATCTAACGTCAAAATTATTAACGCTTCCTTGGCTATTAGAAACTTCCACGGGAGTATTATCTAAATAAATTCCTTGCATCACATGATCATTTGTCACGTTAGCTCCTTCATTATTTACAATGCTATGAATTGGCCCATCGCAAATTAAGTCTACAATTTCAATAGTACTATAAGATGCTGTAATATCAAAATTCCCCAATTGAGGTGCTCTTAGAGTTCCTGGTAGAATTTTTTGTCTGGGAGGACTAAATGAAGCTCCAGCAAAAGTAGTTTTTTTAATAAAATGCTTCATGTTATTTTTCCCTAGAAATAGCTTTATGCACATTTGACTTAAAGCCTCCAACTGCTCCAGCAGTTAAGCTCTCAATTGTGCGATTAGATACTGGAAAAGATTTAACAGTAGTTTGAACAACATTCGATCCTATTCTTAATCTGCCATAACCAATTGGTACTGGACCTCCTTGTTGTGTTAAATTAGCTTTACTAGAAAATAAGAAAGATTCTTTCATTCCAGATGTAAAATAAGTTTGAGGTTTTGGAGTGCTTGGTTTTGGCTGTAAAGCTACCATAATTGCTAATCCAATTAAAGCAACGCCCAAACTAAATTGTCCAAATAGCATCGCAGCAACGCCAGCAAGACCCAAACCTACTGCTGCTCCTTTGCTGCCAGCACCGCAAATTGCTGGAACAATGTCAATAGTTTCTGGAGAGTTATTCATTTCTAATTCTAAACAGGTTTTAACATCTTTTCCATTCACAATCACAGCATAATGAACTCCTTCTTTTGCTAAATCTACAATTCTATTAATAAAATTATTTCTATTAGCATCAATAGCTTTAAAAACTTCTGTAGCTTTTCTAATTTTCATTTTAAAAGAACTTCCAAATTCTTTAGCTAAAGCTCCATGTAAATTAATAGTAGTCATAAAAATTTTTCCTTGAACCTTGAAACTAAGTTTACATCATATTCTTTATTTTGTGGCTCATAAAAGTTGAATTTGCGAGAATTAAGTGAAAAAATCATGAATGGAACACAACAATTTTCAGCCATTTTAATGTCAAATACAGATGCTTTTTCATCTCCGCTAACATGACTATGAAAAATTGCAATCATTTTATAAGATTTTTTAAATTTTAAATATCGAGCAGGACTAATGCAAAAAAAGTTTCTAGGATCTGGAGCAATGTTATTTTCATAACTTAAATAATAAAGATTTTCCTCTTCGGAATATCCAATTAAAATGCAAATTTCTACGGCAGAATGATTATCAGAAGAGACCTCTAAACATTTGGCAACATCTGAGATTCTAGAATATGATATTATTTTAGTTTCCATATTTATCAGTTCCTGGAAATCCCCCAAATGGAAGTGGATTTTGTGGAGTTGGGACGGAAACATCGCTTGCATTAAATGTTTTTATACTAACTTGTTTTTGCTGCAACAGACTTTCATAAGCGCTTCCAGTTAATGTTAAATTATAAAGAGTAGTACTATCTCCGCTTCGTCCAGTTACGCTTGTAATATACGCGGGAATCTCATTAGGCATGTTTAAGTCAGAATCCCACCAAGCAAATAAATCCTCTTTCAAAGTATTAGTATCGCTTAAAGATTGAAATGAATAAAACTCTTCTTTAGCTTCATTTCCATTTCGTCCAAAATTTCTGTAAATAAGATCGCTATAGTTGCCATCTTTTTCCCAAATTGCTATAGAACCCCATTTAATAGGAGAGGTGTACACTAAGCCTTGTTTATGGTCCTCCCACTCATTAATTCCAAAGCTCAAATTTCCAATACCATTTTGTTTCGTTGGATCTTTGAATAAAAAATATTCTCCGCTAAATCTTGTTCCAGTATTTTTTGGCGGCGGATAATAATCGCAAAGAGCCTCTCCGTATTCATCAAGCAGTCTAATTCTAGACAAAGGTTGACCTGTTGAATGTCCATCTTGTTGATAATTTTCTAAAAATAAACAGTTTCTTCCATTAAAAATATAATTAGCTCCAGCTCCATTGCCAGTTATAGATTTTTTAATTATAGTGCTAGTTGGAATGGGGTGTCCAGATACGGAAACTACTGCAAAATCACAAATCAAATCGCTTCCAGCAAGATAAACATTAAATCCACTATGTTGACATCCAGTTTTAATGTTATGTACTAAATTAATTTTTCTAGTGTCGCTAGTATTACCATTGGGAAATTCGAGCCACATTCCAATCAAGAAGCTTTCATTTTGATGAATTTTTTGTGGAGTAAAATCATAGCTAATTAAACCTCTATTGCGGCGATTGTCTAAGATTTCAATTTGATCCAGAGTTGGAATTCCGCTCCCTCCAATTCCACTGATAGACACTCCACTAGTGTTGAGAAAAGATCCTGTTAGTGTGAATCTACCAGTAGTTCCTCCATCAACAATCTGTGGAACAATAATACTACTAGAAGCTCCAGCGCTATCTGTTATAGAAATTTTAGCGCCTGTTCCGAATTTATTACTTCTATAAACATTGTAAACATTAATTCGATCAATATTAACATTGTCTAATTGATCGAATTTTCCAGTAAAATCATTAAGATAAAATACTCCAGTTGCAGCAGTTGTAGCGCTCCAATAAGTAGAGTATGGATTATTGAGACTATTGATATTGCCATCAACAGCGTTGAAAAATGGATTATAATTAGGAGGATTTCCTGTTCGTTGATCTGGAAATCCACTAATCCTATTCCATACAGAAGCTACGTTATTACTAGGGTTTTTATAAAGAGCAGAAAAGTCAACATAGTTTCTAGTATAGCTTACAACGTTTTCTTTTCCGTTTGTACCTACATTGCCGAATCTTTTGCGGCACGCGCTTAATCTTTTGCTGCATCCATCTTTGAGCCAAAAAGTATTTGTACCATATGGTTTATTTTCAGCACTACCAGTATGATCAACTCGACAAGAAAACCAATCTTTATAGTATTGAGTAAGACCCATAGCGTCCAGTGGGTCAAGTTGAATACCAGAGTGAGTAATAGTAGCTAGCTCCCCAGATAGATAGACTTTACCAATAGCCCATTCCGCAGCTAACGTTGGGCTTATTGTTCCTGGGCTAAAAAATAAAGGCACAGAGTCTTTGCCAAAAATCCTGATTGGCTGTAAATCTTCAGTTTCAATTGGTGGTCCTGCGTAGTTGCATCCAGCTCCCCTGTATCTCCATGGACAATATCTAGATAAAACTAATCTATTATTTAAATCAAACCCCTCCATATCCAAAGGGCTTGTTAATTCAAATTCTACGAAACTTTTATTTTCAGCAGTTTTTTGGCTAAAAAGAAAAGTGTCATTGCTTAATTCTGCTGAAGAATCAGCTTCTCCCCATGGATTTCCTCCATCAAAATTTTTATCATCAAGATATTTTACAAAAGTTCTTTT
>ENA-OSIY01000721-OSIY01000721.1-marine-metagenome-genome-assembly--contig:-NODE-721-length-18174-cov-6.921092_pt1 | contig 18174 bp, 19 predicted proteins | sample MGYA00237884_ERZ534233 | MGnify/ENA primary metagenome ERZ534233 (study PRJEB26412, sample SAMN06343840) | marine metagenome | isolation source: estuarine water | place: USA: Columbia River Estuary... | reverse complement strand
GCGTCAGATGTGTATAAGAGACAGTTATTGATTCTCAAAAATATGGAATGGAAATCTTTCGCAAGATTCCCAGCGGCGCGCCGCTGATCGTCGCCGAGGCAGTCTGGCAATACTCGCATCACATTCTGCATGGATTGATGACCCATAAAGGACCGATCTTGACTGCAGCGAATTGGTCTGGAACTTGGCCAGGTCTTGTCGGCATGCTGAATCTCAATGGGTCGATGACGAAGGCTGGCATTGAATATTCATCGCTGTGGAGCGAAGACTTTCAGGATTCAACTTTTCGTGACTCTGATCGACGTATGAAATCTGAACCGTTTCTCCTACATCGAAAGCGCCTGCATCCGGTTGTAACTGGTCCATAATCATTTTAAAGATTGTGGTTTTACCCGCACCGTTTGGACCGATGATTCCAACAATCCCTGCCGGAGGCAAGGAGAAATTCAAATCGTCATACAGCAATTTCTCGCCAAAGCCCTTTTTCACGTTTTTCGCATCAATGACATTGGTACCTAATCTAGGCCCCGCCGGGATAAAGATTTCAAGCTTGCTTTCTTTCTCTTTTTGCTCCTGAGACAACATGCTTTCGTAGTTGTTCAAACGTGCTTTGCTCTTGCTTTGACGTCCTTTTGGGTTCATGCGCACCCACTCCAGCTCGCGCTCTAAGGTTTTACGGCGTTTTGAAGCTTGCTTCTCTTCTTGCGCCATACGCTTGGTTTTCTGATCGAGCCAAGAGCTGTAATTCCCCTTCCAAGGAATCCCCTCTCCTCGGTCCAATTCTAAAATCCATCCCGCTACATTGTCTAAGAAATAACGGTCGTGCGTGACCGCAATAACGGTCCCCTTATATTGTTGTAAATGCTGCTCCAACCACAAAATACTCTCTGCATCCAAATGGTTGGTAGGCTCATCCAATAAGAGTACGTCGGGTTGTTGCAACAAAAGACGGCAGAGCGCTACGCGACGGGCTTCTCCTCCTGAGAGGTGGTCAACTAATTGGTCCGATGGTGGACAATTCAATGCATCCATCGCGCGGTTCAACATCGTCTCTAGTTCCCATGCGTTTGTTGCATCAATCTGATCTTGAAGCACCGCTTGACGGGCCATAAGCTGCTCCATCTTATCCGGATTTTCATACACCTCAGGCAAACCAAACTGGTCGTTGATGCTGTTGTATTCATCTAAAACGGCTACGGTTTCAGCAGCGCCTTCTTTGACAATATCTAAAACTGTTTTGCCTTTTTCCAACTGAGGCTCTTGCTCTAAATAGCCAACAGTATAGCCGTGTGCAAAAACCACATCACCCTGATAGCTTTTTTCTACCCCAGCAATAATCTTTAAAAGTGTCGATTTACCCGAGCCATTTAAACCTAAGATGCCTATTTTGGCTCCATAGAAGAAAGAGAGGTAAATGTCCTTCAATATAGCTTTGTTGTTGTGAGGAAGGACTTTGCTCACTTTGGACATCGAAAAAATGACCTTTTGACCGTCGTCTGACATGTATAAACGTATTTCTAATTTAGTACTTATTCTTCTCGCGTTGTTTGCTTTTAATGGCACAACGCTAACTGCTCAAAGTTACATATTGAAAGGGACTGTTGTGGATAGAGATTCAACTTTTGCATTGCCAAATTCACATGTCGTCAACAATAAAACTTTTATGGGTACTGTTTCGAACGGCATAGGGTACTTCGAGATACCTGTAGCAGAAGGCGATACACTCGTCTTATCAAATATTGGTTATCAGTTCAAATACGTGCCAATAGATAGTGCACTTTGTGCAGCAATCGACGCAGGGGAAGAGCAAATACTCAAACTCATTCCACGAAATTATTTGCTAGACGAGGTGAGCATTTATGCCATTACTTCTAACAACCCACGCACCATGCCGCAACGAAGTCCGCGCGTTCCCTCTAATGCGGATATTCGGATACCGCAAGCGGTAGCCCCCACGCTAGCAAACCCATTGGACTTTCTGTACTACAGCTTTGGTAAGCGTCCGCAGCAATTGGCGGCATTAAGAAAGTTGCAGCAGGAAGATTACTACCGCAGAAAACTGGAAGAAGGAAATAATCGGACCATATTGGAAGATTTAACGGGCATTCCGAAGGAAGAAATGGAGGCATTCATGTTCTATTGTAAGTATTCGGAGACGCAGATCAGAACATTCAACGACTATCAATTCCTCGTTTCATTGCTTCTTTGTTACGAAGAATACGAGCGAGAAAAGGTCCAATTAGAAACCGAAGAGTCGCTTAAACGCTAAAACATGGATCACCTAACCTACCTCGAGCAGAACCGTGCACTTTGGAACCACTGGGCAAGCCTGCATCCACAATCCGCTTTTTATAACAACGCATCGTTTATAGAGCACCAGCAATCGCTCCACTCCATTGAACGGGATGTATTGCCTAATTTAAAAGACAAGAGTGTTTTGCACCTTCAGTGCCACTTCGGGCAGGATACGATCAGCCTAGCCACCCTCGGTGCAACCCGCGTTGTAGGACTTGATTTTAGCCCCGAAGCCATTCGTCAGGCTACTATTTTAAATGCAGCATGCGGCACCCAAGTTTCCTTTATTGAATCCGATGTTTTGCAGACGTTGCCGCATTTAGAAAATACCTTTGATGTTGTCTTTGCGTCTTACGGCGTTGTCGGATGGCATCCTTCAGCGAAAGCATGGATGGACGCAGCCTTCCATTACCTCAAACCTGGCGGATCTTTGGTATTGGTAGATTTTCATCCGGTATTATGGATTCTTGATGAAGAGTTTAAGGAGATCAAATACCCCTATTTTAATACCGGAGTAATTATTGAAAATAGCGCCGGCAGCTATGCAGCGCCAGAGGCCGATACCATGGTGAACTATACTTGGAACCACAGTATCAGCGACCTCATTCTTCCGATCGTCGATCATCCAGAACGTTCACTCACCTTCTTCGGTGAAAGCGATTGGAGTCCTTACGCACTCTTTGAGCATACAGAGAAAGCTCCGGGCCAATTCCAAATTAAAGGAAAAGAAGGCTTCTTCCCTTTAGTCTATGCCATACGTGCACGCAAAGAGACCCGCTAGTCCACGCGATCAGTGGTATAAATTCTAAACCATGAAAGAACCCGCTCCACTGCAAACCAGAACCTCGTATAATCTAAGATTGGATTGAGCCACGGTGTATACGTACAATACGAGCGCGTTTCTGGCTTAGTATGATGACGTGCATGATCTTGCGGTCTTTGTAGCACCTTGATTTGTTGTAACCAATGTACGAGTCTCGGTTTCTCATCTGGAAATTTATGCGTCCATTGATGTACAATATTAGCATTCGCCCCCAAGAGCCCAATGAACCACCATTGCCAAGCTACCGTTCCTTGTACAAGGAAAACAGCCAATAGCATAACGGTAACGCCTGCCCAACCCGATTTGCATAAATACCAATAACTTCTAGTAATCATTTTGCGCGGATTAGCATGGTGCCAAGTATTGATCTCGATAATCGCTCTCCCAACTATGGGCATGTCCTCGCGACCGTAACGGTCCATCCACCAATGTACCACTCCCGTTAATAAATCCAAGAGCAAATACAAAAGCACAACTTCAATAATCAATTGTAGAATTTCCATAATATGTTAATTTACAGAAACTTACAACCATTACGGGCGGCAACAGAAGCAAAAGAGTCTCAAAAATCAGCACACTCCTAGCCAAGATGCAGGAATACAGGAATCAGGAAACCTCATTGTCTCATTTTCGCGAAATATAGAGGCTAATTGCTACTTTAAAATATATTTATAGTACTTTGTATTGCATAGTACCTACTTTAACATATATCTTTGTCTCAAATAATTTACATCAATGAGAAAACACCTCTTTTTCCTAGCATTTTTTATTTGCACTATCCCCGCAATTGGGCAATCCAAAGGTTTAGCAGATGAACTCTATGAAGAATATGAACCCAAGCCCTATGTTTCCGGCTTCAGTTTTGGCGGATCATTGCTCAGCGCTCTCCCATTAGATATTGATTTTGCAAATGGCAACTTCGAGCGCACGCTTAACGGTGAGATTAAACGCGTACAATGGTTGCGTATTTCTGACGAACGCTACCTCAAAGAAGTTACCAGCGAATGGGAGCAATTCCTTGTTAAAGCGCGTTACAAAAAAGTGGCCATTGAAGACGACGATGGTTTAGACCACTACCTGTTCATACGCGGGAGTAGAACCCGATTCGATGAAGCTCACTTTTTGATTCGTGAAGATGCAAGCACCATATTACTCACCTTTTACGGTGATTTCACATTGATAAAGACCTTAAATGAAGATTGAGAATACAAAAGCACAAATGCGTAAAGGTGTTTTAGAGTATTGTATTCTAGGCATTCTAAGCAAGGGAGACGCCTATGCATCTGACATCATAGCGCGATTAAAAGGCGCCGAATTGATTGTTGTTGAAGGAACCCTCTACCCCTTGTTAACAAGACTTAAAAATGCCGAGCTCTTGGAGTATCGCTGGGAAGAGAGCAACGCAGGACCGCCGCGTAAATACTACAGTCTCAGTGCGCAAGGACGCGCATTCCAATTAGAATTAAAAGGCACCTGGGAAAACCTAAATAGCGCCGTTGAACAACTTACTTCGACCCCATCATGAATAAAACAATAAACATCAACCTTGCAGGCATCATCTTCCACCTCGATGAGGTCGCCTATGAAAAATTCAAAACCTACCTATCCAATGTTAAAACCGCTTTAGGCAAAGAAGAAAGTGGTGAAGAAATCATTGCGGATATAGAAGCGCGCATCGCCGAAATCTTCCACCTACGTATGAAAGAAAACGGACGCCAAGTCGTGGGGCTTCCTGACGTTGAGTTTATTATCGAAACATTGGGACAGCCTGAAGCATTCGTCGATGAAATTGAAGGCGAAGGACCGCAGAAGAGCGCTAAGGAAACCCGTCGGTTCTTCAGAAATCCGGACGAAAAAGTGATGGGCGGTGTTTGCAGTGGTATCGGTGCCTATTTCGATATTGATCCAGTTTGGATTCGAGTACTGTTTTTAATCTTACTCTTTTTCACGGGTATCGGGTTCATCACTTATGTGATTCTTTGGGCCGCCATTCCAGAGGCCAAAACGACTGCTCAAAAACTCCAAATGCGCGGTGAAGCTGTTAATCTCAATAATATTGAGAAGCTTTTCACAAAAGTTGAAGATTATACTTCCTCTGAGAAAATCAAATCGGGAGTCCACAGTTTTGTTTCTTTCGTAGTGAACGGAATCGGATCTGTTTTTTCATTCGTTTTTAAATTTATCGGGGTCTTGCTGGCCATCTTTGGTGCCTTAATCGCGTTTGTGCTCATCATTACATTGCTCGGAATTTTCGGCAGTACGTGGAATTTTGAAGGATTTAATTTTCTTAGTTTTAACGGGTATATCTACGGTCTAGACGGCGCTCAAGCAATATTCGGCAGCGGATGGCGTTTACTCGCATTACGTGCGGGTACCTTGCTCACTCTATTACTGCCTTTGTTTGCATTGGTGGTTTTCCTCGCTAAAATATTTGGACGAGAATTGACCAATTCGAAACTCCTCTCCTTCTCTGGAATTGCCAGTTTCATCGTTGGATTGATCCTCATTTTCATCAGCGCAGGTTCGCTTCTTACAGACTTTAGAGAACGTGCAACAGAAACCGATCAAATCACTTTATCGGGCATGAGTTTTGATATCACCGCAGACATTCTTGAAGACGATCAAGGATTTTTCTTTGACGTAGAAGACGAATTACTACATATTGAAAATGTCCGGTTCAATATAGAGGCGAGCCGATCTTCCACTGCGAGTCTTGAATTGAAACATGCTGCTAGTGGTCGAAACCATTCCGAAGCCCGAGCGCGAGCACAGTCCTTTGACTACCCTACGGCACAAGAAGGAGAAGCATTGCGACTAAGCGAATACTTCACAGTGCCTAAAGAGTCTTTGTACAGAGGACAAGATTTGAAGGTCACGCTGCGTTTACCTGTAGGTGCGACGGTCTATTTAGATGAGAGCATTGAAAACATCATGTACGACATACGCAACGTTCAAGATATGTACGACGGTGATATGTTGGGACACCAATGGGAAATGACGCCAGAGGGTTTATCCTGCACCGACTGCGCGACTATTGAATATTACGATGCTCATGACTTTGAGGAATCTATCGAAGAGAACCTCGAAGAAATGGAGGAATCCATTGAAGAGAAACTAGAAGCGCTGGAGCTAGAGTTAAAAAAACTGAAAGACCGGTAGGCTCGTACCCTGGCCTAATTCTGAACGTTAACCCTCGCCTTTGGCGGGGGTTTCCTTTTTTACTGCATCGCGTACAACGAGCCTAAAACAAAAAAGAATACCGAAAGCACAACAATAACCCAGATACTCAAAGGATTACGTGCATCTCCTGATGCAGTTAAACGGGCAAAAAGTGTACTCAAAACGAACCACGCGAGGTAGTTCTCAAAAGGTACTGCAACCGCTTCCCATTGCCAAAAGGTCAATTCTATCGCCACGGGCTCGATCAAAATATCCATCGCAAGCATGGCTAAACCGGTAAGAATACTCCTTATCCATACATGGTTAAACCTGAACCCTGTTAAATCATAGAATGAACGAATAAGCACCCACCACAATACGCCGATCATTATTGGGGTGCCTAAAAAACCTGGACCTAATGCCGAACCGTAAGAATATACGCCAAATGGAAAACCCGTATTAGTCCCAATTAATTCGATCAAAAATCCCAAGAGTATAGGAAGGTAATAGGCCCATTTTACCAAAGGACGTTCGGTGGTCAAAAGAAACAAACCCGCGAGCAGCAATAAATTAAACGGGGTGAGGTATACTAATTCATCACGCCATTCGCCACCCAGCAAAAATAATCCTACGACGTGAAAGATCACTAAAATCCATCCAGCGTAATTTTTAACGATTTCGTTGATTTTCAAAATATTACTCATCATTTACCAACCATTGAGCAGCAATTTTTCCACTAAGTAAACATAGCGGTACGCCACCACCAGGGTGTGCTGATCCTCCACAAAAGTACAACCCTTTAATGGAGTTGCTTTTATTAGAATGGCGTAAAAATGCCGCCATTCTTTCGTTTGAACTGGTTCCGTATAACGCGCCTCCAACGCTTGAAGTACGTTTTTCAATATCCTGTGGACGCAATACCTCTTCGACTTCAATCAGTGGTTCTACAGCAGTCCCCAATGCATTTGAGATACGCTCCAAAACTTTTTCGCGTACCAACGGAACGATAGCCTCCCAATCTTGGCCTTGATCGTAAGGTGTATTCACCATTACAAACCAACAGTCTTTATTTTCTGGAGCATCCCCAGGCTCTAATCGGTTTGAGATATGTATATAGACCGTCGGGTCCTCCCAGAATGGGCCGTTCGTTCGAATATTCTCGAATTCCTCTCTGTAATCTTCACTGAAAATGATGTTATGTAAATCCATCTCAGGGAATTGCTCAGAAAGTCCCCAATAAAAAATGAGCGCGCTAGAACTAGGTTCTTGCGCAAGGGTCTTTTTAGGCCTTTTCACCTGTTTTGGCATGAGGTGTTTGTAAGCGTACTTCACATCAGAATTACAGACCAATTGGTCAATGGTCCAAATCTTTTCACCAGCAACCAACCCCGTAATCTCATGATTCTCGATAATAAACTCCTCTACTCTTGTGTCCAGTTCAAAACGAACACCCAATTCTACCGCCAAACGGGTTAGACTTTGGGATATTTCGTGCATACCCCCTACCGGAAAATGTGTGCCCAGACTATGCTCTAAATGTGTGATCATCTGCATGATCCCGGGCGTTTGGTAGGGTGATGATCCGTTGTATGTGGCGTATCTATTAAATAATTGAACCAATTTAGGCTCGCTAAACACCTTTTCATTTTCTTCATTCAAGGTAGAAAACAATCCGAGTTTTGGAATTTCCGCTAACACCTTCAAAACTTTCGGCGTCAAGAAAGTACGCGCACTATGCAAACTTTTTTCTAAGAAGAACGGCGCTGTTAAGTCATACTTTCTGCGCGCCATTTCAAAATAATCGAACAACTTTCGCCCTTCAGAAGGTCCAAATACTGATGACACAGCTGCAACATTTTTCTCAATGGAAGGGAATAAAGTGAGCTTTGTTCCATCCTCCCAAAAGTACCGGCACACCTCATCATGCGTGTGGTAATTAAAATATTCACGCGGATTTTTCCCGGCTAACTCGAACAATTCGTCGACTAAATGTGGTAGCGTGAATAAAGATGGCCCCATATCGAACCGAAAACCCTCCTTTTCAAAAGCCGTCACCTTACCACCTGTGTAGGAGTTTTGCTCAAATACAATAACCTCTTTTCCAGCAATTCTTAAGCGAATCGCGGCACTGAGACCAGCTATTCCCGCACCAACCACTGCAACAGTACTAGAAGATGTAGACATGAATTATTTTCTTTGAGCTAATAAGTAAACAAGCCGGGACAGATATTGTTGCCTTACCGTGGAAAAGAAACTCTATACCTACGCCCTCGCCTTCATTGGCGTCATCGTATTGCTTAGCATCATTTGGCCTTACGAGCACAAACTTATCGATTGGCAGGCACCTGCGGATTACTCCGTCTTAGAAAGTGACGAAATTTTCTTTAACAACACACGTATCTATAAATACCGTACCGACGAAAGAGCTGAACTTACCTCACAAGGGTTTAAGACGCACCGTTCTTTAAAATGCTTAAAGGACACGACAATGCCCTTTTTGAATTTTTCGATAGTCAATAATTGGCGGGCAGATCAAGCCTATATTGTAGCAGAACCAAGCGCAAGAAAGTTTTTTAGAGATACGGTAACCATTCGTGTGGACGCTGTTGAAGTAAAGATCTATTTGGATAAAATGGATTTTGAACAGCACTACCAATTGGCCGCCTTACTCTTTCAAAACGCACTAAATTACCACCGCCCATTTATCATCGAAGGTCAGGATTCGTTACTTCTTTATGGTACTCAAGGCAATGAAAATGCAAATATTGAAGTGCTCAAGGACTATTTCAGACTGGTCGGCCGATTTCAATAATTATTTATTGCGCTCAGCAGCCCGAATACTCAACAGCTGAACCATGAGCGCAAATCCTACGGAACAATAGATGTAGGGCTTCGGAATCTCTATGTGGGCGCTCTCAGCAATGAGCACCGTACCAATCATGATAAGAAAGGCTAAAGCAAGGATTTGCAGACTCATGTGACGCTCAATAAACTCTGCAATCGGCCTCGCAAACACTAGCATTATTACCATTGAAATAATTACAGCTACAATCATAATGACCAATTCGTGCGTCATTCCAATAGCGGTTAAAACACTGTCGAAACTAAACACAATATCCAACAAGCCTATTTGAATGATCACACCTAGCAAGGATTTGTGTTTCTTGCTGCGATCACCATGACCCTTCCCTTCTGTCTTTTTCACAATTTCTGAGGAGGATTTGGCCAATAAAAACACACCACCTAAAAATAGGATTGCATCTCTACCGGATACAGGGTGCTCTCCTAAATGGAATATTGGTTCAGTCAATCCTATCAACCACGTAATACCAAGGAGCATTAATACCCGAAAACCTAGCGCGAGCCCCAAACCTAGTCGGCGTGCTAGTGGTTGCTGAGCGGCCTCCAAATCATTGGAAATCAATGAAATGAAGATAATGTTGTCAATTCCTAAAACAATTTCTAAAAAAGTCAGGGTAAGTAAGGACAATAATCCTTCTGGGCTTAAGAGAACCTCCATAGTGCTTGCTGCGATTAGATTTTAGCTAAAGGTAGGTCTTCGAAGCGGCAAGGCGGCTCTTGCGAGAGGCTTCAAATTTCTCATAGAAATATAATGTTCCTAATATGAGTAACATTCCATAGAAAATGTCCTCAAAGGGAATAGTACCTATTCGAATTCCTAAATTCTCAGAATTATTGTACCATACCACCTCCGATTCTAAAAATGAACCTGTAAGAATCCCATTCTTTAGAAAAAAAGGAAGGAGCGATAGTGCATAGCTTTCATAAAAGCGAGGCAACCAACTGCATTTTGCAATCCAGCTTACGTAGATTAACGCAATTCCTAACAAAATAAAAGTGGACGCGGTGTAAATCTTATCGAAGGAAATGATTCCTACAGCCAATGAGAATGGAATGAGTAACTGAGAAATTTTACCAGCCAATTTTGAAGTGATTATCCCCTCGGGAAAAAACAGCTCCAAACACTTGTAAATGAAAATACACGCAAAAGGAACGGTGATAAAAAAGAGGTATTCACCGAGGGGCAACCCGAAAAGATATATTCCACTTAAATATGCCGGGGTAAAACCCCACACACCTAATTCAGTAAACCATATATCCCAAACTAAAAAAAAACCACTAACGATGAGCATGGCTTTTGCAAGTGAACCGAAGGACTTGTAATAGGCCACCCTTGGCTCGAAGCTACGAATCAAGGGAACGCTTAACGTAGCGAGATTCAATAAAAGATAAAGCCATTTCGTTTCAAACACGAGCAGTTACGATTTAGCACGCAGCGTACGCACTTGTTTAATGTATTTGGGATGTACCCAAAGCATACCAAAGTTTTCTCCGTCCTCTCTACCCAAATGCCTATGGTGCATTTTATGCGCAAGTCGAATGGCCTCAAGATACGTTGATTTAGTTTGTTTGAATATTGGAATACGTTGATGAATGAATAACTCATGGACCATCGCATAGGCAAAACCATAAAGCGCAATACCCCCTCCTACCGCGACGCTAATGCCAGCACCATACATTAGACCAAGCATAATACAAAGCCATGAAGGTATCGCAAAGATTAAAAAGAACGTATCATTCTTTTCTAATGCACCAGGAGTTTTTGTGTGGTGGTCATCATGCAAGAACCATAAAAAACCGTGCATAAGATATTTGTGCGCAGCCCAAGCGACACCCTCCATAATAAAGAAGGTTAGCAGCATTACAGTTAATTCAAGCGTTGTCATTTTTCTAATGATTTTAAATAGGACAAACTCTCCTCCACATGATCCGTCGCACGCATTAGACTCTTAAAGATATAAACTACACGGTGGTTTTCGTCGGTCACATACGTGATTCTGTTCGCCACCGTGTTGAACAATAAACCCGGAGCACCAAAAGACTTTCTCACCTTGTGTCCAGGATCGCTAAGTATAGGGTAATTCAGACTGTATTTTTCTGCAAAGCCCTTGTGCGATTCAACGGAAGCATCATTTATACCTATGACCTGAGCTCCTACCGCTTGAAAATCACTCTCGTAATTTCTAAAATCACAAGCTTGTGCGGTACAACCGGGAGTATGGTCTTTAGGGTAAAAAAATATCACAAGCGGCCGACCTATGAAATCTGAGCTATGAACGCGCTGGTTGTTCTGGTCAAGAAGCGCAAATGCTGGCAATACATCGCCTACTTTGATTGGATTTTTCGGTATCATTGGGGTGTTTTCGTTACGTATAAAACGAAAGGCATGCACTTTTGTTCGCTATGGATGCCGAAGTAGATTCCACTCAAAATTTTCAAAACGACGCAATTCGACCCACTTATTTTCTTTGCCTTGCGTGTGATCAAACCCTAAGTAAATTCCGCGCATTGGACTTTCTCCATATAGTGTGCGAATGATGTGGTAATCTGCAATATCAAATCCTCTTATTGCGTAGTTGTTCGGCTCAATACCAAAATGGGCTCTGAAGGCCTCAACAAACAATAAGGTGTTGGAATTTTGATAAGACAAATAAGACGACATAGCACAAATCACTTCCGCTTCTCTCATGAAGTTATCATTAGTGATCCCACTATTAAATAACTGGTATTCTGTGGCGTACAAAGTATAAGATGCGTTTCCAGACCTTAAATTTCGTAGTACATCTAGTATAAAAGCAGGGTCACTGTCAAAAATGATTAGCTCATAATGTTGCGTACTGTTCAAGTGGGCCAATGTTTCGTTTGACGACCACTTTTCATCGTTGGTAACCAACCATTTGTTCGGATTATCGAAACCTTCAAAAAACACTGAACATGCCGGCGTTAGGCTTTTGGTAACAACGAGTGGCACGCTATTATCAGCGAGTGAGTCTCTGTTATTGACTAAATCACGCAGCGATAGATAGAAATTCTCTTCCGCTACAACGGTATTATAAACTCCCAAATCATTGATGACGTCACTTTTACTCATCAAGTTGACCGATTTATTGGCCACCCCATACGCTGCCATCTGCTGAACGCGCTTTGAATAGAGCGGTCCCAAGACAAGGTCATACTGCTCGAGGTCCAATGAATCCAACGCTTTCTTCAACGAGTCGCTGTGATTCTGAGAGTCGATAAAATCTATATTCACAGCGAAGGAGCTATCGCTATGTAGGTGAGCAGCGAATTCCATACCCATACGTAAACTCATAGCCACAGGACTGCGCTTAGCTAAAGCCGTTTCGTTGATATAATCGATATGGAAAAAGGGTAAAATCCCTAAAACTTCGAGGCTTGATCTTGTGCTATCTGCTTTCAAAAAAACGGCAGTATCTGCTGTTGAAGCCGGTTTTACAACGAGAGTATCTGCGGTTGCCTGCAATACCGCCATTTCGTTCATCGGCTTAACTAATTGCAAACCGCGTTTCCAATCGGAACGTGCATCTGGATTAATGCGGTAAAAGGAGGCCATATCGGGAAATCCCCACTCCTTCGCTAAACCGGCAGGAGTGTCGCCACGACGTACCTTGTACATTTCAAACGCGGGGGTAGCATGTGCGGTATCTATTGAATCCGATATTGACACGGCTGCTGTCAAAGGCGATGTATCTGCCTGAGTCTGTTTTGGCACGATGAGGATATCTCCTAATGAAAGTGTTGTCCCTACGATTTGTGGGTTCGCTTCAATAAGCGCATCTACTGTTATTCCATACTGTTTTGAAAGCGAATACAGTGTATTCCCTTTAACTACCACATGCTCAGTGACCGACTGTGCACTAAGAACTGTAGTAGTTACTGCAAAAAAGCATAAAAGAAGTAAACGTTTTATTCCCATTCGATAGTGGCTGGTGGTTTCGAGCTGATATCATATACAACGCGGTTCACCCCCTTTACCTTATTAATTATTTGATTGCTCACTTTGGCAAGAAACTCATAAGGTAGGTGTACCCAATCCGCAGTCATACCATCCGTACTTTCTACAGCGCGCAAGGCAACCACTTTCTCATACGTTCGCTCATCGCCCATCACACCCACGGAATTCACTGGAAGTAAGATACTACCAGCTTGCCAAACGCGATCGTAAAGACCCTCGTCCTTTAGTCCTTGAATAAAAATATGATCTACTTCTTGCAAAATAGCCACTTTTTCAGCCGTGATGTCCCCTAATATACGAATGGCTAATCCAGGACCTGGGAAAGGATGACGACCTAAAAGATCCGCAGCCATGCCCATCGAAGCGCCTACACGACGTACCTCATCTTTAAATAGAGTCTTCAAAGGTTCAACCACTTTCAGTTTCATGAAATCGGGTAATCCGCCCACATTGTGGTGACTCTTGATGGTTGCAGACGGTCCATTTACACTAATACTTTCAATAATATCTGGATAAATAGTTCCCTGAGCCAGCCAAGTCACATCTTCAATCAAATGCGCCTCTTGATCAAATACTTCTATAAACACACGACCGATAGCCTTGCGTTTCGCTTCCGGTTCGTCGATGTCGGCAAGTGCAGAAAGGAATTGGTCAGATGCATCCACACCTTTCACATTCAACCCCATTCCTTCGTATTGCTCCAAAACATCCGTGAATTCATTTTTGCGCAACAAGCCATTATTCACGAAAATGCAATACAAATTCTTCCCAATGGCCCTATGCAACAACATGGCAGCCACGGAGCTATCTACGCCACCACTCAAACCTAAAACTACTTTATCGTTTCCAAGTTGTTCTTTCAAAGAAGCGACCGTTTCATCAACGAAATGTGCTGGGGTCCAATCCCCTACCACTCCAACGATATCGTAAAGGAAATTCTTCAGGAGTTGGGTTCCATCCGTGCTGTGATATACCTCTGGGTGAAACTGAATACCATAGGTCGCTTCACCATTCACTTTATACCCTGCAACGCGCACATCATGGGTTGATGCAATAATGTCAAAGCCTTCCGGAAGATCCATGATCGTATCTCCGTGACTCATCCATACTTGAGACCCTTCTTCGACACCGGTAAACAAGCTGTCAGATGCAACCACTGTACTTAGGTTCGCGCGACCATATTCGCGGATTTCACTAGGGGCAACTTTACCGCCAGAGGTTAGGGCCATATACTGTGCGCCGTAACAAACTCCTAAGAGCGGTAAATTCCCTTTGATGCCACTTAAATCAAACTGAGGCGCATCTTCTTGCAGTGTGCTGTAAGGCGAGCCGCTCAGAATAACACCTTTCACATCCGAAGTGATTTCTGGCGGATTGTTGAAGGGATGAATTTCACAATAAACATAGAGTTCACGAACCCTACGCGCAATGAGTTGCGTGTATTGTGAACCGAAGTCGAGGATCAAAATGGTTTCTTGCATTCGGCAAAAATACCACTATTTTTTGCTGCTCAGCACCCAAGTTCCTGCCTTTATTGTTGACATGTTTTCAACGATTTCATCACGAGGATCATAACCCAAAAAACCTACTAGGTCGGCATACGAAGCCTTTCGTTCCCAAAACGTATTCGATGGAAAAACCGCAGCATAGGCTGTATCTATGGCCGTCATTACTTCTGAATGACGCCGCTTCTGCACTCTATACCGGGTTTCAGCGGTACGTTGGGCCAATTTTGACATCTTAACCCGCAGCGCTTCAGCATGTTGCTTTAGCTCAGGGTATGCTGATAATAAAGATGCATTCCATTGTTGAATCGCCGATTCCAAAGGCAGTTGTAAAGCTTCACCTTCTGCTTGCAGGGAAATATTTCGTGAAATGAATTGCTTTTTTAACAACTCCGGTGATTGGCTTAGAATAGTCTTTAACGGTACATCAATCCGTTCGAGTGCGCGTTCTAGTTTAGTACTTTGAATCAACAGACTATTGCGCAAATAAAGTACCGGCATTGGACGGTCCAATTTTTTAAAGGCTTCGCCAAGTTGCAACCAATACGCGAGTTCGCCACCGCCACCTACATAGGCAAGATTCGGCAATAGGAATTCTTGATACAGAGGTCGCATTAAAGCATTCGGACTGATATGATGATACGGACAATCGTGGTCGGCTTGCTCAAATCGTTGACGGTCGCCGTCGCGAAGGTCAAAAAGATTGATTTCACGCGGAAATACTTGTGCTTCATAGCCCGCGGCAACTAAGGCTTCAGATTGTTTGCGAATCAGCTTGGAATAAACACCATCCATCTCTGCCGACCAAAGTGCAGCAGCCGCAGCCTTACAAGCTACATCATGGCCATCCAGTACTAGTACTCCCAAACCTTCCGCCCATTGGCGAACCCATTGTCGTGTAGCTTCTGCGAGATTTTCACATTCTTTATAGGCTTGAAGGCGAGGCTCGACCAGTGCTTTTTGTGCATGACTCAATGGTACGTTCTGAAGCCAGGCTTCCAATTGGTCCGCTAAACTATCCGTCGGTAAACGCCCCACAGGACCTTTAGCCTCTGGTAGCTCCCAAATGAATCGGTGCTCCCCTATGCTGAAGGATGAGATCTCTTGAAAATCATGATCCTCGCTGGCCATCCAAAAAACAGGAACGACGTCAATATTTAATGCTTTTGAAGCAGTGGCAGCCAGTGCAATGGCACCTAAAACTTTCGCTTCAAAGAACACAGTGCCCCCGCAAACCATCAATTGATGTCCCGTCGTAATGGTTAGTGCTCCTCTACGAAACGCATCTAGGGAAGCCTCTTCCGAAGAACTAAGGTTTGTATTTTGTCGGTGCAATGCCTCCACAACAATCTCTCGGATTTCCGACGAATAATTTTGTTGCGCTTGGGCTTGGGCAGTAAAGGACTCCCAATAGTATGGAGCTTTGGCAATTGATTCAAGAAAAGTACCTCCTGCTACAAGGTCCTTCATTACTTTTGAAGGCACACCGGTTTCCTCGTGGGGAAGCACTGAATATGTGAATGGAGATAACATTATGAAAGCGAAGATAATTGCAATATTGATTGCAGCCATACTGCTGGGCTGCAGTTCTTCAAAAGAAAATACCTGTAAGCTTGACGCACGCTATACCTTTAATTTCGAACAAGCACAGTACTATGCTCTTCCACCTATAGATTTTAGCTTTAGCCTCAGCTACGACTACCTTGTCCGTATGCCCGAGTTTGGGAAGCAGAACTTTAATTATTACGAAGTGGCGCGTTACAACGATGACAGTACGGGAAGCGTGTTACTTAAAGTACACCCGTTCAAAAGGCAAGGCGCATTTATCTCAGTTGCAGAACAGCGTACCGCACAAATAATGATGGACGTCCAAAAGGCGAAGAGAGACAGCTGGGTTACTGAACGACAGGATACTTTAAATCAATGGTACATCACCTATGGACGCTACGAACAGGACCCAGAAGATTACATCATTGGCCATACATTAATTTTACGTGATACGCTGAGCAATGGATTGCTCTTAGAGTTGCAAATGCCTTGTCCAAAAGATTCTTTTTCTTTAGCACGCGAAAAATGCCTTGAAGAAGTCGTTCGCTCATTCAAAGTCTATCTTTAATCGATAAGACTTAATACCTAAGCAAAAGCAACGCTGAAAAGTATTTTACCTTATTTTAAGCCTTAGGGCATTGGAATCCAATTAGTTATTCTATATTCACAGCATTCAAAGGCAACTTTGAATTAGGTTAGGGGTACGGAGCCAAGAAATTGGCTCCTTTTTTTGTGCTAAACTTTTTACTGGAGCCCATGTTATTCCTTAAAATGGGCAAGACACTCCGACTTATTTTGGGCGATCAGCTCAACGCACAACACTCCTGGTTTTCTACGGTGAATAACGAGTACACCTTTGTGATGATTGAATCGCGCGAAGAGGGCAGTTATGCACCCCACCACATTCAGAAGGTAGTAGGTATTTTTTCTGCGATGCGTCAGTTCGCCCATTCCTTAAAATCGCAAGGACATCAGCTACACTACCATAAAATCCTAGACAGCACTGAAGCCAACTTACGCACCGTTTTAGCATCCATTGCGCATCAATACGGCGCGGAAAGAATTGAATTGCAAGAGCCCGACGAATGGCGTTTGCGAGAAGATTTAGAACAACTAAAGGACGAAGGATTCAAGATTACGTGGTGCTCAAGCGAGCACTTTATAAGCACACGCGAAGAATTCCAAGGGCTTTTCGAAGGAAAGAAAACCTTTTTAATGGAGACCTTCTACCGCGCATTGCGCAGAAGAACAGGTATCCTTATGGATATGGCTCAGCCGGCCGGGGGTAAATGGAACTACGACGCTCAAAACAGGAAGAAACTTCCTAAAAACCACCTTCCACCTCCACCATTCGTCCCAAGCACCGATGTGAGTACGGAGTTAAAAGATGCACTAGCCGCACAACTGCCCACCATAGGTAAGCTTGAAAATCCCAAACATTTTTATTGGCCTACTACACCCACTCAAGCATGGGAAATCTTTGACCATTGGCTCCAATACGGATTGCCTTCTTTCGGCGACTATCAAGACGCGTTGACAACAAAAAGTTGGTCGCTTTACCACAGCCGTATCTCCTTCGCTTTAAACACAAAAATGATACAGCCGCTGGACGTTTGCCAGCGCGTTGAAGCCCATTACCGTGCGAATCCTGAAGTCCCATTAAATGCAGTAGAAGGTTTTATTCGACAAATTTTAGGCTGGCGTGAATTTATGCGTTGTGTTTATTGGCATCGTATGCCAGAATTTGCCTCAGAAAATTTCTTTGAATTTGACCGGAAACTGCCACAATGGTTTTGGAACGGGGAAACGAAAATGAAATGTTTATCTCATACCATTGGTCAAAGCCTGAATCACGGTTATGCACATCACATCCAAAGGCTCATGGTAACAGGAAATTTTGCTCTGTTGGCTGGAATTGATCCAGATGAAGTGGATTTGTGGTACTTAGGCATCTACATCGATGCATTTGAATGGGTGGAAATCACGAATACACGGGGTATGAGTCA
>ENA-OSIY01000719-OSIY01000719.1-marine-metagenome-genome-assembly--contig:-NODE-719-length-18193-cov-6.299459_pt1 | contig 18193 bp, 27 predicted proteins | sample MGYA00237884_ERZ534233 | MGnify/ENA primary metagenome ERZ534233 (study PRJEB26412, sample SAMN06343840) | marine metagenome | isolation source: estuarine water | place: USA: Columbia River Estuary... | reverse complement strand
TATGTTTTTTGAATTGAATCAAAAAATGGATTTAATTCTTAAGAAATTAGATGAGTAAGTACACAATATTTTTTCCCTCTGATGTGGATTTATCAGACAAAGTTAAGGACACTATTTTGTGGCAAGCAAAATACAAGCTTCAAGACGAAAGCTATGTGACAGCTGATTTTGTAGATAAGATTAATTCCACTAATGATCCTCCATTACCTATGACTCACTGGAAACATTGGATGGAGGGTCTTGGTTTAAGCTTGTTGTATGATTTTTCTTATCTAAAAGAATATGCTTATTTTGTTAAAGATACACCTGTCTTTATAGTGACATTAAGAGCATTAGATCTAAACACTGAACACAAAGAAGTGATTGTGAAATCTAATTTAGCAGAACAAATTCTAAAACAAATGAAACTTAAAAATTCAGGTTCTATGCATCCAGAAAAGTTTGAAAACAAATTAGTTGATTGTATAGATTTGTCAGAAGATGAAGTCATACAAGAAGATGAATTTATTGAGGTGCTGTTTAGCTTGGAAAATCTCTGTACATATTGTCTTAATTATGAATCTTTTATTGAATGGAAAACGATAAAATAGGATTTGCATAAACAAAATGAGAAAAAGATAATATTATGTGGTATAAAATAGCTCAACAATTTGAAAACATAACCAAGTCAAGATCTCCATCCTCTTTGTCTGGTAATCAACAAGGCATATCTGTCAATTTTCAAGATTACCAACAATTGAAATCTTTTGGCACAGGTTCAGGACCCATCACTGTTCAAGATATAGAAACTAAACAACCTGTAACAGTAGTACATGGCGGTTTAGATCCAGAAGGCAATTTTGCATTCTCTAAAGGGAATGGAGAATTTGTTTATCCTAAAGATAATCCTAACTGGGCAACAGAATTAGGTATCAATCCCGGCAATTTTATCGTTTCTTGCTATGAAGGTGCCGCTGATGCTGGGAATTTCACAGCAGCTACAAATTATCAAGGTAAACTTAATCTAAGTATACCTGTAGAAGCTGATCCTAATAATCCTGTAAAAATTCCAATATCAGGTGGTTAAATGTACATAGCAGCTAATACAATAAATTTATCAAGATTGGCTAAAAAGGAAACTGTTGAAATTTCAGGATATGAATTTCAAAAATTGCCTTATGCTTATGATAGTTTAGAACCTTATATTGATGCTGAGACAATGAAAATACATCACACAAAACATCAAAAGAAATATTTTGATAAGATGATGGAAGTGCTTGAAGAAAAACCAAGTCTTGAAAAACATTCTATTGTCGTTCTTTTATCTAATATTGATAAAATTCCATCAAAAGATAAAGATAAATTTATTAATAATGCTGGTGGGTATTTTAACCATTCATTTTTCTGGAACAATATGTCATCCGAAAAGACACAATATTCTGGAGAAATAAAAACCCTTATAGACAAAGAATTTGGATCATTGGATAAATTTATAGAAAAATTCATTCAAACAGGATTAGATCATTTTGGGTCAGGATGGATATGGCTTTGCATTTCAGATAATAAAATAAAATTATCATCAATGTCAAATCAAAATAATCCTTATATTGAAGATTGTGGCAAACCTTTGATTGGATGCGATGTTTGGGAACATGCATATTATCTCAAATATCAAAACGACAGAGAAAAATATTTAAAAAATTGGGTTAAATTGATTAATTGGAATTTTGTCAATGATACCCTGGAGTCTTACAGATGAATTTTATAACAAACTTTTTGGCAATTCAGAATCAATTTAGAGTTATGCATTGGCAAACACAAAAGAAAGTTGGTTCATTTGCTGCTCATAGTGCTTTTGGAACAGCATATGAAGAATTAGATCCTCTTATTGATGATTTCATTGAGATTTTTCAAGGTAAAAAAGGGGTTATAAAGGGCGTTAATGGATTCACAATACAATTAGCTAATTTAGATGAAAACCCTGTAGCTGTTGTTGATGAATGTATTAGATTTTTGATTGATGTAATTCCTCAAGGCTTAAATGAATCAGAAGACACCGATCTTCTCAATATAAGAGATGAAATGCTTGCTATTTTAAATCAAACAAAATACCGCTTAGATTTGAGATGAATAAATTAATATCCTGGCTTCATTCTGGATTTTTTTGTTTCGGTAGATCAATTTGAGATGCTATTCTGACTCTGATGGAATTAAAGCAGATTTGGCCAGAAAGCTTGTCAGATTTGAATTGCCTAGAAAAATTATGATCAAATGTTTAGATATGGCATTTGATTTATCTATTGAACAGCTGGATAACATAGCAAAAAACCTGTCCAAAAATCAATTAAGATCTAAATTTGGACAGGCCCTTTTATTTATAATAGAATATAAAAACTATTTATAACCACATCCACCACAAGTGTCGTGTTGCTCACCATCTACACTAAATGATTCTCCGCAGCCACAAGACTTAACAGCATTAGGATTATCAATTTTGAATCCAATTATAGCGCCATTTGTAGTGTAATCCACAACAGCTCCATTTAGATATTTGACAGATTGCTTGTGGGTGAGGATTTTAATATCTTTATCTTCCGTGACAACATCATCCAAACTAAGCTCTTCATATTCTGATAAGCCCATTTGATATTTTAAACCAGAACATCCACCACCAACAACAGCAATTTCAAGATATCCATTTAAGTAGTTATTATCAGCCATAGTGTCTTTAATTATTTCAGCTGCTTCTTTTGTGATTGTGATATTAAATTGTGTATTCAATGTATTTACCTTTTAATGTATCTAACTTGTATCTTTTTATTAAATTTTTTGGAATTTGATAAAATAATTCTTTTTTGCCAGGGTTGAATTTAGTTTCTTTATATTTAGGGCTATGATTTTTAATAATAGATATATCTAATCCATATAGTCTTTTTGGCAAACCATCATTAAATTCTTCTGATTCATCAAAAGCTAAATAATATCCATTTTCTATTTGTTCAAACTTTTTCAATGGAATATCTACAGTATTATAATAGCCAAAGAAATTATTATCAAAATCTTTTTTACTTCTTACTTCAATTTCATAATAAGTAATGTTTCCTGTGATTGTATCTAGCAATTTGATATCACCGCATTTTTTATTTTCTACAATGGGTAATATTTTTTTATGTTGTTTTTTATCTATCATAAAATTAAGGAAACTAACTCCTAATTTTTTACCAATAGAATCATTTCTTTCATATCTATTTTTATCAAAAGATGTTCTTCCTTTGAGATAATCAGACATCTATCTTTAGTTCCTTAGCATTTAAAACAGGTCTTACAAGTGTTAATTTCATTTTATCATCATACAACACTTCTTCTTCATCAACAAACACTTTAAAACCAGATTCTTTAATAAGTTTCTGTGCTAAATATAAAAGAGAAGAATAATGATTTTCTTTCTTTAAGAATGAATATAACACTTTTTTTATCTCATTTTGAGCTTCTTCAATATTTGAAAATCCATCAAAACTTTCTACATTCCAATTTTCAGGATGTAATAAAGCTAAATCATAATTTTTAGACCCAATGTATTCTTTGGCTGTTTCATCATTTGTAGCAGATATATATAATTTGCCTGGAAAAGAATTCACATAAAGTTTAATTGATTCAAGGGCCATATCTGTTTTATTTTTGTAATATTCCAACATATTTGAAAGCAAATTATTAGCTTCCGAAATATTCTTGGAAAACAATAAATCTTCTAATACATATATTTTATCCAAAGATTTAGCCAATTCATCAATATGATCTTTAACTTCAGATATATTCAAGAAAATTTTATCAGGCAAAAAAGAAAGTTTAGGAGACAATATATGAAATTCACAATCAGAAACAATAGTGAGCTTAAAATATCCCCAAGCAGGATGATCGATATTTACAAAAAGTTCGTGATGTAAATTGCCATTCTCAGCAAATATATCTGTGGGGACAATTTGAAATGGGTTATGCATATTTGTATCGCATAACCCTAAATCAACACATTTCTTAGCTAGTGTTTGTGCTAAAGCCACTAAACTACTATTATCTTGTATCCAAACATATATTCCAGCACCCAAAGCATATGTAGCATCTTTTTCCATATGCCTATTATACTAGAATTTGGTTTTAAAATCCAATTGATAAATTTGTGTAGCCATTCCCTTGTATTGTGTTTGAACAGTATCTGAAGATTTATATGAAAAATTCAATGAGGTAGTTTTACCAGTCAAAGCATAACTCAGTCCATAATACTCATTATCTTTTTGAGAATTAAATGTTTTTACATTGGACATATTAGCAGACAACACCCCACCGAACATAGATTTAATTCCATATTTTACATTCAAATCGTGTTCTTCAGCATTTTTGATATCTGTACCAGCCAACAAACTCTTAAAATCAATGACAAAATTCTTATTTCTTCTTGATTCTAAAGATGTGTTAATCTGAGTAAGTTGATTAGTGTTAAATAGATTGAATTTCTGCTGATAAGAAGGTACAGGAATAGTTGGAGCAGGAGGGGTTTGAGCAAAACAAACACTTCCTAACAACAATGAAACCAAAACAAAATTTTTCAATTCATTTCTCCTTATAAGAACATATCTTATTTATTCTTAATTCTATCACAAAGTTCCCTTAAAATCAAATGGGCCAGGATGAGATTATTCCTAGCCCAGTAGTTTCGTTTACAGGATTACTCTACTCGCAACTTATAGATTGCCTGTTTATCCACTTATTCAGTCAAACTACACAACCGCCTTTATCTGGTGGCATTTCCAGTCAAATGTTAGTTTTAAAGACATAAGGTTTAAATGTTTTAACACCTGACCTATGTCCTAAAGTGCTTGTTGCTACCACACTTTTTATTTTTTGGTTGCTTACAACTAACACGAGATACGTCTGTTTCTTGAGTGAATTACTATATTATATCCTTGAATGTGATGCTTTTAATAATTCTTAACCCGCTCTCTACAGAAGTGTGCGTATCTTGATGATCCTGAATAAGGAATACATCTCACTTCAATATCTAATCCTTCACGAGTGATTAGACTCAGTTTCAAGACTATAACGGAAAAGAATATATTCCGTAAAGCCTTTCACCATGCAAAAAAGCTCTTGATCGTGACTTCTCGAACTTCTTAGCTACTCTTATCTTCTTAGGCTTCGATGATGCTGTGTTAAGAGGGTTGTTCAGCTCACAACTCTATACTTACATCTTATTCCATATTTCCAGGCTTTGTCCCTGAAACTCACAGAAGATGAGCTTGCTTGACTGACCAAACGAATCTGGCGGGAGTAGTAGAGAATACTTTATCCCTTTGATTATCTTACGATGTCAAGCCACCGATATCTTTATTAAGTTTTTCAAAGTGCTATTTATCTTATACTAAATTTATCTTAATTTGTATTTGTCTGGTAAATACATTTTGATAATTTTATCTGACCAATCTCTACCAGCATCTCCGCCATATAAACTCCACTCTTTGTAAGATTTTGATTTTTTATTCTTGATATGAGTGGATTTGTGCCTGACAGTGTATTCAAATATTTCTAATACATCTTTCAGTTCCAAATAGGTTCTGGATTTTAATTGTCTTGCTATTTCAATTTGTTTAGGAGTGCCAAATTTTTCATCGCCAAATCTATCATCATAAGCTTCTTTGGCTGTAGCTTTTACATCTCCTGGAATCAATATCTGCTTCGACATTAAAGAACTTGCGATTTTAATAAATAAATGGTCCGCTTTTTTATAGCTTCCATTTTTATCTAAATTAAAACAAATCTTAATCCATTCTTCCATACAAGTAATATTCAAAAATATATAGAAATAAACCTATGAGAACATTTTAAGGAGAAAACAAAATGCCTATAAAATTAGATGAAGCTTTAATATTTACTTTGAAATGGGAAGGATCAGTTTTTACAGATCACCCATTAGATCCTGGTGGTGCTACTAGATATGGAGTAATTCAATCTAGGTATGACCAATATAGAGTGTCTAAAAAGTTACCAAAACAAACTGTAGAGAAGATTACAAAAAAAGAATATACAGATATTTATGATCTCTATTATTGGGATCCTGTAAGAGCGCAATATGTAGATGGAACTTTAGGATTGGCTTTATTTGACACAGCTGTAAATATGGGTGTTGGTGGGTGTTTATCTAGATTACAAGCTGTCTTAAGAGTGCCTATAACAGGAACCTTTACAAAAGCTATTAGTGACAAGATACACGATGCTGATCAAACAGATGTAGCACTTAAGGTTTGTCAACTCAGAATCAAAAAAAGGTATGACAGAGTGAAACAAAGACCTGATCAAAAAGTGTTCCTGAATGGTTGGCTTAATAGAGACAGAGACTTGATTAATAAAGTAAAAAGTATGGCTGGTATTTCTGCTATGTCTATTGAAGAAGAAACAGAACCAGATGTTACTGATTTCATTACAGAAGAAGATTTAAAATTAATTGATGAATTTGATGAGGATTAAGTATGCTTACAAAATTAGCTAGTATTGCAAATTATTTGGATGAGATTGGTTTACATCAAGAAGCAAATGAAATTACAAACCTTATGAATAAAATTGCTTCTGACAAAAACAAAGGTAAGGCATTAAATAAACCTTTCCGTACTCCTGGTGGTCCTAAAAAGTTTTCTGTCTATGTGAAGAATGATAAGGGCAATATTGTTAAGGTAAACTTTGGTTCGCCAGAAATGCGTATTAAAGATAATATTCCTGGAAGAAGAAAAAACTTTAGAGCTAGACATAGATGCGATTCTGATCCAAGAGCTAAAGACAAAACAACACCAAAATTTTGGAGTTGCAAACAATGGTCCGATAGTAAGTCTGATATCTGATGAATAATTACTGCGTATATTTTTATTTAAGAGAAGATAAAACGCCATATTATGTTGGTATGGGTGGAAAGCAACGTCCATTTGCAAAACATGCCCACAGACAAGATAAAGTTGATTTTAAACCAAAAAATACTGATTTGATTTTAATTGTCCACGAAAATTTATCACAACAAGAAGCATTTGACTTAGAAATATATTATATAAAGCAATATGGAAAAAAATGTAGTGGTGGAATTCTTATTAATCTTACTGAAGGTGGTGAAGGTGCAAAACATAATGAGGAAACCAGAAAAAAACTTTCTCTGTCGAAGACTGGCACAAAAGCATCAGAAGAAACTAAAAGAAAAATGTCAGCAGCACGTATTGGTCGTAAAAATTCTCCTGAATCTATAGCAAAGGCTGTTGAAACAAGAAAAGCCAACGGGAGCTATTTACCATCTGAACAAACAAGACAGAAAATGTCAGAAATTGGCAAAATAAATGCTAAATATGGTTCTAAAAATCCAGCAGCAAGAGCAATACAAGCATTTGATAAAAATGAAAACTTTATTGCTGAATATAATACTGCAAGAGAAGCAGCTAAAGAGCTAAATATTGGTGAATGCTGGAAACATATACCTGCCGTCTGCAAAGGACAAAGAAAACATACTTGTGGTTATGTTTTCAAGTATCTAGATTAGCGAGGAACATCTAATGAATATAACAACCTTTGATTTTCAAGACAAAATAGAAGATGGAATTAGTTTGGTAAAGTTTCAAGCCTCGTGGTGTGGTCCCTGTAAAAGATATGCTCCTACATTTGATTCTTTTGCTGAAGAAAATCCTAATGTTAAATGTTTTTCTGTTGATGCTGAAGCTGAACAAGATTTATGTACTGAGTTTAATGTTTCTTCAATCCCAGTGACATTATTGTTCAAAGATGGCGAACTTAGGGAAACTAAAAACGGAATACTAACCAAAGATCAACTAAATGAATTAATAAAGAGCTGTGGATAACAGCTCTTTATCTTTTTAAAAGGTATATGTACAAAATATCTGTAATATTTTCTATAAGAATAAATTTCTAAGGCTTTCCATATGAGAAATATAATCAACACTTTACACAAATTTGCTTCAATATATGAAAAGAATGGTGATATCAAAGAAGCTAATCATTATCATAACTTGTTTTTAAAATATTCAAATGATGAGCTTCCTGACGAAGATTTTGAAGATGAAGCAGATGTATATGATTCTGAAAATCCTCCACCATACTTGATAAGACAAATGCCCATCTTTTTCAATGCTGATACAAACCAACCAATTATTCATAATGGTAAATATTTAGCTGGTTTTGAAAATGATCAAGATTTACCACAAATTAGAGGCAAAGTTAGAGATATGACAGGTATTGAAAATATGACAATTGTTCGTATTCCTGTCAATATACTTAAAGTTGAATATGTTCAAAGTGATTCTGATAGACAAACAATGGACGAAATGCAAGATGCTTTTGCTGCTGGAATAGAGGATGTTGGAGATTTCGTTTATCTTCTTATGATTAATGAAAATATTTTTGATGTAGAAGGTTCAGATTTAGTTTTCTCTTCCGAATCTGATGCTCATGCTTTTGGCAATGTAATCGCTGATTACATGAAAAGTAGAGGAAAGGATGTTGATATTTCTGTAGCTAAGGTAGCTGTATCCTTAGCTGACCAAATAGAAGCAGGAATGTCAATGCCTGAAATGTATGGTGATGATGAATTTATTTTTGTAGGTAATTCATCTTTCAAAGTCACTACAATTCCTGAAACATTTCAAGATTTAAATCGTGAATTATCTGTTTTGTCTCAAATGCGAAGATATACAGTGGAAAAATTACAAAGAGAAAAATTAGGCGATTATGAATTTGGCCTTTATGATGATGAAGATCCTGATGATGGCGGAGATAGATTCTCAAATACATTAGAAAAACTTCACAAAATAGCGTCTGTTTTAGAAAACAATAAGATGTTCAATGAAGCAGAAATATTAAATGATGTATTTATGAGAGTGGCTAAGAAAAAAACTAAAAAGAAAAATGTTCCAAATGATCCTGCATTATATTCAAGATGCAAGTCAGAAATAAAGAAAAAATTTGATGTCTGGCCTTCAGCTTATGGATCAGCAGCATTAGTAAAACTTTATAAATCTCGTGGAGGAACATATAGGTCTTAATGGAGAAAAATAATGGCATTTAAATTACAACAAGAACAAGCTACTGGTGTTGTAGCAGATTATTGGAAAATCAATACAGTATTTGTAGATTGTGGTGTTACTCGTCCGATAGTTAGAATTTATATGAGCTTGTACTTAAGTGTTCAAGCTAGATTTGAAAATAAATCTCCTGTGTCTGGATTAGAAATAGTTAAATTTCTTGATGAAATTGACTCCACTTTTTCATATGATTTCAGAGCATGTATTTATAACAATCTTAAGCAAGATGATATGTGGAAAGATGCTGAAGATCTTATTGACGAAGCTTTCCCACCAACAGCTGATTCAATCACAATTTCCACCATCAAAAATACATCTAAGATTGAACAGTTGAATTGTTCTGATTCTCAAAATTTACCAATTACTTATGTTGTCACTCAAAACCCATCAAACGGTATTCTTTCAATAGATCCTAATGGTTTTGTAACATACATACCAAATCAAGATTATGTTGGATCTGATTCTGCTAATTATAAGGCGAACAATGGATATTTAGATAGTGATGTTAAAACCATTTCTATCACAGTAACATTAGATCCAAATGAAGTAGAAGCCCCTGAAGTTTCTGATATGGTAACAGAAGCTTTTATGAATCAAGTTTTAGAGTTTGATTCAGGAGCTATTGATCCACAAAATCTAGATCTAACTTTATCAATCACGTCACAATCTACAAATGGCGCTGCTTCTGTTGTAGGTAATAAAATTAGATATAGCCCTAACAATAATTATATAGGCTCTGATGAATACAAGTTCAAGGCTAACAATGGATACAAAGATAGTATAGAAGCTGTCGTCACTGTAAATGTTGTTATTGATCCTAACCTAAAAGCTCCTAATGTATCTGATATCACTGTTACAACAACAGTAAATACATTAGTTGCGATTCCTACAAATGTTACAGATGATCAAAATTACCCTATCGCTTACACAATTGTAGATGTTCCTGATAATGGTTTAGCTGTAATTAATAATAATGGTGAAATTGAATATACGCCAAACACAGATTATGTTGGTGAAGACATAGTTACATTTACAGCTAATAATGGTTTCTTAGATAGTGTGGTAGCAACAGTTATAATCACGGTGGAGTAGAATGAAGAAAGTATTATCATCCTTAAATAATATATCCAGTTACTTTGAATCAATCGGTCAAAATGAATATGCTCAAGATGTTCACAATGTTTTTATGAAATTGGCAGATAAATTCAATCCAGAATATGATGTCAAATTTCCTATGAATCTTGATGATGCCTTGAATAATTTTGATTCAGAAAATTATGAAGTAGATGCTGAAGGAGATTGGGAAGAATCAGAACCAATTGATGAATTCAGAGGCGATTTAGATGAAGATTTATTACATTCACCAGCTGCTGTGGATGATAATCACATAATTTTTGAAAACCCTGAAAACGATCATATTGAAGTAATGAATTTGATACCAAAACATCACCTAAATACATTACATAAAAATGATGATAGATAATGGAAAAAGAAGCTGCGTATAAGATAAAACCAACCACTGACTTTAGATCTATTTTAAAACAAATGGCATCTCAAGGTCAGCATAAAATCAAATGTAGTGATTTGGTTAAATTAGTTTATGATATCTTTGACGTTGTGTATGACGATAGATCTTTTGAAATATCTCTTAGTACAAAAAACCATTTAAAATTTTACGATCCGCTTACCGCTGAGAGTCAAACCTTTTCTTGTCATTATTTAAGCAAGACAGATTTATTTAATCCCAGCGGTATTACAAGGTTAACAAGAATGTTAAACAAATCATTTGAAGCCAGAGAAAAATCAAGAGCAGTAGAATCTTCAAATAAAAAATGGAGAGTTGTCGAATCAGATCTTACAAAATGGTTTGATCAAGAATGGCTTGATTTAAGAAGACCTAAAGAAGATGGTGGCTATGAGGATTGTGGCAGATCAGATACTTCCAAGGGCACAAAACCTGTATGTGTTCCTAAAAATAAAGCAAAAAGTCTTGATAAAAATGAAATTGAAAACAGAAAAAGACAAAAAGCAAAAGAAGAAAAAAAACCTAATCCTGATAAAAAGCCTAATAAAACTAATTACACAGATGAATCCGGCGGTAAATCAACAAAATCAAGCTCAAATATAGCTTTTATTGGGTCTATGATTAATTTTCAACCCATTGATCCAAAAATGATTAAAATGGCCTTAATGGGTGAAGAATTTGAAGAAAAATCATTAGATCATAATGTGGCTCCAGAAGGTGTGCCAGAAGATCCAATGAGAGCGAGAGTTCAAGAAATTTTTGATGAAGCAGAAACTAATCCAAAAGTATTAGAAATCACAAAAGATACATTTGAATCTATATTTAAACATTTTGTAAAGTTTGCTGATCATTATGCTAGTGATTATGGTTTTGATAATGGCGATCAGGCTGTTGATGCTGTTATGGAAGATTTTGAAACTAGCCCAAATAGAGAGTTGTATTTATCTTATATAGGATATTTAGAACAAGATGCATTAAAAGAATTAGATCCAAATTCTATCAGGCATAAAATATTGTCATTGGCTGTGATGATAGCTCCTGAACATAATATATTTGATTCTCAGATAGCTAGCACAATGGTATATGGAATAGCTTCTAAATTAAAAGATGAATTTACAGATTAATATTTAGAAATAAATATCTTTTTACAAAGAATTAAATCAATGATCAGCCTAATCTTACCCATAAAAGATAGGCTGATTTCTTTTTCTCTGAGATCATTAATAGATTCTAGCAGAGCATCATCCAGAGCATTATAATTAGGAGAATAATCAGCATTGTGTGAATCCACAACAAACTCATAATATTTGATAGTTTTCTTTTCATATGCTTTGAAATTGTTGACAAAATCATTCATAGAAAGCATAAATAAAAGATTGTTGCTCATATCATAGACAAGCCAACATCCTCTATTCACTTCCATTTTGATGTCTGTTTCAATATTTACCACTTCATCATAAAAACAATATCTGGCCATTACATTTTCAGGATATTTAGGATTATGATCGCAGCTGAATAAAAATAGATGATTTTCGATTTCCATTGGTTTAATTATACTGTAAATTTCTGTCTTATCTTTTTAAAAGATGTATTTACCACTTGAGATATAGCTTGTCTGGTTACACTGTATTCTTTTGCCAGATCATCATATGTGTAACCCAATATGAATATTTTATGTATGATATCTTTTTGTCTCTCATTTAAGATATTCATATATTCTTGTATGATCAAATTATCATCAGAAATAACATAAGAAATTAATTCATTTGATTCAGCATTATCATATAAGAACTCTGCATCCACCATTTTAGGAGCAGTTAACTTTTGAGAAATAACTTTGGCTGGTATTTTGATTATACCAGTGTTTGAGCGAGAGTAGTGACTAAATCTAAAATTTATTTGATTATAAATGTGGGTGATTAGTTTTACATTTTTAGATTCATCAAAAGTGCGAATTGCTTTCAATGTTGCTAATTGTGCTTCTTGAAACAGATCATCAAAAGAATATTGATTGTTGTAATATCTAAAATATTTATTGGTAAGCTTAAACATTAGATCTGTGTATTGTTTAAGAATCTTTTCTTCTTTTTTATGATTTAGCTGTTCTAGCATATGATTTCCACACCTCCAAATCAAACTCTGCGATATTTTTATTATTCAACTCGCACCAACTTAAAAATACATCTTCCCAATATTTATATGTAACAGAAATGGTTGGTGTAGATTTTGGTGCTTTATTGTCAATATTTTCCCTGATGAATTTAAGAATGTGTGTATCAAGGATAGCAATTTTGTTTTGGTGTCTATCATCAGAATGTAAAACAAAAAATCTGCTTGTCTTTTTACCAACACCAGGGATATTTTCTAAAAGCTTGATTTCAGCTGGCTTTAAATTGATTGTGTGATTTACAAGATAATTAAAAGCTTTGTAAATTTTGTTATATTGACCAAGTTTAGCTTTTTGGATTTCTTCCATTAAAATACCGTGTTGTTGGGCACTTTTTAATAGTTGAAATGGAGATACTTGTTCTGGCATCATTAGTCTGCTATTTATAGAAGTGAGAAAATCACTTAACTTTTGAGCTTGTATGTATGCCGTTTTTCCTGCCACTACTATACAGAACAAAAGAAAAAGCTGTAATTCATCTTCTGTTCTGTTATAGTTTGTAATTTTGTAAGGATCAATCAAGGTCCTGTTCATCATCATTTAAAGTGCTTTCAAATAAGTCTAATAAATTTATAGATTTATCCCAAGGCACGATCTCTACTTTTGCTTCTGCTAACTCTTCATTATAATCAGGGCAAAACTCAGGTCTTTTGATTTCTTCAGCTAATTGAAAAACATCATCCCACGCTAAAGTTTTAACCCATTCTGTAATTGCCTGTTCATCTTTTACAAAAGGATCGTCATCTGGAACATCTTCGCCATTGTATCTTATAGAAAGCAGATCTAGCAATCTAATTGACCATTTACTTTTATCTGAAAATTCTAAAATAAAATCTTTACACAAGAACTTATTTTTGTCAACCTGAAATGATTGAAATTCTTCCTGCCAATTGTCAAAAAAATCAAAAAATTTAAATCCATTGTCAATCTTGAAAATTAAAAACTTTTCTATTTCTACTTTAGCAGTGGAAAATAAAACATCATAATGCTCAAAATTGTAAAGCGTTTGATGTTTATTTAAATATTGATGACAGATAGAATTAATTAAACTTTCTGTCATCATTTTGAATTTTGAGTTCCCTAGTTTTACAGAGAAATATTTTGGCAAACTAGACATTATCTTCTGGTTGTGGATCCTCTTCTTCATTATCTGTGAGAGCTTTTTCTATCTTCTCATAATCCAAAAGATACATTTCATCTTCTAAATCGCCTTCATCAGTGACAAATTTTACTTTGCCCACTCTTAAGCCAATATCTTTCATAAATCTCTTGGGCTTCTCTCCATTAACTTTAACAGAAGGGATAAAACCACTCTGACAATCTACAAAAAAGGAACACCACATAGACATATTCTTTTGATTGAGAAAATCCCAAACAGCAAAATACTCTTCAATTGCTCGTGCTTGACCCTTGGATAAATTGCGAATTTCTATTGTAACTTTTTCCATATCTGTCTTGTACATCTAATTTTCAAACATTCTACCTGGATCTCCAAATGATATTCTGTCAGGTAGTTTATATTTTTCTTCATAAATATATTCATTTTCCCAAGATAAATCAAATAATTGTAAATTCATATCATTTGAATCTATTGTATGGGTGAATCTTAATCCTACAAGTAAAGGAATATCATCAATCCCTAAACTTGGTAAATTTGACCACAATTCTAGGGCAATACAGGTCCAATATTTATAATCCCTGTTTGGTATTGAAAGAGGAGATTTTCTCTTAAATGTACCTCTTTTCTTGGTTTTTGTGTTTCGCCAAGATAAATAGATTGATATTCTTCTAGCTCCGATTCTGTGCTTGTTTAATCTATCAATAGCTCTATAAAGCAAAGATTCAAAGACCTCAAAAGAACCAGCATCATCTCTTTTCTCAGGAGGCAATACATGGGTGTGGCCGATAGATTTAGGTATATCATTGTTTGTTAGCCCGTAATCGCATTGTAAGGACCCACGAAGCATATGAAACCATCTAGCCCCTATTACACTGCCCCAAGCTTTCTTTAGCTTTAATTCATCTTTGGATAATAAATCTTCAATTGTACGAATAGATGATTTATTTAATCTAGCTTCCATTCTGTCAGCTATACCAGGCAAATCAACAAGATCTAGTGTTTTAAGTTTATCCTCAGCATCAGATCCAAAATTTGTAAAACCATTGGGCTTGTTCATATCAGCAGCTACTTTAGCTAAAAATACATTCCTAGCTACACCAATGGAACAAGTGAGATGAGAGCCAAATGCATCTAATAAATCTAATTTCAATAAACCAGCTATAATCTCACAATCAAAATCATCCTCTTCATTTATCTCACAAGCCATCTCATCAATAGACAACACCTGTATCTTTTGAAAATGCTTGGATAATATTTCTAGAACTTGATTGTGCACTTCAACATATCGGTGTGGTCTAGCTTCAACAACAATAAGGTCAGGGATTTTTTCTTTGGCTTTCTTTACCTTAGTGCCAGTTTTAACTCCTAGTCTCTTAGCTTGATATGAAGCAGCAATAGCACAAGTATAGTCAGTGATACAAGGAACTACAACGAGAGGTCTGTTTTGATATTCTGGGTTATCTTGTTGTTCCACCGAAGCATAAAATGAATCAAAGTCTATAAATAATCGCCTATATTGAGCCATATTTAATTGTATCAAGGAATATATTCAACAGCAAGGCCTTTATCAATCAATAATTTATTAACATCAATCCATTTGTTATTATCATTTAAATAGATTTTAGCTAAATATCTTCCATATTTCTCTTTTTTATCTTTATATGAAACTATTACCACTTCTTTATCAGTGAGAAGATTTTCAATAAATCTTTTAGCATCTAGTCCAGCTAATCTTTCTTCTCCTTTGATTTCGGGCGAATTAATCCCATATAATCGAATATTCTGGTTTTTAAGGATAGTGCCAAAGCCTAAATCAATATCACAATAAATTGTATCGCCGTCAACAATTCTTTTAATGACAGCACTATAATGAAACTTAAAATTTTCCATATCTATAAAAAAACCTCTCATATTAAAGAGAGGTTTTCCTTTCACATTAGCGGTGGTTTAGGTGGTTGGGGTATGCTCTCACAAGCAACCTTGAGTGTAGCAACCAAAGCAAAAACAAACACTCCATAAGCAATATACTTGACAATCGGTCCTATCTTAGACTTCATATCTTTTGGCTCTTCAGTTCCCATAATTTACCTCCTTTCTGAATTTATAACATTCCTTCGCTCACCAACACTCTTTCATTTGTAACAGGCTTGTCTACAATCAATACTTCGGTTGTCAATACTAAACCAGCAATAGACACAGCATTTTGAATAGCTGATCTTGTGACCTTAGCAGGATCAATAATACCGTCTTGTATCATATCAACATACAATCCGGTTCTAGCATTTAAACCAATACCGTTAGGCTTATGGCAAACTGTATCAACAACAACATCAGGGCTAATACCAGCATTATAAGCAATTTGTTTAATAGGTTCCATTAAAGATTTTCTGACAATCTCAAATCCTACTTTCTCATCTTCATCGGTGAGATCATTCATTGTTTCAAGTTGCTGAGAAATACGCAAGAGAGTGGTTCCTCCTCCAGGAACAATACCCTCTTCTACAGCAGCCCTAGTAGCAGCCAAAGCATCTTCATATCGATACTTCTTCTCAATAAGTTCTGCTTCTGTACTAGCTCCAACACGAATGATAGCAACTCCACCAGACAATCTAGCAATTCTTTCAGCCATAACCTTAGCTTCATAATTGCTTTCTACTTGGTTTTGCAATGCTTTTACTTGAAGAATTCTTTCCTCAATATCATCATTAGATCCCTGTCCCTCGATGATAGTGGTATATTCTTTTGTGCTAATAACAGTTTTAGCATATCCTAAGCAGTCGATGTCAGCAGTTTCAAGAGATGTTCCCATATCAGGTGACAAAACTTTAGCGCCTGTCAGTGCAGCCAAATCATACAAATGATCTTTCTTCTGATTAGCAAAACCAGGTGATTTAACAGCAAACCAAGGCTTCTTTCCTTGATAAGCATTTAACACTAAGAACTGTAAAGCATCTCCATCAACAGAATCAGCAATAATCATCAAAGGTTTCTTAAGCTTGTCATACACCTTTTGAACAAAGTTGTAAAGATCTTTAGCATCAACAATCTTGCCATCGTGAAGAAGAATAGCTACATCACTATGCTTACATTCCATCTTCTCAGGATTGTTAACAAAGAATGGAGAAATGAATCCTTTATCGATTCTCATTCCTTCTACAAGAGCTAATGATGTATCTCTGCTTCTGGATTCTTCAATAGTTATCACTCCATCTTTGCCAACTGCTTCCATAGCATCAGCAACAATCTGACCTACCTCATTATCATTGCCTGAAATAGTGGCAACAAAGGTAATTTGTTCTTTGTTTTCGATAGGTTTTGCCAAAGATTCGATTATTTCAACAGCCTTATTTGCAGCATATTCCATTCCAAACTTAACACTGATAGGATTTCCCCCAGAAGAAATATACTTAAGTCCATTTGTTACAAAGGCATTAGCTAAAACTGTAGCTGTTGTAGTGCCATCTCCAGCAACATCATTGGTCTTGCTAGATACTTGTTTACAAAGCTGAGCACCAAGATCTTCATAGGGATCTTCAAGTTCAATATGTTTAGCCACTGTTACACCATCTTTTGTAACGATGGGACCTGATGGGGATTGAATAACTACATTTCTGCCTTTTGGGCCTAAGGTGGTGGCAACAGCAACACCAACGATGCTAACACCACGTCCCATAGCTTGTCGTGCTTCATCATTCAAAATTATCTGTTTAGCTGGCATAAATTCTCCTAAAATAAATGGAAACGAGAAAGATTTATCTCATTTCCATTATACATCTAAATAGTGATTGTCTCGTTCGGAAACCATCCACTTTTCTGTAATGATTGACAAAGTTTCATATATGTGTAAGCAGATTGTGTAGCCACTCTGCCCTTCTTTGTCACTCTTGAAAATGGCCCGTTCATAGCCTTTGAGTTTCCGTCTGGCCCCTTGAATTCTAAATTAATATCTGATATCACTTATTACCAAAATATTAAAAATGATATCGTCCAATCCGATGATCCTTATAATATAATCTCTAATAATATTTCTTCTATTAATCTTAATAATAATCTCAATTATAAAATTCATAAAAATATTATTGATTTCAATTTTAATGTTATTCCTAACTACTTTAATATCATCCAATATCATATTGTCAATAATTCTAATCTTGAAATTCCATCTTTTTGAAAGAATTGGCCATTGCCTCTTCTCGATCTAAAGGAACAACAATAGACGGTTCAATGCATTCGATGAATAACAGAGCAGGTTCTTTAAATTCGATGGATTCAATATCTGTAAT
>ENA-OSIY01000718-OSIY01000718.1-marine-metagenome-genome-assembly--contig:-NODE-718-length-18194-cov-11.877132_pt1 | contig 18194 bp, 27 predicted proteins | sample MGYA00237884_ERZ534233 | MGnify/ENA primary metagenome ERZ534233 (study PRJEB26412, sample SAMN06343840) | marine metagenome | isolation source: estuarine water | place: USA: Columbia River Estuary... | reverse complement strand
TTTAACTTTTTGCTTAAAAACTTTAAATTATTTTCTTCATGTAATTTTATCCAGTTTACAAATGGCAATTCATGGATATTATTATAACACCCCTTTAAGTATTGCCTGATTAATAAATTTGATAATGCTAGGCTTAATTTCTTGATATAATTCATGTATTGATTTTTCGCTTAGTCCTATAATATTTTTACCGTAAACTTCGGTTAAGTCTGTTTCGTCTTTAATTGAATTGGCTACAATGGTAAAACCATCTTTATAAACCCTAACAAAAAAAGACTTATAAAATGCCCCTGTATCTTTTAATGTTATGTGGTCCGCAGTTGTCTTGTTTTTGATTTGCCCCCCGTAAAACCACTCTGTAGCCTCTGAATAGTAACCTAAAAAATTATCGTTCGCATCGGTACCTGTTTCAAAAAGTTGGTCAATCCTGTTTAAGTCGACTATAAAATTTTGTACTTTTTTGTCAGCATAGATTTGAATTAATATCTTATCTGATGTTAAATTTTTGACATTATCGCACAATTTTTTTAACGGCTTAAACATTTTGCAAAGGTAATAAAAAAAGCCTTAGTAATAATACTAAGGCTTTTAAAATAAACTCCTATATTAAATTATTTAACTTGTAATTCCGTTAAATAGTTTAATTCGTTCAATTCTTTTGTAATTATTGAAATAGCAGAATTTAAATCGTTTTCATTATTTTTGCAAATGTAACAAATCAAATCCATTAACAAGGTTATTTCCTTTAAAATAATAAGGTCATATTCTTCATTTAGCTTAAAAAAAACACTAACATTTAATACTCCTTTATTTGTAATATAAATTTTTGCGACGCTATTTTTTTCATCAAATTCACATTCATCAAAACCATCATTGCAAAAACTAAAATTATCTTTGTTTTTAGTATCAATAATTATTGGAAATAAATCTATACTATATTGATATTTTTTTTCAACTTCTAAAAGCTGAATAAACAAACTTTTTTTATATTCTCTCATATCTTTAAATTTACATACAAATATAAACAAAAAAAACAATAAAAAAAGCCTTAGTAAATTAATACTAAGGCTTTGATTTTAATAATTAATAAACTATACTACAGTTACATTTTTAGCTGTATAGCTTCTTCCATTTGCAAGCGGTGTGATGATTAACACATTGCCAGCAGTTTGAGAAGCATAAGTAAGCGTATAAACTCCAGCGCTTTCAGTTAATCCTGTAATGGCCACATCCGCAGAAGTTGTAAAGTTTCTTAATTTAGAAGCAACTGCCCCCACTGTACTAACGAAATTAGCAGCCAATAAACCTTTATCTTTAATTTTGTTACCAACTGATCCATAATTTGTAACTAATTTAAACGTCATAGAGGTTTGGCCAGTAGTAACTGGTTCAATACTAACATCTACTAAACCACTTGCATTTAACAAATCGGCAGTGATAGCTGAACTTTCAATGTAAGACTCATAAGATTCTTTTTCAGAGATTGCATAGTTGAAAGACATCACTATTTTGGCCATAGTGGTATCAGTCATTTTCACATCCTTAATTTGGATTGATTTTGCATCAATATTTTTAGGATATAAAACAGTGCCATCTTCAGCACCACCAATAAGGTTACCATCACTATCTACATAGAACACTGACAAAGTAACGCATCTATTGCTTTCATAAGCTTCGATGTACTTCGCAGGAAAACCTACTAATTCAAAAGATTGTGTACGGATACCATCTTTAATGTAGTAAATCCTTCCACTTGGAGCAGTCTCCACAACATTGTCAGCACGTTCACCACCTACTGTTTCAAGTGTTGAAGTTGGATACCATCTTTTAGAAGTATCAGCGTTATTTAATAAGGCATCCAATACTACTTGAGTAAGTGGTACGCTTGTATCGTATTTATTTTTAGCGCCTGTTGAATCGTATGTTTCAACGAAGAAAGCTTTTTGATAAACACCCATAGGCTTAGCGCATCCGCTAATACCCGTATTCTTTAAACCTGTGCCACAATCACATGAAGCCATAATTTTATTTATTTAACAAGTACAAGTATAATTTTTTCTAATAGGTAAGCTTAAGCTTAATTGTACACCGCTTAAAGTGTCGTTGAATATGCTATTCTCATATCCTTTGTCATTAACATAGATACCAAACTTTATCTTTTCCTCAACCCTAAACTCTGAAATATTGGCTTTATTGATATACCTATTATTGTTAAGCATAGCAATAAAAGCATTCATTAAATTATACATCGGCTTAATAGCGTTTGCATCAAATGAATCAATTTGCCAGTGTTCAAAGTCCGCCTGTGTTAAGAAGTATAAAGTTAAATCTACATTTCTCTCATCACTTTGTTGGCCGTTATAAAATACCTCAGTGAATGGCCTTCTTAAGAATACCATCGGAGTTTTTTTAAACATATCACTCTCCATACTTAGTTCTTCATTCGCTTGCTTAACTGTTCCATGCGTAAAGTATGGAGCAGGCAATGAATAAACGCCTTTAACTGGAAGTGATGGCCCTGATACAATTATATATTCATTATCAACAAGAGATACAACTGTATAAACAACTGCATTAATAGTTACTTTAGATTGTGTGGCCAAATAATAAGTATTGCAAGTAAATAGCTTATAGGTAGTACCTACAGTTACCACACTTGTAACATTTAGCTTTAAATCTAAATTGGCTACTAAATCCTTGATTATATCTATTGTATTAACCATATTAATAAGAATAACCTTTGATAAAGCCTTTATAAGTCGGATATGTTGGCTTATTTAATTCAATATACAATTGGATATTTTTATAAATGTCAATGCTTTCGTTGTAGCGTTGGAATAAAAATTCCTGTGTGAAATCATTATTTGAATTATCAACACCATTAACTACCGAACCGCTCATTGACTGTTTTATTTTATTATCCCTCACATATTCGAAGAAAATAAACCCTAATAACATATCTTTTATCCCATTGCTTACAATGCTATATCCGTTTTGCTCAACATAAAGTGTGTTAGTAATTGTTAAATAAGAAGCGTTTACAGGTAAATGATTAACTACGTCAGCTTTATATAGATTAAATAAATCAATACCTAATAGTTCACGTAAATAGTTTTCTTCATAAGCATCAATATAGGATTCAATCTTATCGTTAATGCTCTTAACTAAATCGTATTTGCCTGTAAAATCGTCCTTAACAATTATTAAACCCATTTATTTTATAATTTTAGCAATTTTTTGATTAACGAATATTAAAGCAATTGCATAACTTACTGAATGTATTTGCCCTTTTTTCAAATGCTCGGTATCTTTCAATATCTCTACATTTACACTTGAATCAAGGTCTACATCCAAAAGTATTGAACTTTCAGACGTAGATTCTTGAATTTTAGCCATATTAAGCTTTAGTTAATGCAGTGATTGCAGTACTAAATGTACCTTTAACGAACGCTTTAACGTGTTGAGATTTGATATAGAACGCCAATCTCATTTCAGCTAGAATAGTTACTAAGTTTTTAGTAAAGTCATCGTTTTCATAACCTACAGACAAAGTAATGTCTTCTTTAATTCTCAAGTTACCTTTAGAAGAATCCATAATTAAGAAGTCTCCAGCTGTCATTCTTGCATTACTAATTACAGGTACTTCCATAACTGAAGTAGAACCTGGCAATGTAACTGGGAAAATGTAATTTTTGTTGGCATCTTTAGTCAATTTCATCAAAGCAACATCAGATGGATTCATAACAATAACATTTGCCATAAAGCCAGCAGGCTGACCTGAAATAACTTCCGCAGTAGCGATTTGAGTAATACCAGCAACTAATACATCATAGTTGTTTGGAGTTACAACAGATAAAGCTAATGCACCACCTGTGAAAGCAGTAGCGTTTGTAATAACACCGCTTAAAGTGTTACCTGTACCAGCACCAGCTAATACTTCACTATCTTTTTTCAACTTGATAAGAGTAACAAGTTCATTGTTAATCTCTCCAGCTAAAGCAGGAATGTCATCCAAAGCTTCTTTTGAAGTTTTAATGTAAGAAGTGATTTTTCTAACGTTTGTTTTAGCTTCTACTAGATCAAAGTCAGCTTGTGTTTTAGCAGAACCCTCACCAGTCATACCAGCGCCGCCATCTGGATTTTTCATCTCTGCATAAGAAATGGTATTACCTGAAGTTGGAGCAGAAGCGAATAAGTCAGCGAAGAATGGAGCAGAACGAGGTAATGGAGTAATACCACCTTCAAACTGATTCAACAACATTGAAAGTCCACCTGTACCTACTGCGGTAACGTTTCCTGTTGTCATTGTTGCTGCAGCTTTTACGCTAAGAACAATTTTTTTGGAATCACCATCTTTGATAGAATCAATTTCAGATTTTTTCAAAGATAATTGTTCAGTCAATTCTTGTTCTACAGATTTGAATTGAGCAACTGGAGCAACCTCTTTAAGAGATTTTAATTCATTTGCAAGTCTTACAACTTCTCCTTTAATTTCATCACTTAAAGTACCGTCTTTTTTCAAAGATTCGATTTCACTTGAATCTAATTTTTTAGAAATTAGGTCTTCAAGTCCTTTAAATTGTGATTCTTGGAACTCATTGTGTAGTTCACCTTGTTCAGCTGCAGCTTTAGCTAGAAAGTCAGCTTTAGAAATTCCTTTTTCTTCAAGGAATAAATTGAATTTTTTCTTCATGGTTAGATTAATTGTGAATAAAATGATTTGTTTTCTTTAATTGCTAGTATCGGCTTGCTTTCTTCCTTAGTGTTATTGTCGACTAAGCCTTTAGCAAATGACATCTGTTTAGCGTATAACTGTCTGATTGATAGTTCATATTCATAGTTAGGAGCGTGTTTAATTAAGTAGTTCAATTCGCTTTCTAACTGTTTTATTAAATCCTCATTAGTGCCTTTAAAGCCTAAAAAAGGAGTATTCTCATTACATCCAAACGTAACTACGCTACACTCGAATAAATTAAGCTCTTTACATTCAAAAGCTTCAGTTGTTTTTTCGTCGTCTTCATCACTTGGAGCATCTATCCAATTGCATTTATCCCAAACATATTGAAACCCGAATGAATGTTCTTTATAAATACCATTTGCATAGCGTTCTATAATGATGTCGCCTAGTCCGCTTTTTTCAATTACATGCTCTCCTAACAATCCATTATTGTCTTCTTGCAATGTCTTAAAACTAGCGCAAGGCTCTTGTATATTGTGTTGGTGTAAAAATTTTATTTGTCTGTTTGATGTAGAAGCTGGTCCACGGTCATTTATAGACTTTAAAAATGCACCTTTGCGTATAATGTCCATTTCAGCATCAATGGTATTGAATGAAGCATAATAAGCGCTTGCAACTCTACTATTTACATCAGGAACCTGAACTGTGTTTGATGTTGCTTTGTAGTATATAGGACTATTTGTATTTTTTGCAAATTTTTGCATAGTTTTTCTCTATTTTTTGCAAAATTAACAAATAAAATTAAAATCATATCATTTTTTAGTATTTTATGCAAAAATAAATAATAAATTTGCATAAATCAATAAATATATAAATATGAACTTCATTTCACAGTTTGGTAACTACTTCAATAATCTTTTTGCTAATAACGAAAAGTATTTTTTTAATTCACAAAATAGCCGAATAGTAGGCACAGAGGGTGCAGTTTACCTTGATGTTGAGCAACCTTATAAGATTTTTAATGAGAATCCAAGCGTAAACCAGGTAATCCGTAAGAAGTCAGCTATGTTTTCAAATATGGAATTAAAATTAGTTGATAAAGAAGGAAATGTAATAACCGACGCTAATTTTGATAATTTTATAAACAACATAAATATTTATCAAGGCTTTAATAGTTTTCTAAAAACTTACATTGAACAAAAAGACGTTTATGGCAATGTCTTTATTTACAAGAATAAGCCTTCAAACATTCAAACATACCCGACATCTGTTAATTTAATTAGTGCCAGGTACCTTAAACCAATACTTACTGGTAAGGTATTCGACCAGGTAAGCCTAGACACAGTCATTAAGAATTACGAATTGTATAACGTTAATGGCATTATTAATAAAACATTTGAACAGAATGAAATCCTTTGGTTGAGAAATACTGATATTGATGATCCGTTGGTAGGTGTATCTCCTTTAAAATCTTTGAAATACCCTATTACAAATACAAAGTATGCCTACGACTATTTAAATAGTATTTCAAGTAAAAAAGGCGCTATCGGTATATTAAGTGATAACAATAAGACTGCAATGGGAGGTATGCCTTTAAAGTCTGAAGAAAAAGCTAAAATTGAGAATGCCTACGTTGACGATTATGGAGTTGAAGATGGTAAGCGTAAAGTAATCGTTTCACAGTCGGCCCTAAATTGGCAACCTATGACATACCCAACAAGGGACTTGCTTTTATTAGAACAAATAGATGCTTATTTTTTAACCATTGTAGACCATTTTGGATTGAATATTAATATTTTTAGTTCAAAATCTCAAACTTTTGAGAATGTTAAAAATAGTTTAATTCAATGCTATCAAGATACTATCATTCCAGAAGCTGATTTATTTTGTCAGGAATTGACTAAATTTTTAAATATAAAAGACGGTCAGCGAATAGTACCAAGTTATGACCATGTGGAAATTTTAAAAGATAATAGCGTAGTGGATTCAATAAGTCAATTAGTTCAATCAAATATATTAACACCGTTACAAGCTCAAAATATATTAGCAGAAAATTATAGCGTGACAATTGACAATACAGGAAATTCAATCCTTGATAGGCTGAATGGATTAAGTCCTATAGTTGCAAATAATATGCTTGCTAATTTAACACCTAATGAAGTACGTAAATTAGTTGGGTTGCCAAGTGTTGAGGGTGGGGATACAATACCTACACCATCTACAGGGTTTTAATTATAAAAGAAATGCGTATAAACGGCATACCTTATCGCATCTAACAAGTGGTTATAAGTGTCAATAGGTGTATTTGTTGGCTTTCCTGTAATCTTATCTTTTACCCATTGATAACGTTTAATTTCTTCCGCTAAATTCTTACTTGATGCCGTATAGTATACATTGTACTCTTTAAGCTTACTTATACCTGCATTAATAGAGCCTTTACCTTTATTGGCTGGTAAGCAGTACAAACCTAAACCTCTTAACTGACTAACCATGTCAGGGTCATGCTCTGTGTATATTGTTGTATTGTCATCAAATCCGTTTAATTCATAGATTTGTTTTAGCTGTATAGGAGCAATACCAGCTTCATAGCATAATTCATGTATAAAAATATTGTTTCCAACTTTAGCAACTTTTACGCCTGCGGTCGGGTCATTTGTATATCCAAAGTCTAAGCCTCCAAAAAAGTCAGTATCAGGATATTGACTGTCAGGAATCTCTTTCCAATTAGGGAATATAATACCTTCAAGATTACCTGTTAATCCACGTGCGTAAACCCTCCAAAGTTCTTTATCTTTTATATTTTCTATCTTGTAATGGTCTTCTTCCGTTAAAAAATTGTTATGCCTATGGTCTGAAATAATAAGCTTTACACTTGCTGAAAGGTCGTTGCTTTCGGCGCTTGTACCTATTAATTTATCATGTACCCAAAAAGGTGCTGATGGGTTATAGTCAATATAAATTTGTTTTCTTGTTCTTATTGCTAATTGAAAAAATATATTAAAAGGTATTCCATTTGCTTCATTTACAAAAAGATAATCACGTTTACCATTTTTAGCACTTTGCTCATCAAGATTTGAAACAAATTCAATAAGAGAGCCGTTTTTAAAGTAAATTATACGGTCTGACTTATTCCAACTATCTATATAGTCTTTAGATTCTTTAATGTTAAAAAGTATTGTTTCCGTGTCCCTGTAAGCACCTTTTTTTAGGTTAGGTATTGATTCTCCTGTTATTGTTATAACGCTGTTAGGCTCTGTAATAGCCTTTAAAATTAGCAGTTGACAAATAGAGTAAGTTTTTGAACTTGATGTACCTCCTTGATTGATTACTATTTTTTCGCTACTCTTAAAATTTTCGTGAAATACATCTGTGCATTGAAAATTAAGCATCTACTTCGTCCTCTGAATGTGCAAAATTGCTTTTACTTGAATTAACACTTAAATTTATTATTGGAGTTGTATTTATTTCTTTACCATTTGTTGTATGGTCGACCTCTTCTTTAAGTCCTTGTAAACGAGCTACTAAATTAGTATTGTAGACTCCTAACATTGCACCCTCTATTTGATCATTGTCAATAATTTCTAACGCTTGCTTAGTGATTGCGAAATGATTTTCATATCCTTCTTTGTTTGAAACATAATTAGCTAAAGTATCTTTGTTTATTCCAGCAAAAATACAAAGATTTCCCCGTGTTAAGGGTGTTCTTGTTTCGACTTGCATACAAGTACCCGCGAGGTCGCCACTTTTGATTGATTCGTTTTTAATCCAATATTGAGTTTTCATAAACTCGAAATAATCAATAAGTTTTTTTTCCCATTCTTCGGGAGTATATTTTTTTCTTGAGAAATTAAATGTTCTTAAGTCCATTTTTTACCCTCTTTTATGTACAAAATTATTAATTAACGGCTTATAAATGTATTCTGCACTTACAAGGTTTGAACCATCTGTATAGGTTATATTGGCCCCACTGATTGAACTTATAGGCTGTTTAATGAATACGGTTTGATTTGTGCTATTGTAGTCAGTAACATACATTTCAGAATTTGTATTGAAATCAAAGCTTATTAAATTAATTAGCCAAAATTCAACGGCCATAACTTTTAACGTATATTCAATTTCGATATTATCGGATAGCCATACTTCATTACCGTTTTGATACTTAACAAATGTTTTATCTTTGGTTTGTTTTTCAAGTCCAAAGTAAGCATTTGGCAGCCTTATTGAATTGTACCAATTAAGTGAATCAAAGTCGTTTTTAAGTGATATATCTGATATTCTACCATCATTACCGTTTTTGTACCATTCTAGGCGCACTGTGTTATCGGCTACGTAATCAAAGTATTTTGATAGGCAAAACTCAAAACTAAAGTAATTTATTGTAGTTGATAATATAGTTGTTCCTGTACACTTTACTCTATATTTACCTTCTCCGTATGTTGCTGCATTAAAAACTTTATTAAAGTCTAATAAGTAACCAATACGGTCTTCATCGTATAGCGTTTTCCCACCATAACCGTACGCAAAAAAAGTACCATAAGTGGCGTCTATTAATGCTGTTTTATCAGTCCAAATACCGTTTACATACTTTTGTAAGGTCATTTGAGCGCTTACAAAATTATTGTCTAGGAACCAAATAAATGATGTTTTATCGTTTTTTAAGTCGCTTGTAGGTGATCCTGTTTCGGCTAGAAAAGTAATATCAAAACAACACACCTCATCAAATGCAGATTCTACTACTCCAGTAGTTTGAGGCGCTAATGGATTGTTTTTTATAATATTAAAGTCTTGTTTTAAAGCTACTCCATTCATATACTGCCATTTTGTGACAAATATAAAAAAAAATACCTTAACAAATCAATGTTAAGGTATTAAATTAAAATATCATTTCTTTTTTACTTTTTTAGGTTTGAAAATATTGTTTTTGTTGTCATATTCTTTTGTTTTACATCCAATATATAAAGTAAGTAAAGAAAATAATGTATTTAATATTGGGAGGAATGTTACCCAATAATCATCATTATCAATAGGATGGTTATAATATGATCCTTTTGGGTGATAATGAGCCATTCTAATCCACCACCATACTCTCCAAGCTGATAGAATGTAAATTATTATAAATGCTAGTAAGTATATCATATAGTTTCGTCTAATGGTTTACAATAGTCTTTGACTTTTTCAAGTGCATATATATTGCCATCAAGCCATTTCAGGTAAGAATCTGATTGTGCAGATTTTGTTTTTTCAATCATATCATTGATAAGCTTTTCCAAAATAGATTTTTCAATTACTAAATATTTTTCGTTTTTCATAATAGTTCTTTTAGTGGTTTACAATTTTCTTGAATTATATGAAATCCTTGAATAAGGCCATCTAGGAAGGTGTTGTAATCTTCTGTGTTGTCTTTATTCTTTCTATCTAAAGCATTGTCTTTAATCAGCATTTTCAAAACATCTTTTTCGATTACTAGGTATTTCTTGGGTTTCATATCTCGTTTTCGTTAATGTAATCATTAAAGTCGGCTGGTGTAAGTTCATTTAGGTAATCTTCTATAAAAAAATAAGCATCTCTTACAATCGGCTCTAAAGGGGTTAAATGTTGTTTGATGTGCAACAAAGCTTTATATACTTCAGGGTGCAGACATTCTGCTATCAGTTCATCAATAACCTTGTTATCAATTACTGCACATTCGTTTATTTTCATAATAGTTTGATTTTAGTTTTAACTTCGTAGTTAAAGTTGTTAGTGGCAATTTTGAGAATCGTAATCCTCCTTAGTTGATTTCTCGAAATATGTATCAATTACATTACTGACATATCCACCTTGACCAATACCTCTTCCATCACCACTATATAAAGCATTGTCATACTTTTTTAATATGTAATATATTCTACCAACTTCGTGATTACTATAATCTTTTAATAGTTTTGCGTAAAACTTTCTGTCATTACTTGATTGTATTTCCGAATAAAAACTATCAATAACTTTGTTATCAATAACGCTACATTCGTTTATTTTCATAATATTCTGATTGAGGTTGGCGTGTCAATGTATGGAGTTGATTGTTTTTTATTTGCTTTAAATATTACTTCATTTTTAGCAACTTCAATTAAATAGTACAGCCTATTATCAATCTCAATAGGCACATTATCATATTTCTTAACCTCCAGGCCCATGAATGTTTTAGGCTTAACACTTAAACCTAATTTGTTGATTTTTTCTAAGTCAAACAAATCATGGACATCATCGCACTTTACAATTAGAAAGTCTTTGTATTTGAGCAATATCTTGTATTGGCTGATAAATTCGCCTACTTCCAGGCTGTTAAATTCTTGTTGTGTCATAGTTTCTTCTTTTATTGTTTCTGCCCATTGGTTTAGTTCTTTATCGTAAATACATCTAATATACTCGTTTTCATCTTTAACATAAATATGCCCGAAAGAATCGTAAAAGAAAGGCTTAGTATTACATATATATATATTTCCATCATATATACTTTTAATATTAGTACCTATTGCGTATTCACGTCTTGCTTTTTCTAGTAGTTTTAAATTAGATATTATTGAGTATTCACCTCTCACTAACCCATCGAATGAATACGCTCCAGCAATAGCATCGTTATTGTCTACTGCTATAATTGTATTCTTAACCTTAGCTTCTACAGTCAACGAATAGCATTCGCTTTTTAATTGATTACCTATTTGTAAATTGTCGAATTGATCTCTTGTTATTGTTTCCATAATTTTAATTTTCTCTTATAATTTTAATTTAGTACCTCAATAATTAGATAGTTATTTTTGTGCTTCGTAAGTTGATTTGTTAGGCACAATATTAAGAAAGAACTACATCTTCCCATCCAATTGATACTTTAAAACCCAATTGATTTAGATTTGCAACTTTTTCAATCGTTAATACAACTGTTGCACCATCAAAGTAATATTCATAATAAGTTTTTCTTTGTCTAAATCTGCTTTCAATTTCAGGGAATACTTCAATAATATCTCTTACCGTATTACCATCGGTTATACCTTCTTCTAAATTTAAAATTCTTTCCATAAAATATTGTACCTAACAAAGTGTATAAGCAATAGCCGTTAGGCGTTTTAAACTATTGCAGTTGTTAATATTTACGTTTCTACTTCTAATCAAGTTTAGTGTTCGGCTACTGCTCATACACTCAGCCGTTAGGCGATATGGCAGGAAACCCCACCATACCGACATACTTTTGACTAAATACTTTCAATTTCATTTTTAGCCCATTTTTTAAACGCTTCAAACTTTTCTTTAATTAATGCTTTTTTCTCATTTTCAACATTAATTTCAGCATTTTCAAAACATCTTTTTCGATTACTAAATATTTCTTGGGTTTCATAATATTCGGATTGAGGTTGGCGTGTCAATGTATGGAGTTGATTGTTTTTTATTTGTTTTAAATATTACTTCATTTTTAGCAACTTCAATTAAATAGTACAGCCTATTATCAATCTCAATAGGCACATTATCATATTTCTTAACCTCCAGGCCCATGAATGTTTTAGGCTTAACACTTAAACCTAATTTGTTGATTTTTTCTAAGTCAAACAAATCATGGACATCATCGCACTTTACAATTAGAAAGTCTTTGTATTTGAGCAATATCTTGTATTGGCTGATAAATTCGCCTACTTCCAGGCTGTTAAATTCTTGTTGTGTCATAGTTTCTTCTTTAATTATTTCTGCCCATTGGTTTTGTTTTCTATCGTAAATACATCTAGGTGCTAATTTTGCATCCTTTACATAGACATGCCCTACATAATCGTAAGGCTCTTCATTACATGTATATTTATATCTATTATCATACATACCTCTAAACTTCGTACCTATCGGGTAGTCACGTTTTGCTTTTTCTAGTAGGTCATTCATAGTTTTACAATAATGTCTACATTGTTTGCGACAAGTACAGCGTATTTCCAAGTGCTACTAATGCAGTCTTTAAATCCATCTTCGCTAACACTTATTAATCTAGTATAATGCATCATTTTTTCACAATCTTTAATACTTGAATTGCTCACCTTAACAATCACTTCTTTATCTGAATAATCTCCGTAAGGAAAACCGCAGTTGTGCCGGATTGGTTGGTTGATTGAGTAATTAGCTTCTTGTAATTCGTTTAAAGAATAAATATAAGCATTTCCTTTATTAGTTAATCCTATCATAGAATTAGCAAACTTTGTTTCCACTGATAAAGTAAAGTTTTCATTTTTTAACTTGTCATTTACTTTAAGTAAGTCGAATTGTTCTTTTGTTATTGTCATAGTTTTAATAAATTTATCGCACTGTACACAATATATCCCCATATTTTGATGGGGCTTAAAGCAATTGTGACATAGCTTAGTTGGTTTTAAATCTTTCATACGCAAATGTAAACAATTTTGTTTATATTTCTACTATTTTAATGCTAAATATTTTTTCTACTATTTTTTTCTTTTTCTTGTATTCTGGAGTTTTAAAGCCCTTAACATCCTCAACAATATCGCATTTCTTATCAATATCGAAATAAACAAAGTCGGCAATGTATGAGCGTTTAAAGCTTATTGTTTTTTCTTCAAAATTTACCCCTATTTGATGAGTTTCTATCCATGTAAACTTTACTTGACGTTGTAATCCTTTAATGATTCCATTGGATTGCATAAAGTCTAGTTCAACGGCTCTTTTTGCTTCCCTTTTTGAATCGTACATTATCCCATTGTATTCTGTTTTCTTGGCCCTGTACTTTGATGGTTTATACATGATATTTTATTTTTTTTAGGCAAATATCGCAAATTAAAAAACATGGTTTTTTTTGGTCAATTGTTGTTTTTTTACAATTTAAACAACAGTATTTATATTCTACACTAAACATTTTTATAATTATTAAAGGTTTCTTCATTAAATAAATCTGACATTTCTATATCAAAAGCTTTATTTTGTTCAAACAAATCTAAAACTATTTTTTTTTGTAATTCCAAAATAACTGATTGATTCCATTTTTCATTTTGCACTTTTGATAATTTACTTTTCGCTTCACTAAATGTATATTTACCAATTAATGTATCACTTTTAATTTTTTCAATCATTTTATTTTTAGCTTCAATATATAATTCCAATTTTTCATCTTTTGAAAATTCTAAAACCTTACATTTTATTAAAAATGAATAAATTAAAGATAAAGGAAAAGAAACTAATCCATTTTGATTTTTTGAAACTGAAATTGTAGTTTCAACCATTAATTTATAAGTTTCATCTTTAGACTTATTTATTGTTTCTGGCATTTTTTTTATTTTTAAGTTAGAAAGCTTTGAAATAGCATTTAATCTTTCTTCGGATTGCTTATATCCGTTAATCCATGAAATATATGTAATTGTATTTAGTCCAAATACTTGACCGTACAAACCTGTAACACCATTTCGAAAAATCAAATCAATTTCAAAAATAGTTAAATGTTTGCAATTTTGTAATAAATAATTTGAAACCTCTAATACATCATACTTGTATTGTGATATCGGATCGCAATTTTCAAACTGTATTATTTCGCTTGGTATAGGTCTATTCATGTTTGCATGAACAACATGAATCATTTTAGAAACAATTGAAATTACATCTTGGTCGCTTGAATTTATTATTTTAAATGACTCTCTGGCTTTAATTATTTGCTTTTCTGAATTTGTTAAATTAAGTGCATTTAAGGCATTGTTTTGTTCAGTTGATAGCAATACACCATATTTACTTTTAAGTTCGTTATTTGTTGATATAATCGTCAAATTTTCCATGTTTTAATCTCTATTTAATACTATGCCTGTAAAATCTGTATTTTTAACTGTTTCAAAGTTTTTAACAAAATTATCTTGCTTTTGAAACTCATGTTTTTTATAAGGACTTGGAGGGCTAACATTTGAATTTATTGTTTGATTTTCTTTTAAAGCAAATAAACCCTTATACTGATTGGCAATTGAATTATTTACTATTTTCATTGCATTATCAAAATTTAATCCTGATAATTCTTTTAAGTGATTAAATACTGTTTGCGTAGACGTTTGAGTATTATAAGGATTCTTTATTTCTTTTTTATATTTTAACCATTTCTCAAAAGCATCAATTAAAATTGTAGGTTCGTTTTGCAAAAACGAATAATCAATTTCTTTAGTAGATTTAGATTTAGTATTAGTTATAGTAGTAGATGAAGTAGAAGGTAAAGAGCTTTGCGAAGCCATAAGCGTTGGCATAGGCTCGCCATTGGCTTCGGTATGGCTAGCCATAGGTTCGCCATTGCGAAGCCTTCTATTTTCCCATGATTTTTTACTAGCTTCAGATTGCTTTAATCTATAATCATCTTGCTCACCTCTTGTTTTTTCCATACGTTCATTTTTTAGTAATCCATTAATTTCAATAAATTTTGTTTTTACTGTATTTAATGAATCTAAATCAAATAAACCTGAAAGCTGCATTAGCTTTTTATTTTCAATAGGTAATCCACCTTTACTCCATTGGTAACAAAGTAATCTAATATACCCCCCAACTTCTTCTGCTGTCATTTCTGCTGTTCCTACTAAGAAATCAGCAACATAAAATTGAAATGCTGGACTTGCTTTCATATTCCTTTAATTTTTGACCAACATACACCGCAGAAATATCTTAATACATAATCTCTTTTATTTAAAGGTTTATTACATGATATTTCCATTGAATGAATAACTTCTTGCAATCCTAATTTTTCAATGAAACCTCTTACAGATAGTTTAAATTTTTCAGAAAAACAATATCCATCATTATAAATTGAAAATACACTTTCAACTGCTTTTATTTGAGATTCATATATTTTCTTTTCATTTTCAATGCATTTTTTTATCTCTTTATATTGCTGTTGGGCTATTTTCATTCGCTCTAATTTCTCAATTGTTTTTTCAGGTAATACATTTAAATCTTTATTGCTTTTACCTCTATTACAATCAAAACATGATGTAATTAAATTAAAATCATCATTTTCCCCTCCTTTTGAAACTGCTATAATATGGTCAATTTCTAAAGGTATTTTGGGAGGCTTACCACCACAATACTGACAAATAAATGAATCTCTTTTGAATATTTCAAATCTGACTTTTTTACTAATTGATTTTCTTTTCATAATTATATAAAACAAGAAACCCATTAAAAGTAGGTCGAAGTCTACTAATAATGGGTTCTTTTTTGGTTATTAACCAATTTTCTTTAATATCAGCTTCGACTCTGATAATGCAATATTACAAAAATAAACTGTATTTCGCAAATCTTTTCTTATTATTTACGACAATTTCGCATTTAATATCATGCCCGAAAATATTGATTAAATCATGTATCCTAGCACTTAACCTGAAGCATCCAAATAAATGGAGTGCTTCAAGTGGAGTAATGCTATGGCCTTTTTGGAGGTGCTTTAAAATAGCTTTGTTTTGTGACATTAGTCTAGTATATCAAATAAAGTTGGAATGCTTAGCTTATATTCTTGGGCCTTTAAATGGTATAAACCATCTGTGAAGTATTGAGTATTTAATTCATGGCACCTAGATTTACGCTTTAATTTACTAGCAATAAAAGAAGTTGACAATAGGCCACCGAACGGGTCGAATACTTCTTCTCCTTCGCTGCTGAATCTATTAATAAGCCTTTCAATAATATCAAGCTGTAAAGGGCAAATATGCTTTTCTTTTTTCTTGTTGGCCTGGTTAGCGTTTAATGTGTTCATTCTGTTTATGTCAGTCCATACAAGCTCATTGTTTGAGTGAGTTGGCAATGTCATAAATAAGCTGCTTAATTTACCTAGCTTTTCAAGTTCTTCGCTTAATTCTAAGTGCTTAGCATAATTATAAACCTCTGTTAAATCGTTATTTTTCCAAAGTTTACAAACTGCGCTTACATCCATTCGGGCAACGTCTTCACTACTCAATAATCTATTGCCTGAACTTTTCCAATAAGCATGGGCATCTATCTGCCATAATGGCCTAGTATAATCATCTTTAGTTTTTGATATTGGAACATCTCCGTAGGCGTTATTCATTTCCGTAGGTGCTTTCCTGAACAAATAAATGTATTCGGGCAATCCTACTCCCATCTTTGAAGCATCTTTACATTGTTCGGACCATCCTAATCTATACGTTTGGTTATTTTCGCGCACAACATCTGTTGTGACTGAAATTTTGCCCATTAAATAGAATCCATGCTTTTGAAAGTGCATTGATGTTTCTGCTGCAAAATCTGATATAGTAGTGAATGAAGTACCATTTTGGTAGCTGTATTGAATCCTATCTTTAACGTGAATTGCTGCTATTCTTCCAGGCCTTAACACTCTATGAAGTTCAGGAGTTAAGAAATCCATTTGTTTCCAGAATTCTGAATTACCGTGATTGTGGCCAAAGCAATTGTAATTGTCTGAGTATTCGTAATGATCACCGAACGGAATCGAAGATACTATCAAATCTCTTGAATTATCAGCTAGTTTCTTTGTTTCCTCAACTGTGTCGTTATTAACACAAACAGCATTACCAACCTTAACCTCATTTCTATTATTAAACATTTGTCTTTTCATTTCGCTTTTTATTTTTTCGTCGTTTAAACCGTATTCTCTTACTATATTAATCATGTTCTGCTGCAATTCAATATGTTGCTTCCATTTGCGTTTTAACTCCTTTAAAACGTCCCTTTCATTCTGTGTATGTATTATATAAACTATTACTTTTTTGGATTGCTTAAAGCGTTGTATTCTATGAATGCCCTGGATAAAGTCATTAAACTTGTAATCAATACCAGCATAAATCGCAATATGGCAATGATGTTGAAAGTTACATCCTGAACCTGCAATCTGTGGCTTTGTCAATAAATATTGATGTTGGCCATTAGCAAATGCCATTAACAAATTTTCCTTTTCCTGGTTTGTTTGGCTGCCAAAAACAGAAATACGTTTAGGCTTATCAATCAACCTTTCAAGTTCAGCACGTTCAGATTCTCTATGGTGCCACATTATGACATTTTCTCCAGGATGGTTATTAAGAAGCTCAACTGCTTTTTGACACCTAAGGCTTACGCTGTCGGCCTTTTCCCTAGAAACGTCTACCAAGCTTTTAGTAGTGTCTTTGAAAATTACAGGCTCACCGTATTTGTTGAAAATAACCTCATCAGTATTATTTTGAACCTCAATTTCTCTAAGGTCAAGTTCAGGCAAATCATACCCCGTATCATCATAACCTAAATCAGATGGCTTGTTTATAAATATTGCCCAGCTTGATACCCATTTCCAAAATTCATCTTTTTTGTTTTCATATAAAGTCAGGTGGCCTGCTTTGGTTGAATCTCTTTGAAAGAATCTTGTAAGCGCGTGACCCCTGTCAACTACTCCTAAAAAAACCGCGTAATTTAGAATCTCAATGAAATCGTTTGGCGTTGGCGTAGCAGTAGCTACAAATCTATAAGGTATTTTACCGAAATATTGTAAAACATATTGAGTGGTTTCTGTTTTCATATTTCTCAAAAC
>ENA-OSIY01000717-OSIY01000717.1-marine-metagenome-genome-assembly--contig:-NODE-717-length-18203-cov-6.148461_pt1 | contig 18203 bp, 36 predicted proteins | sample MGYA00237884_ERZ534233 | MGnify/ENA primary metagenome ERZ534233 (study PRJEB26412, sample SAMN06343840) | marine metagenome | isolation source: estuarine water | place: USA: Columbia River Estuary... | reverse complement strand
AGATCTACACCTCTCTATTCGTCGGCAGCGTCAGATGTGTATAAGAGACAGACTGTAATCAGTATAAGAACAGCATCCGTATGATGAAGACCAACTTTGAGATGTTAGCCAAACTCGAGGAGATTATTATGCAACTCCGTTCTAAGGAAACCGGGTGATGATATTAAATTATCGTTGGTCCGTGAGTATATCTATGCTCGAACTCTTTTCTACAGAGAGGGTAAAGGGACCAAGGACATCCGTGTCATCGTTGACAAAACAGACATCTACGGTACGGACCTCAAATCTTTACTGGAGAACAAGGACTTTATGACCAAGGCATCTAGTAAACTGGAATCTGCTATGGACAAGGACATTCAGGAGAACATAAATAAAATTCAAGATATATTCTAAAAAAATTTGGAATATTCGAAAACACTTTATAAATTTGACATATGGATTATTTAAATCAAATATCACAACTAAAAGACAAACTCCATTGTGAGATTGTACAACAAGCAACTTGCAAGACAGCAATGGTCCAAGACGACTGTGACGGGATGTTAGCTCTTAAGGAACCTATCACAGTTGTTAAAGAATATTATCGACCGTACTGCGGTGATGAGGGTTATCCAACTGAGGAGGTTGACATTGTGGGAATCAACTGTAATACAGGGGAATTGGTTTCTTACCAGAATAATGAAGACAGATGGATTAGATACAACCAATTGACATTGGAGGAGATGGCAGTATTACACCTCCGTGTAGTACAACGGAAAGATTATTCATTCACCAAAAATAGACAGCTCGTATGACACACAAAGAAGAAGTAAGGTCCCTCCAAGTGAGGTACTGTAATACGGTGGAATCTTTATTCCAAGAAGGTACCATTGTTGAATTTAAAACACCGTTCACGGTTTATCTATCTGTAACAAATTCATATGATGACTCCTTAGTAAAGGATAGTTACATTGTTAAAGAGTTACGCGATGGAAAGTATCTGGCGGGTACAACCTTTTACGGGGATGAGTTCGATGACTTATCCATCTATGAGGTTGAGGATATAACTGAAGTGGCTCACATCTTGGACGAAATTCAATTAGGTAACTTTAAAATTCTACAAAATGAAGACAATTAATTTAACTGGAGAAGTTATGGTATCGGACCCTTGCTATAGTGTCCCAACCTGGTGTCAACACAAACTCACAGGTGTATTACCTGGTGAATATGAAACGACAGCCTTTAGAACCAGCAACACAGGTGGCTGGGGAACAAGATGTGCAGCATTAATTGTTGTCCACAAGGATTACACGGAAGACACCTTAAACTGGCGAGCAGTTAATTCTGCTAGTATTGGTGTAGATTCAGGACAATGTGGTATCTTTGCAATGGAGTCCTACAGAAATGATTCAATTGTCGATGAGATAATCACACCTGATAGTGACTTTCATATTGTATATGATGGTGAGGGAGAGAAATGGTATGAGAAGATGTGCAAATTCACATTATGTGACGACCAATGGGGTTCATATAATACTGGAGTGGTATCCTCATCAGGTATTGGTGATGGAAGTTACAAGCTGTTGGTTGCCAAACACAACGGGATGATTGTTGGAATTGCAATCGACTTCTTAATATTGGATTTAAAGTCAAGGATGTTTAACGATATCCTAACGATGGAACAAGTATAATCTCGGGGAGCTATTAGCTCCCCATATTCTATAACTAAACAAAGAACAAATGGACACAAGTGACCGAAGACCTAGAAAGAAGGTTAACACATTGAGTGACAAATCAAAAGGAATCTACTTTAAAGTGGTTCAAACTGGTTCTGGATTCAACCTATACGAATCTAAGGACAAAATCAATTGGGAACTAAGGGATAGGAACCTAACCCTTGATCAGGTGATGCAAATAGAGACTAACATCTTCAACAGCAACATCTTAAACCACTTGAACTTCTTGAGTATACTCAGGAGGAGAAAATAACCTGATCAGATCCTGATCATAAACTTTACTGGAATGAAGAAATTCTTAAAACAACTTGAATGGAAGTGGGACTACTACTTCGTAATCTTCCTGTACAACCCGAACAAGGTTCACAGGTATGATAAATACATGTCTGATAAGTGGGGACGACGGTGGACGCATGATCAACAGTCATAACTTTACTGGAGTTACCCTCCCTGAGGACCTTCACTACATTTTACTGGAATCCCCTTGGTAAAAAAAAGTTTGTTGTAGATTTTTTATTCTGAATTATTTTGTCTATATTTTATCATAAACAAATAACAGTATGAAAAAAACAACCAACCGTCAAACAGTTACTACATACGTACCTGTATCTGACAACATCTACCATGATGGTTCAAGCTATCGTGTACGAGTAAGTGTAAACGGAACAAAGTACAGTAAGAACTTCTCTTCAAAAAGAAAGGCAGTCACTTACCGTAACGAGTTACAGAATAACTAATTGTTATTTCCCGTCAAACTTCTTAAGGTCCGTCTGAATAAGGTGGACCTTTTTTTATGTGTATGACACATGTCCCTGAAAGGGATACCATATAACTTTACTGGAGCGGGGACCACTACGTGGTCCCCTTCATCCCTGATTATAGGATTATTCTTATCCTGTATGACAGAAACCCTAAGGGTTTTTTAAAATTCCATTGTACTTTTTTAATATACCGTGTATTACAGGTGTACTGTTTACTATAAAGAGTCAATAGTAAACCACTCGTATTACCTGAAGGGGAACGTAGTTCCCCGCACCAATCCCCTGTGCGTATTACCTGTATATTATTATTAATTATTTTACTGGAGTTGTATTAAAGTATATGTGTATTACTCTGGTACGGGTCTCCCTACGGTCGACCCTTCAGGGTGTTTTTATGTGTTTTATAAATACATATATATGACCCATATGTAATACACTATGAGGGTGTGGTTGTCATACACCCATACGGGATGAAGGGGACACGGAGTGTCCCCGATTAAGAGAATCATAAACTCGTAGGGTCGGTCCCACTGTCATACAACGATGTTGTTTCGCACAGGGTGTTTAATACTTCCTATAAAAAATTAAACAAGGTTGTAATACAATGTTGTTTCGCATGGGTGTCATACATCGGGATGAAGGGGGAACGAAGTTCCCCCGTATAATGATAGTTGTTTAAACAACGTCTGTCATACAATGTTGTTTCGCACGGAGGTTTGCCAAACAACATTAACTTTTCTGGCATAATCAATATTGACTGGCATAAAAAAACCCTCAGTGTCATACACCAAGGGTCCTTAAACTATCCTACTAAAGATGGATTAACGAGCTAATAATTCGTTACGGAATTGAACTGCTTTTCTTTTAGAAGAGAAATTCTTAGAGTACTTTGTTCCATCGATTGAAACTCGTACACGGTAGCTAGAACCATCATGATAGATGTTGTCAGAAACTGCAACATAAGTTGTAACTGTCTGACGACGGGCTGTTGTTTTTTTCATTTTAATGAAGTTTAAATGTTTATTATTATAATAAATTATAAACTTCTTTTTTGATAAAACAAAATCTGATAGGATTTATTTTAACCCGTATATCTATCACCCCATTTCCTCTTCATATACCTGTGGTATCGATGAGCCTTGTTTCCGTTGAACAGAAGGAATCCGAAGTAGTAGTCCCACCTCCAATCAATCTCCGTTAAGAACTGCTTCAATTTTGTCATGTAATGTAAGTTTAAGTTTGTGCGAAACAATATGCGACAGTGTTGATCCTGAAGACTCAACATCATCCAAGGAAATGTCATCCATATTAAAGTTGTCATAGAACTCCTCGAGCTGTCGGATCTTTGCATTTCCAACAACCTCAAGTACGGTTCCCATTGCGACTTGACTCCTTAGGGTTAACAACTGTGTGATGACCCATATCTTTACCATCTGTGAATTCAACATATTATATTAGTTTAGGTTATGCGAAACAATATCGACAGATCATGATCAGATCAGGATTACTTTTTCCCTGTGATCCATGATAAGAAATTCCTGCGGTTCAGGTCTCTACCAATCTGTTCAGACTGATATTCCATCACCTCCTTCATATTCTTAACATTCTCTTTGACCAACTTATATTCCCCGTCGGTCCCACGTTGATAGATATCAAATCCATCTCCGTTGGGTTGAACTTTGAAGCTCAGTTTGTTTTTTTCTCTTTCCATATTTGTTTATTTATTGGATACGAATCTATAGTCCTTTAACACCACCACATACTTGTGGAGTCTACTGATGTCATACAAACTCAGGTCCGTATACCGTATATACTTTGTCTTACACACGAGGATTCCCGTCTCACAGTCTACACCAACAATTGTCTGTAATACATTGGTGACGAGGCTGATAAAATCAAATGGTTGGGTGAGAACCAACTCTCCTTCGGTACTACCTTGAGTAATACATGTCTTGGATGTAGATTCTTGGACAATGTCCCTGAAGAAATTATCGAACCGTTTAGATTCTTCTTGTGTCATACACATATAAAGGTACGTGATTTATTTGGATATTACAAATTTTGTTTGGATTTTCTTACGGCACGAGTTGCTAAGGCTCTCTCCTTTTCGTAGATTAAACCATCAATTTGTTCACGAATCTTCTTGGATGCTTTGTCCATAAGGACCATATCTGACTGTAGATTGTTCACATCATGGAACTCAGTCTTGGCGATACAGATTCTGATATCTTGATTTCTTGTATCAGACCTGGGACAACTTTGTCTCGCATAGACATACTCACGTTGAGTCGACAATTGGATGTCAAGATTCTCACGTATGCGGTACAACATAATCAGATCCTCATACTGTGCCAGTTTTTGGAAGATTGATTTGTTCTTGCTGATTAACTCCTTGTATGGAGCTAGGTGTTTCTTTACACCCTCATTAGAAGAGATTGTGTCCTCTACATTCATGAACCTGTCATAGGAACTGATTTCTCTTGTGTTCCCCACGATTCTTGAGAAAACTCCATCTGCTAATTTGTTAACTTTCATATTCTTGTTTGTTTGTGTGCTTGTTTAAAATAAAATCTATAATATTATCCCTCACTCCGTGCGAAGCAATAATCACCATCTCCTTCAGTGTGATCGGTTGGTGATCCTGAATAATCGATAACTTGTCTCTGTAATAATCCATCCTGTGGGAATCTGTGGATTCAACATGTAGTGTGGACACCTGATACTTCTGTGCCCATTCATTGAAGTCACTGATAGTAAGCTCACCCTCAAGTACTCGGGGGCCAAACGTTTCTCTATATTCTATCATAGTGCTGTAACAGGTTTTCTTTCTTTCCACCAATCGTACTTAGCATAACGTGTATTGTCTAAGTCAAAGTCAACCATAATACCTACAGGTCGTCTACGGAACCTGGCAATGTGTACCTCATAAGTCCTATCAGTAGCTGGTGTCATACAGACACATCCCTTAAAGTACGTCCCGTGTTTATCATCGTTCAAAGTACTTTCAATCATATGTCCATACCAATCACCTCCATCAGCAACAATTCCCTTTGGTAGTCCTTTAGTGTATTCGGACTTCTTATGGAAGATATCATCCTTTCTATAAGTGTCCTCAGTAAAAATACCCGCAAGTCCACTACCAACATTAATAGTTAATCCTCTCTTAACCCAAAGTAATACATCGTTTAAATGATGTTCATGTATGGCCATCAATTGTCCAATCTTCTCACCCTCATCTCCACATTGGTATGTTTTATGAAACACATAAAAGTTACCTGGCTTGGTGTTATTAAATCGTAAGGTACCCTCAATACTCTTTGAGGGGTCACCTATCACTATGTCTTCGTTTAATTGAATTACAATTGGTTTCATATGTTTTCTTAAAAGTTTACAAATATACAAAATATATCCTCACAATCCAAATTATGCCTCAACTAATCCTGTCAGCTTACTAATATTTAATTTTAAGTCCTCACTAATGTATCCTATGTGGGTGTTGTAAAAATCAATTGCTGGCTTCCAATCTTCTAAGTCTCCATCACTACTAAACGTAAATCCGTCTATATGGTTTGCCATTGCAAGCAAAGCAACACATACCGCAAAGTCGTAAGGCTTGCGTGCAGTTTTACAAAACTCAAACTCACCTAAATTGGTCAGGTCAAAGTAAAAAGTCTCGTGGTCTAAACTTTGTTTCGCATCTCCATTAAAAATTAAGGTATCATCACTAATATGCATCTTACCTGTACCATCACCTCCAAACAATCGTAATGGTTCATCGGTGTAATAACCGCCAGCATTTGTGCTGTTCAGTGGCAACTTGTCAAATAAAATGGCAACCTCATTAAAGGCAATCTTCACCTGTTCAGCTGTCTTCTTTGTTTTCTTCTTTAAATTCCAATAATGTGTGTAACCCATAATAGTATATTTTTATTTGTGTATACAAAGGTACGAAACATAAAGTTATAATCCAAATATATGATGACATTTATTTTGACAAGCTTGCTGATCTGATCAGGAGCTACCGATATTGTTTCGCATGAGCATCTGGCAAATGCCTGGTAAATTGTTGCAGATCACTGGTCCGATATTGTTTCGCATACATAACTTATTGATTATCAGTGTATATGTTTTGTGCGAAACAATATCCACCTGGCATGAGTGCAATCTAATTACATTCATCAATGTTTTTTTAGTGTTAATTGTGCGAAACAAAATCCGATGATCTGCGGCACAACAGGTACTTCAGGAACATGTGGTACTTGTGGTACTTCTTTCGAGGAACATGTGGTACTTGTGGAACATGTGGTACTTCTATGGGAACATCAGGAACATCAGGAACATCGGGTACAAGAGGAACATCAGGAAAACAACACACCGATATTGCTTCGCATGTAATACATCCTGATCCTGTGCGAAACAAAATTCGGATACAAATACAACCTTGTATTTATTTGGTGCATAACAAAAAACCCCAACATCTCTGTCGGGGTTCTTGTCATTTAACTACTACTACTATTCGTTTACTTCAACCTCAATGTCGTCATACACCTCTTTTAATAGCTTTATCTCTTTCTCATCAGTAATAAAACTAAACATATCTTGTAGTGTCTCTTCAAAGGTCTTACCTTCTTCTTTACTATATGTCATATGGTTCTCTACTTCGTTCTCCCAAAACATATCGTTCTGTAATATGTAAGTTCCCTCCAAGTAGTTCTCGTATATCTCTTCTTCAACTTCACCACTAGGCCCATATATTTCTTTTCCTATAAACCCAATACCTGGCTCATCATACTCTACCATAACTTCTACACCATACTTAATGGCAAGCTTTTGGCAAAATTGGCTCGGTGGGCTCCAAGCAGTTTGTGGCCCAAATGTAATACACTCTTTACCAATCTCATTTACATTTGCTTCTGTAAAATCAAAGTCCCACTTCGTTCCGTAAAACTCAACCTGTGGGTTTAGTAAGTATTCACCACTTGCTTCAATAGCTTTGTACTCGTCATCATGCGGTACTAAAGTATTCATCACCAGGTTCTCCTTTGGTGCGGGGCAAATTTCATCAATCGTCTTCCACGCTTCAGGGTTTTCCTTGTGTATTACAGCCCTCTTTTCTACAAACTTCTCGTGCTCACTCTGTGAACTTTCAAAGTAATCATAAAGGGGTTTCATCTTTTCTTTACTACCACTAATGGTAATGTAGTTGTTGCACCAATTTGGCATAGTTGTGTTATTTAAAATGTTAATAATGATAAATGGGGGGAACTTAATCCCCCCAATCTGTTACCAACTCGCGTGGTAGTAAAACTCATCTGCGGTCTCATCTTCCAACTCCTTCTCCAATACTTCCAAAGTGTTGTTAATGGTCTCCAAGTAATACTCATCATATTCAGTTCCCCCGAAGAAGAACCCACTTGCAGTTGGTAATAACTCTTCAGCTATTTCCGTGTCCTCAAACACCTCAACAGGTACTTTGTACTCTTCACCATTTTTCCAACCACCAACAACTTCCACCACACCTTTCTTACTCTTCTCCAAACTCTGTTTCACTTGTTTCAAAATACTAACCAATTCGTTAATATTCTCTCTACTCACAAAACTTGTTTGGCAATTGTCATTACCTTCTTGGGTGTTCTCCACAAACCAATTATGTATATGGTTCGCCTTTCTCCAATACATTACCTCTTCTTCCACATAGGTAATTTTACTTGGGTTAATGTTAGGGTAAGTAACACCACCTTTTTTAACAACCACTTCAAATTGTTCTTCAGGGGTTTTGTGTTCCCACTGCTTAACATAAGTCTTTTTGGTTAAATACATATCTAATCCCATAGTAGTAGGTGTTCAGTTACTCCTGTCCCCAAGTTTGTTATTATTAAATCGACAATACAAAGATACGAAACATAAATGTATAAAACAAATTAATTTGTATTTTTTTTTATTTATTTTTTGGGTACATCATTCACCTGTGCGCAGATCAGTCGATGTTGTTTCGCACAATTCTACCAGGCATTTAGCAGTTGCTTTAGCAGCGCTACCAGCAAATTTGGCAACATGCACCAGCGCTGATATTGCTTCGCATACATAACTCATTGATAATCAACACATATATCTGTGCGAAACAATATCGGTGCTGTTTGCGCCTGGTGTTGCCAGGAGTTAGCGCTTTATATCTGTAGCTAACTCTATTGTATGGGCACAAAAAAACCCCCGAAGAATATCTCCGAGGGTTTCTAAACTAAAAACAAAAAATGTATTATACCAACTCCACTAAATTTCTAAAAATTTGTTTCTCACGTTGTCCGTAAATGTCAAACATCTTTGCTTCGGTGTTATCTCCTTTACTTAAACTATGTGTGGTGTACTTCGTTACTCCACTAAACAAACCCCAAAGGTTATCACCCTTACCTTGTAACTCTCCATTCAAGTCAATGTAAAATCTACTTAACTTATTTTTAAGTTGGGTACTTGTTTGTTCGTCATCCTTCAAATCTACATCATGTTTAATGTTAAACAAACTTCTAATCACCTCATCCTTAATCTTGTTAGTAAATCTGTTCTCACTTAACTTCTCAATGTTTCTAAACATTTGTTGCTCATCATCCAAAATGTTTTCTAAAGTTTTACAAAACTCATCCACCTTAATCACCATGTTCTTAGTGTGTCTAATCTTTGTTTCCATTTGTTTAAATGCCGCAAAAAATGTATTCATACAACTAATGGTAATGTTACTTGGCCCAAAGGCTAAACTCGTACTACCATCAAAACTATTAATACCTGTTAAGTAACCTTCAATCTTGTCGTTACCTAATCGTAAGTCCGCACTTTTTAATTGTACGTAAACTCTACGGCCATTCTTAAACTCTCCACCCTTTACAACTTCCAATCCTGTTTGGTTACTTACTTTGTCTAATAACTCAATCAACTCATGGTTTTGGTACGGGTAGTAACCATCACTCATAACGCTTAATATTGCGTTGTTGTCTTCTCTAACTAAAGCGGTGTGTCCATCTACAGGTACTCCACTAGCAGTAACTAAACCTTCTTGTTTCACCTTCCAATTTAGTCCTGTGGTGTTCAAAATCTCAACTGTTCTTTCATTCATAATAATAAATTTAGGTTGTTAATTAATATACTACAAAGATAAAACAATTTCTTTTATGTTCCTAATATTTGTTCACTTATTTTTAATTTATTTTTTCTCAGTGTGATCATAATCCATAAAATTGTTTCGCACCTGATGTATAGATGTATCATGCGAAACAACATCGGGATCAGCGCGCAAATTCCTGACTCTGTTGACGGGTATAAACAAAAAAAAAGGGTGTCCCGAAGAACACCCTTTACCACTACACTTTATCAACTAACCAACTTAAAATCTCAAATTAACTTTATCTTCACTCTTTCTCTTAAAGTTATAAATCTCCTCAATCATCTCAGCGTAACTTCTCTTATCTCCACACATTTTAATACTCGTTGGTCGTAGTTTTACCTTGTGTAAAAACTCATCAAACTTAAACTCCTTCTTCTTCTCTAAAATGGTCAACAAAGTTCTAACAAATACACTCTTGTTGTAACCCTTATCAAAGTAAGGTTTTAACTCTAACAAGTAACCCGCCCATTGTTCAGCTTTCTTTAAGTTCCCAATTTCAAACTTACCATCGGCAAAATCTCCCTTGTCAACACTCTTACTACCACTATTCAATAGTAACATAATTCGTTCAGTCAAACTAAACATCGGGTACTTCTCACCAAAAAACTCCAACAACTCGTAGTTCTTATTACCTTGTCGTGCTAATCCGTGTATGTAATCTTTCTTACCCCACTCTTTAGCATTTCGGTTAATCTTCTTAGCGTAATCAAAAATACCTTTCGGTGTATTTGGTATGCTCTCATCTACTATGTAATACAAACCTTTTGCTCCAACTCGTAAAGCGGCGTTCAATCGGTGTTGTCCGTCAACCACATACATCTTGGTTGTTACAATAATGGGTATAGGTAATACACCATCTTCTTTCATACTTTCTTCAATCCTTCTAATCCTGTTTTGGGATTCAGCATTGGTAAAATCTCTATTTACATCGTGGAATTTAAAAATTCCTAAGTTGGTGGTAAATAACACCTTTAAGTTTTTACTCATGGTAATTGTTTGTTCAGAACACCTGTTCCCGTGTCGGTTAAATTAATAAATTCATTTGTTATACAAAGTTACAAAACATAATTTAATAAACCAAATTTATTTTTATGTTTTTATAAAATTTTATTTTTCACTATCTTCATATCTTTGTTCGTCCTGTTCTAAACTATCGTTATAATCTTCTTCTTCATCTTCTTCTTCCTCATCTTCTTCATCAAACAAGTAAGTAATCTTCATACCTACTATGTAACCATTTCTCTCTCTAATAATATCAAGTGGGTAAACACCATCACCAATACCACTACTTGTTACTACACCCGTGTCATACACCCCACTTTGGTCGTCACTTAAAGTAAAATTACACATTTTAAGGTACCAAAAATCACCCTCACCATCTCTTGGAAAATCAAACTTACTATCAGGTGTAACAATACTTTCTGCTATGGTATCATTCCTATAACTCGTTTCACAAAATATACCAGCCTGTCCACTATCTACACCAATCTCACTATGTTCTTCCCACATATCAGTATCACTAAAATCCTCGTGTATTACTCGTAAACTTTTAACTCTCATACCCCATCCACTTTCATCACCTTTCTCTACAAATACATTGTAGTTACCTGGCAGTACATCAGTCAGTTTGGTTTTACACCATACATCATCTGTGTAACAAGGGTCGGAAACCCTTACATTGTTACTTAATTTAATTTGTGTCATTTTCGTTTAAATTTTATAGTTAGTTAAATTGTTTCACAAAGGTACGAAACATATTTGTATATTCCAAATTAATTTATAATTTTATTTTAAAAATTTAAAAGTTTTTATAATCTCGTTATCTTCCTCACCATTTAAGTTAGTTAAAATATATTCACCACTCTTAATTTTCCTTTGGGTTTCTTTGGTCGTGTCACCCAAAAATTGGTTCCTGTACTTACTTGTAGTACTACTATAATCCCAATAGGTTTCATCTAAGTAAACCTTACCATTCTCAATTTTAACTATCATACTATCGTATGATTTAAAGTACTCTTTATTACCAATTGTAATAACAAATTGGTTGGGTACATTCTTACCTTTCGCGTTTGTAATGTTTCTAAAGTTCATAGTAGTTTATTTTTATTGTTTAACAAAGGTACAAAACATATTTGTATAAAACAAATTAATTTAAAATATTTCAAATTTATTTTCTTCCAACTCGTCAAGTATAAAACCTAATTCAACTATATCTAAATCACTCAAATTAACTTCCGTTTCTTCTTCGTCAATAACAAAACCATCAACAGTAATAAACATTGCAGTTTTCATTATCGTTTGGTAGTCATCTTCAAATTCAATTTCTTCCACACCAACATTAAAGGTTGTGGTAAATTCTAATCTCTCTGCACCTTGTTTGTAAATAAAATCTTTTATCTCATTAATAAGGTCACATCGTAGTCCAACAATTCTTTCGGAGTTTCTTCTCATTGTAGTATTTTTTAGTAGAGTACAAAGATACGACACATAAACTTATAAAACAAATTAATCTGTATTTTTTTTTAAATTATTTTTCAGGGATCTGCGACCCGGGCCAGTTTTGATGTTGTTTCGCATCATAATCATTCAGGTTTTGTAGCCCGGGCCAGTTTTGATATTGTTTCGCACGTAATACACATAGGCACAAAAACGAAGAACCCCTGACTTACGCCAAGGGTTCCTCTAACAATTAAACTTACTAACCTAAACTAATATGCAAATATACACAATGTTAATAACTCTGCCAAATCTATTTGTTTATCCACACAATAATTAGAATATTCTATCGTTGTCATACGCCCATGCGAAACAACATCTCTCAATGCTGATCTGCGCTAATCACCTCCTCTTGATTATTAGGCACAAAAAAAGGGATGTCATACGACACCCCTCTTTATAAACTTCCAAACACAAATTATGAACACAATAAAATATACATAATCTGTCTTACATTGTCAACTAATCACTAATTCTTTTTTCAGTCTTAATGTTTTGTGCTTCCCACTGCTCACACAATAGTAATACATCACCTAAAATGTCTTCCTCCAAATCCTCATAAAATAATGTGTAACTATCAATAGCATCACTACTTGTACTTCGTGGTTCATAAACATTTACCTCCACATAGTCTTCGGTAAAGTATTCTATAAGTCCTACATAGTTACCAAGTGTACCTATTGTAATACTTTGGTCTTCACCATCAAGTTCACCAACACTAAAACATCCTTCAACTCCAAGTGTGTTTTTAATACTTTTTATTATTACTTGTTTTTTTGTCATGTTATTGTTTTTTATTTGTCCAAATAATATCTCCACTATTGTTTTCGTAAAGTTCCTGTGTAGCCTCACCACCATTTTCATCAGGTGTTAGGTACTCGGCAGTATCGTGTAACAAGTCCCAATCCTCACTTGGTAACTCATCAGTATCACTATCACATATTTGTAATACTTTGGCCTTAGCCTCCTCCAAAGTTTCGGCCTCAATAGTAAATTTGTTTCTGTACCAAATGGTATGTTTGTGGTCAAGGTAAAAATCAAATTCTTTCATAGTGTGTTATTTTAAAAGGGTTACAAAATCTCCAAAATGTTTATCAAAAGTTTGTACCGCATGGTCGTAATCACCACTCATCATATCGGTCGTAAACTTATCTTGGTCTATCCCAAGTTGTTTACAAAACTTTCTACCTTGTCCTATCAGGTAAAATACATTACCATCGGGGCCCGTAAGGTCAATTACAATTTCTCTTGGGGTGGTTTCTTTTTCCTTAATCATTTTAGTCTTGGTTTAAAAGGTGTTGTAATTCGTATTCAAATTCTTCTCTCATCCCTTCAACATCATAGTTCTTTATGGTTTCGTCGTCGTCGGGGTGGTTAAACATAATGTCCACTTCTATAACACTTTTCTTGGTTTCGTCCCTCGTTAAGGTTTGGGTGTACTCCAAAGTGTTTAGTGTGTCCATGTGTTGTTGTCCACTAAATCTATTTTGTTCTCTCCTCACCACTACTTGGTGGGAACCAACGGGTGTCCAACCTTCTTTAATAAGGTCATTAACTCTTTTTGTAATGTCGTGGGGTGAACCACCCTCAATAATTTTGTACTCCATGTTTTTATGTTTTAGTTGAATACAAAGGTACGAAACATATTTGTATAAAACAAATTAATCTGTATTTTTTTTTATAATAATTTTCATCATCCTGATCCGTCTGTCCACAGAGTTTTATATTGTTTCGCATGGTACGTCCACACACACAATGTGCGAAACAACTTATTGATGAGGTCCCCGAACCAAATCTTCTTGGAAATAAAAAACCCCTCGACTTTCATCAAGGGGTTCGGTAACAATAAACACTAATTACGTATTCTCTTCCAACCAATCACTATACACTTCATCAAACAAGTCATCAACAATGTACCTCCAACTATATCCAATCTTGGTGGATTCAATAACCCAATCATCCTCCTTATTAATTGTTTCCCAACAATCTTTTGGTAGTACTCCAATCATTTTATACTCTAATGTAATGTGTTCGTAAATTTTGTCATAAACGTCTTCGAATGTCATAGGTAAGTTGTTTAGGTTAAATGATACACAAAGGTACGAAAACTATTTGACATATACAAATTTATTTTACATAAAAATTATTAATTTATTTTTTCTGTGATCTACCTGTCGTCCCATCCGGAAATTTGTGTCGCATGATTTGTGCGAAACAACAAATTGGGATGATTAGGGAAAAGTTCTCTGTTGTCTGTGCGAAACAACATGACAAGATCTGCGCACAGGTGAAGGTGTAAGGTTACATCCACTTGGTAAAAACAAAAAACCCCACGATTTCTCGTGAGGTCTCTCATCTAATAAAACTAAAAACAACTTACTTCGTTGGTATGTCTTTACCAATACCATACTCACAAATCTTGTGTAGTAATGGTAAAACTCTACTACCAATAATTCCATTCAAATACTCGTCTTTGTCAAAATCTTCATCATCATCGGTGTCGTCTTCAATATTTTTACCCGTTTGGTCAAAATACATATCACCAATCATTTCAACAAATTCGTTGTCACTCATCTCTTCAATCAATTGTGTTAATCGGTCAGTAATAACACTATTAACAATTTCTAATACTTTTTCTTCTTTATTCATTTTATTATGTTTTAGTTGAATACAAAGGTACGAAACATATTTGTATATTCCTAATTAATTTGTTATTTTTTTTTAATTATTTTTCTTGGAGGAAGAACCTGTCGTGGGAACATTTTATTGTTTCGCATCATTTTTATCCCTGATTAGCGCAGATCAGCATTGGGTAATGTTGTCTCGCACATGTAATACAGCAGCAATCCCGTGCGAAACAAAAATGGGATACGCAGCACAGCAACTGTTGTAAGACATCTTGAAATAAAAAACCCCCAGCTTTCGCCAAGGGTTAGGGGGAACTTAGGGGGAACGAATAAGTTAGTCGTCACTATATAACATCTCTAATAATTTTGTAATAACAGGTGTTGTAATACTTTCATTGGGATTGTCTCCCCATTGTTTGTATTCACCATCAGTATCTACTTTAAAATAAGTTTTTGTTCCGTCTTGGAGTTTGATGTGACCCTCAACTCCTTTATCCGTGAACTTCACGGACTTCTTGATGATTAAGTTTTCCATTATATAAGTTTAATTGTTATACCAAATATAAAGCTTATAACAACATAAACAAATTATTTGTGATATTTTTTTAATATAATAAAAAACCCCACCATTACTGGTGGGGAAAAACTATAAACAAGTAAAAACAATCCTACATATCGTAGCAAAAGGTTGCTGCGAACCAATAAATAAAAATCATAAATCCAAATATCAATACCATACTAAGTAGGACTTCCCAAAATTCCTTCGGGTCTTCCGTATAGGCACTTTTTAATTCTTTAAACATCTCTTTCATAATAGTAAGTTTTAAGTTTAATTATCCTTTTCCCATTGTTCAATTACTTCATCAAACAATTCATTCTTTAATTGTTCAATGGTGTAACCATTTTCAATACATTCATCAACCCATTCTTCACCTTCAACAATACCTTCCCAACTTTCGTGTGGTGGTATTCCCATTTCATTTTCAAGGTTAATGTGTTCGTAAATCTTTTCCTTAACTTCTTCTTTAGTAATAGTTGGTATCATATTATTATCGTTTAGTGGAACACAAAGGTACAACTTATATTTGTATAAAACAAATTAATCAGTATTTTTTTTATAATAATCTTTTCTCTGTGATCTTCCCGCTGCAGGTTTTCTAAGTTGTTTCGCACCGATATAATAATGATCACTCTGTTGGCCCATTCTTACTATTGTTTCGCATGTAATACAGCCAACCCATGCGAAACAAAATGACATGATCTGATCACAGGTGAAGGAACGGAGATGGATATGGACATAAAAAACCCCCGATTATTTCGAGGGTTTCTTTAATTCTTTAATTTCGTCTTTAAGAATATCAATGTAAGTTTCGTAGTCTTTCTTAGTCCAAGGTTTTGAGTATGGACTTCCAACTATCTCTTTTTGAAACTCTTTTTTAAATTTCCAAACAAACTCTTTCTCTTGTCCTTTAAACACTCTTTCCTTAACAACATAAAAATCCACATTTAATTTATATTGTTTTTGTTCAGTAAAACAATTAATACAACCTAAATGCCAATCAGTATCGTTAACACTATTCCACGTAGCCATTGGGCTAACTAATTTAAGGTGGTTAAAAGGTAATTCATCTTTACATTTCTTACAATAAAATTGTTCAAACTTACTTTTCATATTGTTTAATTTTAATAGTTGTCGTATAATAGTTTCTCAATCTTATCCCACTCGTTCATAGGTAAAGGTTTTAATATACCATCGTTAACGTGGTTAACGGCGATAGCGGAACCTATATCATAAGGGTCTTGTGTTAATACATCGTAAGTTTCTTCACCATTAATACTAATACGATATACCACAAAATTGGTCTTCTCAACTTCAACATTTTTCATATCATTTATTTTATACTTGACGAATAGTCATATAATTTTCTAATTCATCCAAAGGTATTCTTCCATTGTTGGAACTATAATACCCTTGTTGTTCATATCGTTTCTTCCACTTGTCAAAAGCCTCAAATGCTTTTTTCTTTGAGAGGTAATATGGTCTATCAAATTCAATCGTAAACCCGTCGGGTGATAATACTTCGTACTTTGTCATTTGTTTTCGTTTTAGAATACAAAGGTACGAAACATAAAGTTATAAAACAAATTAATTTATATTTTTTTTATAATAATTTTTATGATGAACAACACCGTCAGGGCCCTGACCAACTATTGTTTCGCACGTAATACATCTGAAGAAGAATCTGTGGTGCAGCTCAGGCCTGTGCCTGAACTTGTTTCGCATGTAATACGCCCGTGCGAAACAACATAAAACTGGCTGATCAGGTCAGCAAAACTGGCCAATCATGCGAAACAAATATGGCACATGCCGCTGCAGGTGGACACATCTTCAGACTCAAGTCCGTGGTGTCATACAAAAAGAAAACCCCCACCAAAAGGTGAGGGTCTCTTAACATTTAACACAACTACTAAAACACTAACAACTATAAAACAATCTTACTCCATCTACTCTACTATACTCCTTAGCCAACTCCTTACCTCGTTCTTTGTTTTCAGGGTCTACTAAAAGGTAAACACTTTGGCAAAAAACGTTACTTGTATTACAGGCAAATGTCTTAAACCTAATTCCTTTGTGTTTTAAAATCTTTTTAAACCCGTTCAGTTCTTTTTTAACTACGTCGGTTGGGCAAGGGCTATCACTCCAACTTCCCGTGTGGTTACATCCACCAATAGCATTTACTGGTTCACTATAACCTCTCCATCCATCAGTAGCAATCCATTTACTTTTTGTTGAAATAGTCTTCATGTTTTTTATGTTTTGTTTAGATGAGGGGGTGTTGTCTATTGACAACACAATTCCCACTCTTGTAAATTAAAAACTTGTTCTTCGGTTAACTCCAAAGTGTTAATAATAAAATTACCTAACTTCTTTTGTACTTCAACATTTCGTAAGTCGTTGTCACCAATTTGTTCAACTACATACCTTGGGCTCATCCCTAATATTCGGTTACAAAACTTACTGTCTTGTCCTAAATAAAAGTTCTTACGGTTACCTTCATCGTTGGTTACAATTAGGTTCCACTCGTGGCCAAACCCGTAACTACCTTCTGTAAAAATTACTTGTCCTTGTATCATGTTATTTCGTTTTATTGTTACACAAAGGTACGAATAATATTTTGAATATACAAATTTATTTTACACAAATATTATTAATTTATTTTTTTTATTTTTCACCACGGGACGGTGCATAATCCAAACTATTGTTTCGCACGGGTAGAGGAGGTGGTGTGCGCTGTGATCATCCCAACTTGTTGTTTCGCACACTCGGTACAGATGCAACAGCGCATGCGTTGGGAGAACTTGCCTCGCATGTAATACAGGCTGTCTCTTATACACATCTGACGCTGCCGACGAATAGAGAGGTGTAGATCTCGGTGGTCGCCGTATCATT
>ENA-OSIY01000716-OSIY01000716.1-marine-metagenome-genome-assembly--contig:-NODE-716-length-18205-cov-5.187004_pt1 | contig 18205 bp, 20 predicted proteins | sample MGYA00237884_ERZ534233 | MGnify/ENA primary metagenome ERZ534233 (study PRJEB26412, sample SAMN06343840) | marine metagenome | isolation source: estuarine water | place: USA: Columbia River Estuary... | reverse complement strand
CCGTAGCGGCATCTGTGTAATTAGATTCTGTACCGTCGTAAAACGTGTTAGCTTTATTTTCGTATCCAAATCTAGCTATCTTTCTTATACCTATAGTAAAAGAATAATCGTAAGGAGTTTCTATTGTTGAGGTTTGTAAACCATCAATAATTGAAAATTGTTTCACGTCAGATATAGAAGTACCTCCATTTACAGCTCCATAGATCCCTATTCCTGAAGCCGAAACGAAGGCGTCTAGTTTTTTATGGTTCTTTTTTAAAACCGTGTGAAGTAACTCAATGGATTTTTCCCGACTCTGGACAATTGCTTCTTTGCGTTTTGGTGTCCAACGATTTTCGGCAATGTTTTCGCCGGCCAAGTGTATAATATAATCAGCTTTTAGTACCGATTCCTCTTCTATGAAATGAGTGGAAACATCCCAGCGGTAATAGGAAATATCTGCCGTGTTTTGTTTCGGACTTCTGCTCAAAATGGAAACAGTAAACCCTTTTTCAATGAGCAACCCTGTCAATTTTTTCCCAATAAATCCTGAACCGCCGCTTATTAATACATTTTTCTTCATACATGCAAATTTTGATTTATAAAAATAGCACCTGTATTTCGACAGCTAACTATCGAATCTCCTCTATTTATATCTCTTTGTTTGGCACCGTCTTTTTGTTAATGGTGATTTATACCCACAAATTTAGCCTTTAAAATGACATGCAAAACATTAACATTTATTTTGTTTAACTTTTTTACAAATTAGTTAAACATTTATTATCTTTACGAACAATTTAAAAGACACTAAAAATGGCCACTAAAAAACCAACCCTGACTAGAGACAAAATAGTTTCACTATATATGACCTATCGTTTAGAAAATAACGAAAAACCCAAATCCGTATATCAATTTGCCAAAACAAATGGTTTTGACGAGACAGAATTCTATAGTTTTTTTGGGACAATAGAAAGCGTTGAAAAAGAAATATTCAACACATTCCTGGACAAAACAATTGAATTAATACAGAAAGACACAAACTACGAAACGTATGACATGAAAAGTAAAATGCTCACTTTCTACTTCACCTTTTTCGAATTATTGTCTGCCAATAGAAGTTACGTGGTCATGAGTTTGAAAGAACACCAAAACCAACTAAAAAACCTTATGCAACTGTCTAGTCTTAGAATCGGATTCAAAAATTATATTACCGAAATCATTTCGGATGAAGTAAGAACCCAAAACGAAAAATTTCAAAACTTTCAAGAAAAAGCAATTCAAGAAACTTCTTGGATTCAATTCTTGCTGACGATGAAATTCTGGTTGGATGATGAATCTCCTGCTTTCGAAAAAACAGACCTCTATATTGAGAAATCAGTGAAAGTAACTTTCGAACTAATGAATATTGCACCCATAGACAGTTTAATCGATTTTGGAAAATTTATTTTCAAAGAAAAAATTAACAACAAATAATGAAAACCATAGACTACATTCCTACTTCAAAAATTGAAAGAGCCGCCAAAATTTTACAAACTGGCGCTAAAGTCGGTGTTAATTACTTAAAATTCTATGTAGACAAAGTAACTACAAGTGCTGAACAAGCAAAAGATAATTTAGACGAATCGAATGCCGAGGATATATACAACGGACTAAAACAACTGAAAGGAAGTGCTTTAAAAGCTGCTCAAATGATGAGTATGGACAAAAGTATTCTTCCTAGAGCTTTTGTAGAAAAATTTTCATTGGCTCAGTTTTCGGTTCCTCCATTGTCACCTCCATTGGTTGAGAAAACCTTTAAAAAATATTTCGGGAAAGGTCCCAACGAGATGTATGATACCTTTGATTTTAATGCCGTTAATGCAGCGAGTATTGGCCAGGTTCACAAAGCTACCTTAAATGGAAAAAGTTTAGCGGTAAAAATTCAATACCCGGGTGTTGCTCAAAGTATTTCTTCCGACTTAAGTTTGATAAAACCAGCGGCGCTTCGAATGTTAAACATGAAAGCCAGCGAATCAGAGATCTATTTCAAGGAGGTAGAAAGTAAATTGTTGGAAGAAACCGATTACCTAAAAGAGATTCAGCAAAGTGATTTTATAGTAAAATCTTGCCAGCATTTGCTCAACTTGAAATTCCCTCGTTACTATCAAGAACTATCCAATCAAAAAGTGATTACTATGGACTGGATGGAAGGCTTGCATCTATCGGAATTTGTAAAGGTGAATCACGACAAAAATTTATCGAATATCCTTTCTCAAGCATTGTGGGATTTCTATATGTTTCAAATTCATCAATTAAAACAATTTCATGCCGACCCCCATCCAGGAAATTTTTTAATCTCAACAGATCATCAATTAATTGCCATTGATTTTGGTTGTATTAAATCTATTCCACAAGAATTTTACAATCCGTTTTTTGACTTGGCACAAAAGGAAAACATTGATAATCCTGCGGTTTTTCGTGAAAAACTAATTGAACTAGAAATATTATTTCCGCAAGATAAACCAGAAGATGTAGAATATTTCACTTCTCTATTTCATGAATTATTGAGTTTGTTTACGCGACCATTCCACAAAGAAACATTTGATTTTTCTGATGAAAGTTTCTTTGAGGAGATTACTTTGCTGGGACAGAAATATGCGAAAAGCAATGAGCTTAAAAAAATGAATGCCGCCAGAGGTTCAAGGCATTTTATCTACATGAACAGAACGTTTTTCGGATTGTACAATTTGATGTTCGACTTGAAAGGCGAAAAGGTGGTGATCAATAATTATAAAAAATACATTTAATACTACGCGAAGATTTCACTGCACTTGATATAAATCATTCCACGTGTTGATAAAGATATGGACTTGCCAATTGTGCTTTCGGTACATTTAGGCTATTAAACCAGCAGAAGTCATTTCTCCTTGCCTTTTAGCGCAACACTATAAAATGAAAACAAAAAGAATAATTGGTCCATATCTAGTCGCGAGTTTCCTGCTTCTTATGGGCTGTAACAACAACAAAGAAACAACAACACCTACCAGATCAAATATAACGGAAAGTGTATATGCTTCGGGAATTGTAAAAAGTGAAAATCAGTATGAAGTATTCGCGCAAATTAACGGTAAAGTTGAAACGATATTTGTAAAAGAAGGCGATTTTGTAAAAAAGGGTCAAGCTCTAATTCAGCTAGAAAATGTAAATACTAAATTGTCGGCAGCCAATGCCGCAATTACTGCATTAGCCAACGACTACCAACGAAACAATGAAAAGTTGATTGATGCAAAAAATGCCATTGAGCTGGCAAAAAACAGGTTAACAAATGATTCGTTATCGCTAGCAAGACAACAAGAGTTGTGGAGTAAAAACATAGGATCAAAAGTTGAACTAGAGCAAAAAGAACTAAATTTTGAAAATGCTAAAGTCAATTTAAAAAAATCAGAAGTAGCCTACAAAGACCTGAAAAGACAGTTAAAATTAACATCCGAGCAAAGCAAAAACAATCTGCAAATCGCTCAATCGGCAAAAGACAATCTCATCATTAAAAGTGAAGTAGAAGGTTACATCTACAAAATAAATGTAAAGCAAGGAGAATTGGCCACTGCAATTGAACCCATAGCGATTGTGGGTAAGAAAAATTTCATTGTAGAGTTCAATGTAGACGAATTTGATATTGTGAAAATCGAAAAAGGACAGAAGGTGATTATAAGAATGGACAGTTATAAAAACCAAATTTTTGAAGCAAAAATCAACTTTATATCTCCCATGATGGACAAACAAACAAGGTCTTTTAGAGTGGAGGCTTTTTTCAATCGGGGTCAGTGGAATTGGATAAAGTACAAAGTTTCGTAAGCATCGCTACTTGTCGGAAATTACTAAAAAAACCCAGCACCTATGTTAGTGATATTCAAATCAAACTAAAAGACATGAATCAAGCGCCAGCAATGGCCAAAGAGTATGCTTCTCTATTTAAAATCGACGCCGAAGACATACAAACAGCGAACGCGCAATTTGAAACAGGAAGCAGTGCCCGAACAATTATTTCTTTTGCTGTTGGCATAGTGCTGTTAATCGTTGCGGGATTTGGTATTTACAACATTCTAAACATGATGATTTATGAAAAAATGGACACCATTGCGATTCTAAAAGCTACTGGTTATTCTGGAGCTGACATAAAGAAAATTTTTATTGCCATTTCATTAAGTATTGGCATTGCTGGAGCCATTGCTGGAGTATCATTAGGTTTACTTTTTTCCCTCTTAATAGACAATATACCCTTCCACTCTGCTGCCTTACCAACTGTGAAGACCTACCCCGTAGATTATGGAATACATTACTATGCTATTGCTGTAATTTTTGCCGTGGCTACCACCTATTTTGCAGGATGGTTTCCTTCGCGAAAAGCTAGTGTTGTAGATCCTGTTGAAATCATTAGAGGAAAATAAAATGGAGAATAAAATTATATTGGAGGCAAGATCATTGGTTAAGTCATTTCACGACCCCGCAAATACTGATGTTTTAAAAAATCTTTCCTTTACCATCAACAGAGGCGAGTTTGTATCCATAACAGGTAAATCGGGATGTGGAAAATCAACTTTGCTCTATATTCTTTCCACAATGGATTCCGATTACAAAGGAGAATTGTGGATAGACAATGAATTGATGAGCAACAAAACAGAAACAGAATTGGCCTTGGTTAGAAACAAGAAAATCGGATTCGTATTTCAATTTCATTATTTGCTTAACGAATTTAGTGTTTTAAGAAATGTAATGATTCCAGGTTTCAAAGCAGCTACACTCTCAGAAAAAGAACTGGAACACAACGCCTATGAGCTGCTAAAAAAATTAGGGATAGAGCAACTCGCCACTAAAATGGCGAATCAAATTTCGGGCGGAGAAAAACAAAGGGTAGCCATTGCCCGTGCAATGATTAACGACCCGCTTATTTTAATGTGCGATGAGCCTACAGGTAACCTCGACAATAAAAACACCAATATTGTTTTCGACATCTTCAATGAATTGGTAAATAGCTTCAATAAAACATTATTGGTGGTAACACACGACCAACATTTTGCCGAAAAAACCCAACGCAACATCATCATGGAAGATGGAAGGATAGTGGGTGGGTAAAATTTTGGTTTCACAGATAAACGCAGAAAGTAAATTTGCGAAAATCTGCGTAATTTGCGCGACATTAAATCTCTAAAATGACCAAACCCGGCCTATACCGTCACTACAAAAACAAACTTTACAAAGTTATTGATGTAGCAACACACTCAGAAACTCTTGAAACTCACGTTGTTTATCAACCTCTTTATGGCGAAGAGAAATTATGGATTCGCCCAGAAAAAATGTTTAATGAAGAAGTGGAAGTGGATGGTAAAATGGTGAAGAGATTTGAGTTTGTTGAAGAGAAATAATCAAGCAAAGCCTTCCTCACACACTCACGCTGTTTCTTTATGGCGACCGTTTCCTAACGGGTGACTAACCTACTGCGGCAATTGTATTGCCTCTGATTTGGTGGGCTAAAAAAATTAAATGTGAAATTGACAATAATATACTAACAGCAAATGAGCTGTATTTGCATGTGCAGAAGAGGAATTATTAAAACGATTTTAATACAAAAAACCGAAAGTCCAAAGAGGAATTGATTTCTCAGCTAAAGTAAAATCAACATCATCTAAAACTCGATAGGCGTTTTTTAAATTTTCAATTTGTTTTGTGCCTTTATTTTTTCCACCAATTTCTATTACCCATTTATCGTCAACAATAAAATCAGCATTTTTATGTTGGCTTACCTTATGGTTTATACTCAATTGGTTCATAAAAAAAGTTTCTCGCAAATTTCCTTTATCAGGAATACCTTCCGATAGTGCATAAGCCAAGTTGGTATTTTCTAAATAAATTTTTTCAGGTTTCTGTAAAACTGAAACACTTATTCCTGTGGAATAAAGCAATTTAATAAGCTTAGCCTGTTCCAAGAAGTGCAAATAATTGATGATGCTGTTTCGATGAATCTGACTCTTTTCAGCAAGAGAAGAAATATTAGGTTTGAATGGAACATTTACAGAGAGTATATAAAGCAATTGTAACATCTTTTTTGCATTACGAATATCAAAGTCATGTAATTCCGCCATATCATACTCTACAATCATTCTAATCATTTGCTTCACCCTGTCATGAAAACCCTCTTCATCTTCTTTAAAGAAAGGATAATACCCCCCACTTAAATAACTTTGAAAATGCTGCAAAGGTTTAAATGATTTTGGCAGTTTAGATTTCCATTGATTTTTTGGTGATAATAAATCGTTTAATTCAATAACATCCATTTGAATTCCATGCGCGAAAGCCAAATACTCGCGGTACGAGAGGCCGGGCAGCTCATACATGCGCACCCTTCTGCTCAAATCTGCTTCCTCTCTGGCAATATCGATAATCGACGAGCCAGTAAACGCAATTTGTAAATCGGCAAAATAATCATAGCTATTTTTTATATGCTTGGCCCAATCAGGGTATTTATGTACTTCATCTAAAAAAACAATTCGTCCTCCCTGCTTATAAAATGAAGTAATAATTTCTATCAACGATTTATTAGAAAAATACAAATCATCTAAAGACACATACATAGCTTCCGAGGGTGATTTACCCAGCTCCTTCAATCGTTGCAAAAGCAATGTAGTTTTACCTGTTCCTCTGGCACCCTTAATACCAATCAATCTATTTTTCCAATTGATAGAAGAATACAAACCTCTAAAAAAAGACGTTTGTACATTTTCTACCAAAACTTCCGATTTCTCTAAAAGATAACTCATTGCACATCTGTTTGTGCAAATATAATACTTTTTTGCACATTAGGATGTGCACTTTGTTGTTTTTATACAAACAAACCAAATTTGATTTGGGTTCAGGAATACCGCGTATCTTAGAAGTTTACGGTAAGAAATGCTTCTCCTTTTCCGAAAACTTTTTACGCATGATTCTTCCAAACACCCCCCAAGTCACCGACCAAGTTAGAAAGCTATTAATTGCTATGGATAGTAATTCATTAAGTGCTGCAGAAATAATGACAAAATTAAAACTTAACCACAGACCGAGCTTCAGAGAAAGCTACCTAAAGCCAGCGCTAGAACTCAAATTAATTGAAATGACTATTCCCGATAAGCCAAATAGTAGTTTGCAGAAATACAGGAGGGTGGGGTGAAATGCAAGTACCGCTAAAAATCAAAATATTTGGAATTCAATTTATGCAGCAAGAAAAAGTGGGGGTACTTACTCGTCATTAAAACAAGATCATGAGATTGTACCATAATTTTAATTGCGCACGCACTGTCTGCGCAATTGCAATAGTTCAGATGAAAATACCGTCTGTCACTCTTTATAGTCCATAGCGCAGGTCGCTACCGCTGCACGCCATTGGGAGAGCAAAGAGATATAATGAACCAGTTTTTCCCGATAAAATAAAACTGAAAATAAATTTGCTTTATGTTGTAATATTTTACAACTTTGTAGAAGTACACCAATAAAGTTAGGTCTTACTAATAAAGTACTTAATAATTTTAATGGGAACTGTTTATGAATTAAACCGAATCAGAATCTGTCTATATACGATAGAACATAATCCACCACATGTTCATGCGCTTTATTCGGAATATGAAGCATTAATAGAAATAAGTAGCGGGGAGGTTATCAGAGGGTATTTACCCAAGCCGCAACTTAAAAAGGTAAAGGAGTGGATTAGTGATGAGCAAGTGAAGGAATCATTGATAGAAAAATTTTATTATATGAATCCTACATTAAGAAGAGGATAGAAACAAATAATTAGTTGGAGAAAAATTAAAGTGATATGAAAACAAAATGGAAATCAAAAAGAAAATTACCGAAGATACTAAAGATAAATAGTGTCAAGGGGTTCGTTATTTCGGTGTTGTTTAGTGATGGGCATAGCCGTGTGATTGATTTTGAAAAAGTTTTTCGTGAAGCTAAAGTTTCTAAAAAAAGTCGTGAGTATAAATTGCTCGACCCTATAGAATTTAAGAAAGTGAAATTGGAAAACTTCACTCTTACATGGTCGAATGTGAAATTTGAAATGGATGGTTTTGATGGAAAGAAACTTGTTCTACCCTATCAAATAGGAGCTGATACTCTTTATGAATTTAGTGAGCCCGATGAAGTAAGGGAAAGTCTTTCGGTGGGAACATTGATTAAAAAAGAAAGAAAAAAAGCTGGTTTAACTCAAGAAGAACTTGCTGAGCGAATTGGTTCGGATAAATTTTATATTTCTAAAGTGGAATCGGATATGTTTAAGATAGAGATAGCAACCCTTAGAAAAATTATCGAAGGAGGTCTTCATAAAAGACTGCAAATCGTTATTCGATAAGGATTTTAGCATTATTTAGCACTAAGCCTGGGAAACAGGGGACAGATGATATGTGGTTTAGATCACAAAGATTAAAAGACATGGTTAAACGCTATCAATCAGTTCTTTTAGGTGGGTCAATTTGCCCCGGAATTACTCCCCTAAGGGTGGGTCAACTTAGCCCGGAATATCTGTGTTTTTCAAAAATTCCAATTACACTAAAGGGTGGGTCAACTTCCGCAGGAATACCTGGGTCACGTTGAAATGGAATGGGTGGATCAACATACCCCGGAATCTTCAGTAAAGATGGAAGTGTGGTGGAGAAAGATGTTTATGTTGCTGAGGCAGGGCATGTGCATTAAGAACTTGTTTAGTTAAGTTTTAAATTACGCCGCCTTTTTTCCGTCAACCTTCAAATCAAACGCCTTATTAAATGCATCCTGACTCACCTTAAAATGATGAGCAAGTTTTCTAATAACTTCTTTCGACATCCCTTTGTTGTAATTCAATATTTCAGAAACCATCCCTTTGCTTAAATCGAGAATAGTAGCTAGATCTTTAGCTTTTAAATTGTTTTCTTTCATTAAGTATTGTAAAAGCTCAATGGGGTTGGCGTCAGAGAATGAATTGTGTTCCTTATCCCATTTTTCGATTAACAGAGTAAGCAATTCTATTTCGTCTTTAATTTCCTTGCCCTTTTTCTTTAAATCCAATAGTTGTTCAAGAATATCACAGTACTCAAAGTATTGTTTTTTCGACTTTATTATTTTGTATTTCAAGGTTTCCATATTATTTACTTTTGTAAATGTTTATTGTAAACTGATCTTTTTTAGCACAAATCTTATCGTATTCTGCATGCGTGCCAAGCCAGTAAATGAATAAATGAACTTCTTTTTCTCCAAAGGTGTATTTGCAAATCATTCTATAATGGTTGCCAGCTATATCAAATACAAATCTGTTACATCCTTTGCCAAGAATGTCTGCCGAATTAAATGATTTTTTAATGTCTTCGGGAATGTTCCAACGTGCTGTTTTAATTGCTGAAAGCCATAATTTAAAAGAACTTATGCTATTTCTATGCTCAGTAATGAAGTCTTCAATACTTTGCTTTTTCACTAGGTGAATTTTCATTTGTGCTAATGTAAAGATAGGTGTAAGTTTACAAAAAGTAAACTTTTTATTTGTTTAGTTAGTGGTGCTAAAATATAAAAAAGGAGAAAAATGGCAACGATGAAAAAATAAAATTACAGATTACTTACAAAAATACGTCCACATCTATTCTAAGTCTTCGTAGAGACAGATAGAATCTGTCTTAAAATAGATTATTTCCTTTTAATTGGTATTATATTTTCTATTTAAGTCAGATTCTATCTGACTCTACGAGAAAAACAACTACTTTGGCTCCACTCCAATAGTATCGCTCTTTTTAGCTTTGCTGTTTTTAGGATTACGGGCATCTAAATTTGGTTTTAGGTACCATTTGTTGTTCTTTAAAACAAAGCCGTCGTAGCTAAAGTCGGGAGCGTAAAAGGCGTAAGTCACTTTGTATTTCTCATCGATTGGCGCCAAATGATCGAATACAATCATGCCTAAATCTTTATTGAAGGTAAGCGACATCGATGCTTGGGCCGAATGTTCGTAAATCATTCTTGATTTTAATGCCTCAGCCTTTACCTTTTTCTTTTTTACAGGCGGTGCATTCTTCTTGGTTTTTGTTTTTTTCTTTTTGGCAGGTTCGGCGCTTTCTTTAAAAACAGTTGCTCCAAAAGTAGGTTTACCATGAAAGCCAAATGTAATGGGTTCAATGACTCTTTTTTTGGTGAGCCAATCGTTTCCATCAAAACCTAACAACAGGTAAGTGTTGTTTCCCTTAATTTTTTGTGGTACTATTTCATAATATAAAATGCCATACCAGGTAGAATCGTCGTAAGTGCTAAAAGCTGCAATGTCTTTTTCGTTGTCAACCAAACTATACACATACATCTTTTTTGCTTTCTTATCGAAGTGTTGTGTAAAGCCAAAATACCTAAAAATACCATCGCCGTTTGCCACCATCCAAGTGATGATATTGTACTCTAAATCGGGAGTGGTGAGTCGGGTTATATTTTTTAGCTTTTTAAATTCATGCTTAAAAGAGGCAGGATGCTCTAATGTTTTGTGCAGTAATTGTTGAAATTGGTTGTTGAGTGAGAATTTAAGTTCATCGTCGCCGGCAGCATCCAACATTTTAGTAGAAATGTGAAACAGCGAATCCTCTAAAACAGAAATTTCTTCTGCCTTAACAATAGAGGCGAAAAATATAAATAAGATGATGAGTATTTTGTTCATGCTTGCAATATAAAGCAAAAACCCCGCTCGTATTGTGGAGCGGGGTATCTATTTTATTAACAGCGTACTTATTATAAGTGTAAGAAAGCTTTCTTAGCCAATAATATTTCTTCTGTTTCTCTGTGTTCAGGATCGTCTACGCAGCAGTCAACCGGACAAACAGACGCGCACTGAGGCTCATCGTGGAAACCTTTGCACTCAGTACATTTATCGCTAACGATATAATATACATCACTTGCTTTAGGTTCGTTCGCAGCATCAGCTTCGTATGAATTACCTGTTGGTGAAGTTACATTTCCTTTAATAGATGTGCCGTCGGAGATTCTCCATTCAACTCCACCTTCATAAATAGCATTATTCGGACATTCCGGTTCGCAGGCGCCGCAGTTAATGCATTCTTCTGTGATCATTATAGCCATGAGTCAACAATTATTGTGTTAATTTGTAGGCGAAAATACAAATAGTTTTGAATAAATGAATTTAGATAAAAGAATAAATTCTCTGGTGTTGTGGGGAAAGTCGCTCGAAAGGGTGATAAAATCTCACAAAGGGGAAGCTGTTGAATTGAATCCACAGGAAGAGAAATTCCTTGCTGCTGCTCATTTATCGAAGAGCTACAACGGTTGGTTTTCTATCCAAAGTGTGATGCAGTCGGCTGAAGGTATTCAAGAGTTTTTACACGAAGAGAACTTAAAAACTTTTGTGGCTAAATATGCCGAAGAGATGAATAAGATAAGTTCGCCCAAAAGAGTGTTACTCATTATGGCCGGCAATATACCCATGGTTGGCTTTCACGATTTGTTGTGCACTTTGTTGTGCGGACACACCGCCGTGGTGAAGTCATCGAGTGATGATATGCATTTGTTGCCTGCCCTTACAGAGATTCTTAAAAACATTGAGCCTTATTTCGCCGATAAAGTTGAATTTATCGAGCGACCAATGAAAAATTTTGAAGCGGTGATTGCTACTGGTAGCGACAATTCGGCTAAGTATTTCGATTATTATTTTGGTAAATATCCCAACATCATTCGCAAAAACAGAATTTCTGTGGCAGTGCTCGATGGAACAGAAACCGAAGCGGAGTTGAACGAATTTTCGAAAGATGTTTTTCAATATTATGGTTTAGGTTGCCGAAATGTATCGAAGGTTTTTGTGCCCAAAGGTTATCAGTTTAAAACCATGATTGAGGCTTTTCAAATTCAATTGCCTTACTTGGAAAACAACAAATACCAAAACAATTTAGAGTATCAAAAGGCGGTGATGCTGTTGAATAAAGACCCATTTATTGATGCCGGATTCTTCTTCATGAAAGAGAATGCTTCACCTTTCTCATCGGTGTCGGTGCTGCATTATCATCAATATGAAAATATGCAAGAGGTGAAAGATTCTATTGCCGAATACAACGAGAAGATACAATGCGTGGTGGGTAAGGTAGATGGCGCTTTGTCGTTCGGACACGCCCAATGTCCGGGTTTAAATGATTTCGCAGATGGAGTAGATACAATGAAATTTTTAGTTTCTTTATAGTATGGCTGAAATAGGAAAAATAAATACAATGAGAATCAACCGAGCGGTTGATTTCGGAGTTTACTTAGATGGTGGCGAAGAAGGAGAAATCCTAATGCCCAAAAAATATATTCCCGAAGGAAAGCAAATTGGCGATGAAGTAGAGGCTTTCGTTTACATGGATTCAGAAGACCGTCCGGTGGCCACCACCGAAAAGCCTTTGGTACAAGTTGGACAGTTCGGCGCATTGAAAGTTTTAGAAGTGAATGAGCTTGGAGCTTTTGCCGATTGGGGCGTTTTAAAAGATTTGTTGATTCCTTATGCCGAGCAGCGCGAGAATTTAGAAGAAGGGCAGTCGGTAGTGGTTTATGTATACTTAGATAAAGTAAGCCGACGAATTGTAGGTTCTGCCAAAGTGGAGAAATTCTTGGATACTTATGCCTTAGATGTTGAAGAAGGTGATGAAGTAGATTTAATGGTATTTGGCAAAACGCCACTGGGTTATAAAGCCATAGTAAACGGATTGCATACAGGAGTACTCTACAAAAACGAAGTATTCAAGCCTTTGCGCATTGGCGATCAAATGAAAGGCTTCATCAAAAAAATTCGTGAAGACGAGAAGATAGATTTATCGCTTAGTAAAGTGAGCTTCGAACAATCTAAAGATTTAACCAGCATCATCATCGCCAAATTAAAAGAGAATGGTGGTTTCCTTCGAGTGACAGATAAATCAAATCCCGATGTTATCTATCAGCTGTTTGGCGAGAGCAAAAAAACTTTCAAAAAAGCAGTGGGACATTTGTATAAACAGAGGTTGATAGTGATCGAGCAAGAAGGAATAAGATTGGCTAAGTGAAAAATGAGTTGAGCCAAGCTTTCCTCTATATGAAGTAAATGCTTTTAAGAATACTTTCCCATGTGTGAATTTTGCAACATTATCTAAATGTTGTGTAACACTATTAGTTCCCAATACCCTCATCTTTGTGCATGAAATCACGATGGAAACGCAGTCAGGTTGGCTATTTGATGAATTTGTTAGCCCGCTACATTGATATCGTTTTTGTAATAATAATGATTTTATTATTCTGTTTTTTTAGCGAATTAATTCACTTTTAAATTTTTAGATATGATGTACGATGGTTATCACATTTGGGGAATGCACTTAACATGGTGGTTCGTTTGGGCAATACTTTTGGTGTGGATTTTTGCCACGCCTTACGATGTTCCTTTTCAAAGAACAAAGAAGAATTCGGCAATGGATATTTTGAAGAAGCAGTATGCGTATGGACAAATTACGAAAGCCGAGTTTTTGGAGAAAAAAGATATTTTGAATAGGTGATAATCATGTAACTTTTTTGCAAAATCGTGTAAGGTTTTATCCTTTAAACAAATGCAACTTTGACCAACAATATTTAATCAATTAAAATTTATATTATGGAAAGTAAAAACAAAATTAAACCAACTGAAGCATTGACTGCAGTGGCATTTAAAATGGTGGGAAACTGGGAAACACAATCGAAACAATTGAAGAGAAACTATCCTCAACTGACCGATGCCGATTTGAAATTTGTAGTTGGTAAAGAGAACGATTTGTTAGCTCGTGTTGAAAGCAGATTGAAGAAAAATCGCCAGGAAGTGATCGACATTATCAAAAAAGGTCAGCTGGTAAAAGTGTAAAAACACTCACCTCATTGAGTACGCTAGTTTAATAGACTTTGCGGGTAAATGACGGGAAAGAGAGGACAGGAGTTTAAAGGCCTGTCCTTTTTTATTATATATTAATTAAGAACAACGATATGATTGAAGTTAAAAAAGAAGGAGTAATCTTAGGGAAAACAAAGCTGGGATTCGAGAATGAAGGCGTTTTGAATCCGGCTGTTATTGAAGATGATGGAGTCATTCATATGTTTTATCGTGCGGTTAGCAAGGGCAACTTTTCAAGTATTGGATACTGCACACTTTCCTCTCCTTCAAAGGTAGGCGATAGACACGAAGTGCCTCTTTTGTTTTCGCAACATCCCTATGAAAAGCATGGGGTAGAAGATCCTCGAATTGTGAAGATAGATGGATTGTTCTATCTCTCTTATACAGCTTATGATGGAATTAATGCGTTGGGAGCATTAGCTGTTTCTAAAGATTTAAAAACCTGGGATAAGAAAGGGATTATAGTGCCTCAAATTTCATATGAAGAGTTTAGTCATTTGGCAAGTTTTAAGTGCGGACTCAACGAAAAATATGTGCGTTATAATCAGCCTTGGAAAGGTGTTGAGCAACTTGTGAAAAATATATTGATGTGGGATAAAAACGTGATTTTCTTTCCAAGAAGAATAAAAGGAAAACTTCATTTTTTACATCGTGTTCGTCCCGATATTCAAATTGTTGCAGTAGAGAACTTAGATGAACTTACCGAAGAGTTTTGGCAAAAATATTTTATGTGTTTAGAAGATTGTGTTGTGCTTTCTCCTAAGCACGAGCACGAGGTGAGTTACATTGGTGGTGGCTGTCCGCCTATAGAAACCGAACACGGCTGGTTACTCATCTATCATGGAGTGCACGATAGCGTAAAAGGATTTGTGTATTCGGCATGTGCAGCTTTACTTGATTTACAAAATCCACAAAAAGAAATTGGCCGACTGCCATATGCGCTGTTTAGTCCCGATAAATCATACGAATTAAAAGGAGAAGTAAACAACGTTTGTTTTCCAACAGGAACCATTGTTAAGAATGATATCCTACATATTTATTATGGTGCTGCCGATGAGCGTATCGCTTGCGCCACAGTTAGTCTATCCAAATTAGTTCACGAAATATTACTTAATTCACTTCGCCCATGAGTGCTCACCTTACTTTACCCGAAATGGTAGTCATTACTTCTTACCCTCCCAGAGAGTGCGGAATTGCGACTTACTCTAAAGATTTGATTGCAGCCTTAAACAATAAGTTTGGTGACTCTTTCAATATCACCGTTTGTGCCTTAGAATCGCAGCACGAACAGCATCATTACGGCGATGAAGTAAAGTATATTTTAAATACCGATGAGCCTCACGCTTTTCATTTGATGGCTCGAAACATTAACAAGAATCGCAATGTGAGTGTAGTGATGATTCAACATGAATTCGGCTTTTTCGAAAAAAAGAAGGAAGAGTTTATTAAATTGTTGAACTACCTCACCAAACCCATTGTGGTGGTTTTTCACACTGTTTTACCCAATCCCAATGAGTTGTTGAAGTTGAATGTACAAACCATCGCTGGCTTTGCCGATGCTTTGGTGGTGATGACCAACTCATCTCAAAAAATATTAATTCGTGACTATGAAATTAAAGCGCAAAAAATAAATGTAATAGCGCATGGAACACATTTGGTGCTTCATTCTGATAAAGAAGAACTGAAAGAGAAATATCAGTTGAGTGGAAGAAAAGTATTGTCGACTTTTGGTTTATTAAGTTCGGGAAAAAGTATTGAAACAACTTTAGATGCCTTGCCAGCTATTGTTGATGAGCATCCCGAAGTTTTGTTTTTGATTATGGGCAAGACGCATCCATCTGTTGTAAAACACGAAGGAGAACGATACAGAATAATGTTGGAAGAGAAAGTGAAAACACTAAAATTGCAACACCATGTTCGTTTTGTAAATCACTTTTTACCCTTGCCACATTTGTTAGAATATTTACAATTGAGCGATGTGTATTTGTTTACATCTAAAGATCCTAACCAAGCGGTGAGTGGTACTTTTTCTTATGCCTTGAGTTGTGGTTGTGCCATAGTTTCAACGCCTATTCCTCATGCTTTAGAAGTGTTGAAAAATGATACAGGAATTATTATCGATTTCGAAAATCCTTTACAACTAAGTGTTGCTGTGAATGATTTACTGAGTGATGATATTAGACGAAACAATATAAGTTCGAACGCATTGCACAAAATGGCAGCTACCGCTTGGGAAAACTCTGCACTTGCGCATGCATTACTTATCAATAAGGTGATCGGTCCGAAAACAAAATTACAGTATTCGTTACCTGCGGTAAATTTAACGCACATCAAAAAACTCACGAGTGATTTTGCAATGATTCAATTTTCTAAAATCAATCAGCCCGATATCTATTCTGGTTATACCTTAGATGACAATGCCCGAGCGATGGTGGCTCTTTGCCAGCAATACGAGCTAGAAAAAGACAATAATTTATTGATTTACATTGGCCGATATTTAGACTTCATTGAATTTTGTCAGCAAAGCGATGGCTTCTTTTTAAATTATGTAGATGAAGAAAAACAGTTCACCCAACAAAATTACAGCACCAATTTAGCCGATTCAAACGGAAGAGCTATTTGGGCTTTGGGCTATTTAATTTCTTTGCGTGAAATATTGCCAACCGACATGGTGTTGCAGGCAGATATTGTGTTAAGTAAAGCCTTACCCATTGTAAAAGAAATGCATTCTACACGTGCTATAGCTTTTGTTATTAAAGGTTTATACTATAGAAACACAACGCATAAAACATTAGAAAACACAATCATCATAAAAACTTTAGCCGATAGATTGGTGCAAATGTACAAGCACGAATCGGATGAAGAATGGTTGTGGTTTGAAAGCTATTTAACCTACGCCAACAGCATTTTACCTGAGGCGATGTTGTGCGCTTACTTAAGCACCAATCAGTTTAATTATTTAGATGTTGCGCGTAGTTCTTTCGATTTTTTATTGTCGAAAATATTTACCGACGATAGAATAAAAGTGGTGTCGAATAAAGGCTGGCTGCACAGAGGAAAAGAAACCATAGCGGTGGTAATGGGCGGTGAACAACCCATAGATGTAGCCTATTCAATTTTAGCTTTAAGTAAATTCAACGATATGTTTTACGGTGAAGGCTATCAAGAAAAAATGGAAACCTCATTCAATTGGTTTTTGGGTAAAAATCATTTGGAACAGGTGATATACAATCCTTGTACTGGAGGATGTTACGATGGTTTAGAAGAAAATTATGTGAATTTGAATCAGGGCGCAGAATCAACAGTTAGTTATTTAATGGCGCGCTTAACTGTCGAAAAATCGAGAAGAGATGAACAGAAATTGATAATAGATAAGGAGAATTTCTTTACCTTGAGCGGCCAAAAAGCCCTGGTGCAGAAAGTGTAAATGGACAACAATTATTTTAATATAAAAGGATTAAACGACGAAGAGGTTTTAAACTCAAGGAAGCAGCATGGCTATAATCGCTTAGAATATAAAAAGTCTAATCGTTTTATAGAAATTGTAGGAGGAATGATTAGAGATCCAATGGTGCTGTTACTGTTGGTAGCAGCCATTATTTATTTCATCAGCGGAAAAACTGGTGATGGCATCTTTTTAACTGCAGCCATCTTATTTCAGTCGGCACTTTCATTATATCAAGAAAAAAGAAGCAAAAACGCCTTAGATAAACTCAAAGAAATTTCGCAGCCACGATGCAAAGTGCTGCGCAATGGTGAGTGTGTAGAGATACACAGTGATGAGTTGGTGCTTGGCGACTTTATAGTAGTTGAAGAGGGTGTTTTGATAAATGCCGATGCTAAGATTGTGCACTCCAATGATTTTTCGGTAAATGAATCTATTTTAACTGGAGAGTCGATGTGGGTAAGTAAAACCAAAGACAGCGAAATCAATATTATTTATCGAGGAACAACGGTCGTGGGCGGATTGGCCATTGCTTGTGTGTTAGCCATTGGTAATAAAACCAAGTTGGGTGAGATTGGCAAAAGTTTAGAAAACATCAAAGAAGAGAAAACACCTTTAGAGCTAAAAATAAATTCTTTTGTAAAAATAATGGCGCTTATTGGTGCTGTTATTTTTGTGATTTTTTGGATAATAAATTACTTGGTGTTTGGCGATTTAATAGGCAGTTTGTTAAAGGCCCTCACCTTGGCCATGAGTATTTTGCCCGAAGAAATTCCAATAGCTTTCGCCACCTTTATGGCATTGGGAGCTTGGCGTATGATGCAAACAGGCATTGTAGTTAAGCCTGTCTCTTATACACATCTGACGCTGCCGACGAATAGAGAGGTGTAGATCTCGGTGGTCGC
>ENA-OSIY01000712-OSIY01000712.1-marine-metagenome-genome-assembly--contig:-NODE-712-length-18257-cov-5.944444_pt1 | contig 18257 bp, 18 predicted proteins | sample MGYA00237884_ERZ534233 | MGnify/ENA primary metagenome ERZ534233 (study PRJEB26412, sample SAMN06343840) | marine metagenome | isolation source: estuarine water | place: USA: Columbia River Estuary... | reverse complement strand
ATGCATTCTTAGAAGCAAAAAAGGCTGCAAATGCAGCCGATTTTGTGTTTGTAGGAGGAAGTACTTTTGTGGTGGCCGAGGTGTTGTCGGCTCTTATTTCTGAATAGCAGCCAGCGATTTAACTCCCGTTTTACTGGTGATGGCCAACATATCTACAAAAATTTGGTATTCAATGGTTTTATCCATTCTAATCATCACCACCGTTTCGCCAGCAGGCTTACTATTTTTTTCTTGTAAGATGGCTGCTTCAAGTTGTTCTACAGCAACAGGTTGATCTTTAAAATAATATTGAATTGCGCCTGTGGCGTCTTTGGTAACAGATAGTGTAACTTCGTTTTTCGAAGGTGTTTCTATTTTACCTTGCGAAGCTTTTGGCACACTTACCTTAATTACACTATCGCTCTTCATTAAAGCCGCGAAGATGAAAAAGAGCATCAAGAAAAACATGATGTCGTTGAGTGCCTCGGTGTAAACGTGCACATCGTCTTTTTCTTTTTTTCTTAGGTTAATCATTATCTAGTAGGTTCTTTAAGTAAATCCATAAAGATCATCGTGTTCCACTCCATTTCTTGTACCGCTTTATTAATTAGAGTGTTAATCCAGTTGTAAAAAACAAAGGCAGAAATACCCACAATTAATCCCGCTACAGAGGTTACCAATTTTACATACATACCATTAGAAACCACATCCATTTTTAAGTCGCCACCCGCTTGTGAAATATCGTAGAACAATTGAATTACGCCTAACAAAGTACCTAAGAAACCAAGCATGGGTGCTATACCCGAAATCAAACGAAGAACATTGATGTTTTTTTCTAATTTATATACCTCGAATTTACCAGCAATTTCAATAGAATCCTCAATTTCTTTAATTGGCATTCCAATTCTAGAGATACCTTTTTCAATCATTCTTGCCACCGGTTTTTGAGAGCTTTTGCAAAAAGTTTGAGCCGATTCAATATTTCCGTTGCGAATAAAACCTTCAATGGTGTTCATGAAAGTAGTATCAGAAGAAATTTGTTTTTTAATGAAGAGCAATCTTTCCACAAAGATGTAGATAGCTAAAACTGATAAAAGGGCAATGGGTATCATGATGACACCACCTTTTAACACTAAATCGAAAAGGTTTAATTGTGCTGCATTTGTCTCTGGAATAGCTGTTGCAGCTGCTACGGCCGGAGTTTGAAGAAGAGTAAAAAGCATATTGATGAGTGTTTCTTATGTTAACGTGAACAGTTGTGAAATAATTATCACTAAAATATATTAATCGCAGAAGCAGAAAGTAGAGAAGTGTAATAAATTCTTAAAAGTGGATTGTTGATAGAGTTGTTTTTTGTAGGGCTAGCTGCTGTTCACCAGCATTAGTGATTTTGTAAAAGGGGAGCAGCAGCTTAGTCATGGTGGGAAGAAAATAATATGCAGTAAAAAATAACGATTATCTTGATTCTTAATTTCACGAATGGGTCACTAAATCCACTTCTCTCCGTCAGCTGACGGATAGAGTGCGTAAGGCTTTGAGGGTAAAGGCAAGAGGGATTTCCTTTCTCTTAATTTTCTTGATTATGAATTATTACTGGGGGGGGGGTAAGCTTACACGCTGATAGCCGCAGTTTGCTTCAGTTTATAATAATTCAATTTCAAACGTCAATTCTGATGAGTCATTTTCAAATTCCTTTTCTAACTTAATATCTAATCTATCAAATGAACCTTTAAATGGTTCATCAAACGCCTTCGACATTTTAATAATATCAAATTTGTCTTGTTGATTAGCATATGCTTCGGAAATTGGAATTGAAAAGATTCCTCCAAAAGGTCCATGAAGCCAATTACAAAGCAGTGTCGAAACATCATTTGAGTTTGAATATTTAATCTTTTTAATTATAACCGATTTGAATTCTGAGTTTGATTCAAAATATTCACTAGGGCTTTCATTGCTAAGGGTGATTTCATGTTTCATATTAACTGAAATAGTATTTATTTGTTTCAAATGATGGCTAACATCACTGTAGTTTCGAATTTACAATTTGAAACGAACTTATTGCGATTTTTAATCGCTTTTATTTTGTGTGATTCATCGCGATTAAAAATCGCTGAAAAGAAGATTTCAGATTGCGCTGCGTTCAATCTGAAACTACTGGTTTCTCACCAACATTCTTCTTTGCATCTCTCCACTGTTTTGGAGTATAAAATGTAATAAATAACTCGAGCGGACTCATATTACAAATTTAATAGAAACCAAAATGGTCATCTTTTTTCAGATACTTTCTTTGCAAAAGATGCTCCCATTCTATATCGCCAAATATATTGCCGCGTTTCGTTACGTTATGTTCATGCAAATATTTGTTAATGACTTCTACAGCTGAATTTCGGTGCAGATGATCTATGTGATGTAGAGAAAATCCTTCCAATCCATAAGATTCGATGGCATATCGTAGTGCAGTTTTAAAATAGCGCATTTTCATGTAATCTATTTCGTAAGTAGAGCTTATGTCGTGAAAAATTTCTCTTGATATGCCTTCTCGGCCCATTTGCATTTTAAAAATTGAACGAGGAATTTTTTCACCTAATACTCTTTGGCGCAGCTCATCAATGGGGTTGATTCCTTCTGCTGTTAAACGATAATATCTCAACATGTCTTCAATCTGCGCCAAAGAATAACCTTTGTTTTTGGCAAATCTTTCCACAGTGAAACTTCCGTTTTCTTTTAAAATTGAAATTAAATCTTCAAATAGTTGGTTTCTTTCGTCAGGGTCGTTAATTCCGCCTCCTACTTGTAATGAAATGCCGTTGTCTCCCATGCTATATTTTTTGTAAAGATAGTTTGTCGATGCGACATAATATGACGTTAATACTGGCCGTTTTTAAGTATTACTAGCTTTAATCGAATATTCAACTATAGTAATCCAAATTTTCTACAAGCATCCTCAATAGCATTATCTGAGCAATCGCTTTGGTTAGCCGTTTCAATCAATATAAATATCCTAGGTATTATAGCAATATCAACTCTTCTGTCACCAAAAAACAAGTAAACATAATTCAATTTTAAGTAGTTATATATTTTAGTTGCTGCAGCTGTTGACACTTCAATATCTCTCCATCCAAAGTAACGTAAATACTTACTAATCTTATACATCATCTGTTGATTAGTATATTCCATAATTAATGTGGGCAATGTAAGTTTTAGGGTTTGGTAAATCTTATCCCTCTCGGTGTTAAAACAAATGAAAATTACTTTTAAATTACTTGCATCATATTCATCCAAATTCAATTTCGATGGACTCTTCACGTACAAACCAATTTTCTCAACGAACTCTTCATTATCCTTGCATTGATTCAAGAATAAGAAGAGATTCATTTGATCCATTTTTTTAAATGGTATGTTCGTAGTGTCAAATATTAGTATTTTTTTATTGTTCTCAATTATATCCGTTAGCAGGAAGTCATTGTTTGAATATGAACCTACGTTTATTGTGTAATAAGGAATGTTTTTAGATTTTAAAATGCTATGCGTCATGAATGTTTTTCCTACAAAGCTTTGATTGCTGGAAATAATAAATGAACGAATTTTACCTTCAATTAAATCGTCAAACAAACTGAACATTCTGTTTTGAATTTCATCCACATGTTGTTTTATGTGAACTGAGAATTTTTGGTCGCCTTCAGTAGGTATCATAAATTCGGTTTTTGTTCTTTTAAATTTTAAATTGTGATTATTTTTTTACTTCATAAGCTTTTCAAGCAATCTACTCCATGCGCCGTCAGATTTTGTTAAATTATTCTCACTTATAGTTGTGTTAAGGTAAGAATTAGTTTTAATGAAATTTTCCTTTCTATCTTCTGTCCATTTTTCATATTCAAGAGCCTCTTTCCATATTTTTTCTCCACGTGTGCAAATTACCAATGCTCCTTCTAGAACTCGTTTTTTGATAATTTCAAAAGTATATTTTTGAGTTTCTAGATATACTACTTCGTCTTCATTTTTGCCATTAAAATACTTATTTGAAATAACTTTAAACTTAATGCTGTGGTAGGGGAAGAACTCTGCTAAAGCAATCTTACTACCTATTTGATCTTTATTGATTCCTTGTTGTTCAAGTTTTGACAGCTTCTTTTCCCAGTATCCTTCAAAACGGTTGGTTTCAATCTGATGTGTATGTGCTTTGGCTGCATTGTTCATTATCAATCTACCTTTTTGATTGTCCTCATATGAGTACTGTCCATCATGAAATTCACAAATTTTTCTGTGTGAATTTGTCCATTTGCATTCTTTGCCTTCTGCGCCGCAGTATTCATAACCAGGATTCGAAGCCAAAAGAATTACATCTGCATTTTTGATATTGGCAGTAAAAGCAAAAGGAATAACGTCCGTAAAAATATGAAACAGGTTTTCTTTAGGATGTTTTAAATTAAAGTTATTAATTATTTCTTTTTCTTTTTCTGGTGGACCAAGCCATTTTCCGGAAATATCAAAGCAGTTTTCCCAAGGATTTTGCATGTTTTTTTCAATTAAAGATTATTATTCCACCACCTCCCTCAAATGCTCATATATCATCACCATCGCCAAGGTATCTAATTCGCAATATTTAAGCAAGGCCTTTGTTACTTCATTTCTTTCGGCTTTGGTCATGTTGGTGTATTGAAGTTTACCGTAGGCGGTTAGTGCGGCGCCACCGTTGGCAACGTTATCGAGTTCCGATAATGTGCTTTCAATTTCTTCCTCACTCCAGCCGTCGAATAGGGGAGGGAGCATTTTATAAGGGTTGGTAATTTCACCATCTTTCACTTCTAACCAAACATGCGAAGCGGGGAAATTCAAGCTTGATAGCTTGATTTTTGAAATTGCTTGCGCATACTTTTCTTTTAAATATATACTTGAATTCAATACAGCCGGCAACACCATTTTTATGGAATTCGATCCCTTAGTTAAAGGATTATAATAAAAGAATTTTATCATTTCACACAAATCTACCATCGATCTGTCACCATGCCATTCTTCAACTCTATCTGTTTTCGATTTCGAGATTCCTCGAATAAATTCAAGTAGTTCATCTTTATCACTTTCTGTAGATTCGCACAACTGATCATAAATAGCATTCACAATTGAGTTTTCGTGCGTGGCATATCTAAAGATGGTGCCATCATCGTTGTTTAATGTTTTACGCAATTCTCGAATAAACTCGAAGTTTGGGAACTCACCTGCCGTAGCATTGATGTATTGCGATGTGTGCTCTATTCGTCCGTCACTATGTAATGTGTGATGCGAGAACTGAAAAGCAATTTGCTCATAAGGTCTCCTTCCTTTATTAAAAGGCAAAGCCACAGCACTGGTTTCAAAGTCGATGAAATGCAAAGGAAATTTCCACAAACTCATTTCTTCTTTTAAGGCATCTTTATCTGCATAAAAGGTATCATCGCCCGATATGGCATAATCTATTTGAAGTCTTTGACGAGCGCTGTGCGTTAAAAAACCCGATGCTTCTTCCACCTGCAAATCATCGTCACTTAAGTCTTTCATGAAATACTTGCCTTCATTAAAAAGAGTGTTTCCTTTTCTAAAGTTCCAAATCTCGAAGATACTCGGGGTTTCAAAGTCTTGTTTAGTCCAATTCAATTGTTTGGTAAAGCATTCTTTATAACCCGATTTCAATCCTTTTTGTTCATCTTCTTGCGATGCTTTAAACTCGCAGTCTTTGCATGCTGAATATTGCACAGGCCAATTGGCGTATTTGTTTTCTTGAAACAAATCATTCAAATACGTAACAGATTCCTCGAAACCCATGTTGGGCAAATATTTTTCTTTACCGCTATGAATATCGTTTAAAATATCATCTATGTTCACAACACCCAAAACGCTATTGCCCGTTTCACTTAGACTAGAAACAGTTTTAATAATATTGGTTCTATTGTCGGCTTTCTTGCTTATTCTAAACATTTGATTGAGGCCGTCAACCGAAGCAACAGCATTTTTATTCGCCAACATTAAATTGGCTTTAATATTCCAGTCAGCAAAACATTTTTGCATCACATACTTTTGAAACGCCACATCAAAAAGATATGGTCGCCAGCCAGATATAATCTTTCCCGATTTACCAATAAAAGTTTCGGTATCGGTTGGTCTAAACGATTTGGCCTTCACTTCAATCAGCTCAATACTGTTGCCTTTTTTAACCAAGATATCTGTGCGAATAAACAAGTCTTCAAACAAGAATGCCGCTTCGTAAATCACTACATTTTCTAGTTGTAGCAATTCCTGCGTTTGCATCCACAACGAAGTGTAATCTCCATTTTCTACCAAGTGTCCATCAGGATAATGCATTCTTGCCAATTCCTCTACCTGAAATCCTCCTTGCGCCAATGCCGCCAAAAAAGGATCGTCGTTCTTTTGGTTGGCATACTCTTTATCCTTCATGGTATAAAAGAGTTTGTTGGGGCATTCTAGGCCAAGTTTAAAACGGGACTTCGTGAGAGTTCTCATCTTGTTTTGTTTTCGCTTGAGTTTGAATTCTATTTAGTTTTCTAATATAGGTCAAATATTCCTTCATTAATGGTATTCCAGCTGCTTTTATTGCCTTTTCAGCGGACTTGTACTCGGGTGCCGTTTTTTTATAATAGGTGATAATTCCTATGTTGTTTAGCATGTCGCCTTTGTTTACAAAGTCCAATAGTTTAAGCACGTTAGAAACGCTATCTATTCTTTTGGTTAATATTCTATAGTAAACAAAAGTGGTGTAGCAATGCGGAGTAATACCAAGTTCTATCAAAACATCATGTGCGCTCAAAGCCGAATTGATAGATGCTTCTAAAAACTGCTCTCTGGTAAGCACCTCTTTACTCAAGTATTCTTGAGCACACTTATGCAGTTGCTCTATTGTTTTATCGATTGTTTGTTTTCGAGGCATTTTCATGTAATTGAACAACTCACAAAACTTACGATAAGCCGGAAGTCCGAATTTACTCAATAGATCCTCCTGCAAAGGCAATAAGCGCTCGAATTCATTCGGACAAGCCGTTGCACCTCCATTTTGCCACAAGTACACATTTAACTTCGCAATCTCGAGGATTTTTTCCCTAATTAGTTTTTCGTTTTCCATATTGCGAAAGTAAGGTAGAGGTACGTCAAATTGTGGCGCATTATCAAAAAGAAAAATGAAGGTTTCCCTATAAGTTGTCGATTTCTGAGACGAAAAATGTCTACTAGCAATGAATCATTCGGCTTACGGACACAAGGGTTCATTTAACCACTGAACCGTAAATCTCTTTTAAGTACTGTTATTTGGCGCTTTTATTCTTCTGCTTCTTTATGTAGTTTATAAAGTCCTCTTCTAAATGTCTAATTCGCAGTGATTTTGGGTGATGAGAACGATAACTGTTTTCTGGTAAGTTTGGGTGTTTTAACTTACAAAATTGTTTTATTGTAAAGTTAGGTATCTCTATAAATTCAATTTCTTGAAAAATTGTTTTTAGCCTGTAGTCAAAAGAAGGTCCCGTGTAAAATAAACAAAAGTCAGGTTTTAATATCTCTAGTTCTGACAATAAAATGTCGTCTAGTGCTGAAATTGCGGTTTCATATTCTCCGTGAGGTCTTCCTGAGTCCAAGTCAAATTTATTCAAGTTTGTCCACGCACAAGAGTGAGGTTTGTTATCAAGAGCATTTTCAATTTTTCGCGTGATGTTCCAAAATGGCGAAGCGTAATAATCAATGCCAACATTAAATTTCTCATAAGTTGTCATCTGTTTTTCAATCTCATTAATGTGATAACTCCAACCATTTGTTTCTTGCCCTACGATTAACAGTTTGTTCGGAGAAGTGAAATAGGCGGAATCAGGAGACATCAAAAGTGGGCCCGCCAAATCGTCTTCAGGAAATGTTTCTACGATTTTTTTAAAGTCTTTTTGTCGGCTTGTGTACAGCGATAATAATTCGTTTTTCATTTTGAATGTTTGTTATTGGCTTTGCATAAGTTGTTGCTAATATACATGCAAAGCTATGGATGATGTACGTCAAATTGTGGCGGAACATCAAAAAGAAAGAATTAATGTTTTTAACGTTTTAGGGCTTGGCGAAGGCGGCTATTTTCACCATCCGTCAGCTGACTGATTGATGCGGAGAATAAAACTTTGATTAACCACAAATGTGTCTGTGGAGCACTGAACCGCCACTTTTGCCAAACTCGTGTTATACATTCGCCATACTTTTTCGATTGTTTCTTGTCTTTCAAGTTGCTGTTTGCGTGCGGTTGGGTAGGCATACTCTATTAAGTGTCGGCATTAGTTTGTAATTTTTAATACTTCCACAAAATTATCAAGGTGACCTATTTTTACAATATCGCCTACTCTTAATCCAAGTATAGAATGAGCTAAAGGTGATTCTATGTAAACTTGTTGAATGCCATCTATAACTTTGGTCATATTTTTTTTGTTGGACATTAATTGAAAGTTAATAATCCTCCCATCATTTACGTATCTTACTTGCACTTTACTGTTTATTTTCACTTCGTCTGTAAAAATATTTGTTTGAACAGAAGCAACATTCTCTATTGCTTGAATGGTTTCATTGTCCTTTTCAATGTCAATGAAAGATGTCTGCGAAACATAGTCCTTAATAATTACAGTGTCGTCTGTAAATGCAAATGCAGTATCAGAATAGTCTTTATAGTTTGGATTCGTTGTTGACTCAATTTGTTTGATAAAATCAACAAGTTTGGTGGTCTCTCTGCTTGAATTACGCCACCAATTTGTGCTCCAAATTCTATGAAACACAAAACCGTGCTTCTCTAAGATCTTTTGTCTGTGTCTGTCATACAAATATGCTTCTCTGCTTGAATGATATTTTGCACCGTCACATTCAATAGCAATTTTGGGAACTCCAACAATTTTCGGGTCGTAAACAATATCAATTCTAAACCCTGCAAACTGTAATTGCGGTATTAACTTTTCAGTTCCTAAATGGTCTGCTAAACTTTGGTATACTTCTTCTTCAAAAGGTGATTCTAAATCTCCTCCTTTGAATGAATCAAAACCCGCACTCTTTGTAGTATTCTCGGCCAATGTTGTTAAAACTGACAAACGCAAATCATTATTGGATTCACTTACTGCCTTACAATAGGCTAAATAAGCGTATAGTACCGCTCTTTTATTATTCGAACCTTCTGTCGTTAAGTATTCCTTATAATTCATAAATACTTGCTCTGGAATAGAAGAGCAGCAATAAACTTTAAATTTTGCTCGAGTGATAATTACGTTCAAAAGTTTGTAGCCTTTGGAATGATTTATCGGACCAAATCTTTGTGCAAATCTTCTGTCTTTACCTATTCCGTATGTTGTCGAAAGGATTATTACATCTCTTTCATCTCCTTGGATGTTTTCCAAGTTTTTGATGAACATTCCTTTTTCTTCTAACTCTTGCATTTTAGCGTTGAAGTCCTCAAATTTTGAAAATTTTTGTCTTTCCAATATTTTGCTCTTAATCAAATTTCGTTGAGCTATATTAAAGGTTGCAATTCCAACGGTTGGATATTCTCCGTTTGGTAATCGGTTAATATTTTTATCTATAATGGATAAAACCATTTCTGCTTCCGCTTCATTTGTATGCTCCGAAAATGTTCCGTTTACTTGCACATATTTTATCGGCACATAATCAAAGTTGTTTGGCAAGGGTTTTAGCCTTTGATTGTAAAAGGCATAGTTTGAAAAGTCAATTAAAAACGGATGTCTTGAACGATAGTGGAAATCCAAATGTTTTCTTTGAAAGTTCAATTCAGAACCAAAGTCAAGCAAAGATTCGCAAGACAATAAAATATCAACTTTGTCAATCCTAATCTGTTCCTCTTTTTCTTCCTCTAAATCTTCTTCATCTTCAACCGCACCGTCAAAAACTTTGCTGAAATAATTTGAAGGTGGCATTTGGTGTTCGTCTCCGGCAATAATGATTTGCTTCCCTTTCAATATTGCTGGTAAATTATCTTCAAGTCTTAACTGACTGGCTTCATCAAACATTACTATGTCAAAATATCCATTCATTCCTTTAAAAAGATTACTTGCCACATCAGGCGAAGTAAGGATTATTGGAAAAAAGGAGGTGAATAAATCAGCATCCTTTTGAACAATTTGACGTAACGAAAGTCTTATGTTTTTTGTGCCTTGCTTTTTTAGATACAGGTTACCAACTGATAATCCATTATTGTTTTGTTCAAATTCCCTTGTCGCATCAATTTGTTTGGAATACCAAAACTCTTTGATGAAATTTAGTTGTTCTTTTTCGACTCCGTTTAATGTTTTATCAAGTTCCTTGTGTTCTTCATCATTTGTAGGCAAATGCAAGTTTGCAGAATTTACAAGCATTGAGTTTAGGTAGAACACCAAAAATGCTTTTCTCCAATTCTCTTTGGTTTTTAATTCATTTACAATTATTTTGTTTGATTCAGATAAACCATTGTAAAATTGACACCACTTAAATTCAATTGTGAACAAATCTTTTTCTCCTTTGAAGTATTCATTTTTGTTTCGGATTAACGTTTCGATGTCAGAAATAAATTTGTAAAACTCAGTGAATTTCACCCTTTCAACAGTCCAATTATCGCTTTCTATTTTGTGTGCTAAAGCATTTACTTTTTCTTGAAGTATCGGAAGGCTCTTGATTTCAATTTCGTTTGGATTGGCTTTTAGCAAACTAATTTGTTGAAACTCATTTTGAATTTTAGAATCAAACTCATCTTTAATCAATTCAATTTTCGCATTCAATTCTGAGATAGCTTCCTTATTCTCTTTGAAACTCTTATCGAATACCTGATTCAATTTAATGTCTTTACTTTCTGCCAAATCCTCTAAAAGTGCTTTAAAAACTAAGTCGATTTCAGAGAGGTAATTTTTGAAAGTGGCTTGAATTGATTGGAGTTTTTCTCTAAAAGCTTCAGAACTATTCGAATCGTTTATTATCGAATGAATTACTTCAAAATGTTTTCCGTTATCAATTGTATCTAAGACTGAATTAAGGTTAAATAAAGCAAATTCGTTTTCAATTTTTTCGATAAAACAGTTCTTAAGTTTTGCTATTTCAGTTTTCAATGTCTGCAAAGAATTTTTCTTTGCTTCCAAATCACCTGTAAAACTGAGTATTTGGAAGTCTTTTGAGATTTTTAAACACTCATCAAGTTTTACGCAGTTACGCTGTAATTCTATGTGGTCGGTAATAGTCTGTTTCTTGCTTTTAGAAAAAACAGATAAAAGTTTAAAACCAACCCCATTTATTTTATCCGTGTTTGTTAAGTCTTGATTATTTTCGTTGTTGCTGAAGATGGCATCAATTTGAGAAATAATTTGAGATATTTTTTCAAATTGTTGGGTAAATTCAATATTTCTAAAATCAATGAAATCATCTTTAGCATTTGAAACCAACTTACTCAATTCATTTCCCTTCACTATTATCTTTTCAATGCAGTTAGAAATTGAAGTAATTTGATTTTTTAATTCTGATTGTCTTAAATTTACAAATTCGAATCTGTTTGCTTCTAAAAGAACTAAAATTTGTGAAAGTTGCTTTGAATAAACATCAAAGTCCTCATTTAGAGTCTGCTCAATTATGAATGGATTATCGCCAACTAATTTCAAAGAATTGATGAATGATGTTGCTTCTATTGGTAAAAACTCCTTGTAAAGTATTTGCCCTTTTTGAACAAGGTCAAGCAAAGTGTTTAATTCTTGTGTTGAATAACTGAATAAGTTCTTTTCAATATTCAAATTGCTGTCATCTGTATTCCCTTTTATTTCGGCTAATAAATCTCCAACAACATCAGACCAAGATTTATTACCAATAAGTTTTTTGTCAAGTTTTTGGTGCTTATTGTTTATGCTGGTGATTAAATCTTTGGCCTTTTGAATCAAGTTATCCAAAGATTCTTTTGAGTAGTTGTATCGGTAGCGTTTGTATTCAGAGTTATCCACTCGGTCTCTTACAGAATCAACTACTGTTTTGCGGTCTTTGACAATATCTCGAACTAAGACACAATGATAGTTCAAGCCTTTTTCAATTAGTGCATTGTGTAAAACTTCAAGTGCCGTTCTTTTCTCACATACAACAATTGTTTTCTTGTTATTTTCAAGTGCATTGATTAGAACTGCTGTCAGCGTTTGGCTTTTCCCTGTTCCTGGAGGGCCTTGAATCAAAATATTTCTTGTGGCTTCCAAGGAATGTAAAATGCTTTGCTGAGAAGGGTCGGTTTCAACCGATGAAATCGGTTGAAACGAATGTCCTTCTAGATCTTCAAGAGGAATATTAATTCCTTCAAGCTCCATTAGGTTGCCATAGTCATTGATAATGTTTTGCTTTTGAACTTCAAAAATTGAAAACAAACCACCAAAGTCAATAAAGGAATTTGTTGAGTTTAAAGGAAGTTTATCATAATGAGCTTTGTCTCCAATAGACGAAATTTTATCAAGTTTCTTTTTGAAGGTTTCTTCTAAATCTGCTGGAACTGCAGTATTTACAGTTCTAATTAGCTTTGAGCAAATTTCTATAAGTTCATTTTTGTTGATTAGTCCATCATCAAGCATATCGCTAGGTATCTGCTCTATTTCAACATTTACATCGCTTTGTAAATGATTAATTAAAACTTCGTTTATGTAAATTGGGTCTTCTTCGTTTCGCAATATTTCCCAAGTATTGAACTCTTTTGTTCTTTTGATTCGTAGAGACCAAATCAGAATTGGAGCAACGGTTAATTTGTTGTCTGCTCTGTCTCGCCTTGCTAAAATTGGAAAGCCGAAACCGAAAGTATTTATACCTTTTTCCGATTCAATTGCTTCTGTTTGATTGATAAGGTTTTCAAATGCTTTTGTAATTCTAACTAACTGTGATTGGTCTTCTTCAAAAAGTGAATTCAGGTCAGGAACATTGTCTTTCCAACTTATTCTGAATTTGAGAGGTAATTCAGAAAGCAAAGCCTTTACAAAATCGTCGGGCAGGTTTTTGTCAATATGAGAAAGTCTGTTTAGGTCGAACTTATATCTTGAATTTGCTGGAATAGCATTCAAATGAACGCCTCTGCGATTCCCAATTTTCAGTCGTCTTTGTAGTTCTGTTAAAAGTTTCTCTGTTAATTCCATACTGTCTCGTGGCGCGTTGGGTAAATTTAGCTCTTTTGGTTTTGCGAAGTGTTGGTTTGTGTGCTGGGCAAAACCAAATGTACTAAATGTGCGACTGGCTTTTCTGTCTTGTATTTATTTCTATTCATTTTTTCTGTCTGTTTGATGTTAGCAATGCCGTCTCATGTGGTGACGCATAACATTAATAATTAAGCAATTAGTTGACCTCTATCTTGTGTGAAATACTTAATTCACAATTAAAAGATGTTGCTAATATATAGAAATCATTATAAATCAAACTTACTCTGTCTTCAAACTAACACCACGTAACTCCCCACCACAACAGTATCACTTTTTCTCGATAGCAATTCAACTTCTTTGCAGCTGATTTTTGTTAAAAGCACAAACTCTTGCCTATCCATCGAAACTCTAGAAACCTCGAATTTTAAATAGTCAATCTCGAATTTCTCTACCGCAAAAGAATACGATGAAATCAATCCCATTTCTTGCTCTATTAAGTAAATGCTTTGGTCATTTGGCACTGCATAATCTATTGAAGAAACATCGTAAAATGGAAACAACAAGCCACCCTGTTCAATAAGCTCATGAAAATAGATGGTTCGCTTCTTTCTTCCATTGATTCTAATTTCTACCTGACTCTTAGTATTCATAGCTAAACCTTGATAAATCGCTTTTACTTCCCTGTGATTAAAGGTGTTGAACTCTTCATCTAAAACTAGCTCTTCAATCGGTACACGAAGTGTGTGCCCCATATTTTTAAGTTCATCCATAGAAATATTTATATACCTCACTTCCTTTATCGAACAAGCTAAACCATGCAAATTTATTACTACTTTGTGGTGACTGTCTAACTTGTTTTTCACTTCAACAAACATAATTCCTCACCCCGTCATATTCTGACGTTCTTGCCAAATATATTCGCTTAAAAAATTATGAACAGGTTAAACATCAGGTTATCAGGTTTGTAATTTTTTAGCTCAAATTATAGTTTTTAACAATCGAACTTTTTGCCTTTTCACCCCCTTACTTTTGAAAACGCCAAGGCCATAAACAAAATAAAAAAATGAACCACAAACAAACCCTCGACAGAATAGTTGCTAAGTACAATAGTACCGATAACACTGCCTATTTGCTAGATGACTTATTGCAACTCACTGCAGAAGTGAACAAGGAAGTGAACGAGAAAAACACACCTCCTGTTCAAATAGCTGCAGCCGCCAAAAATTATTTACATCGCACTTTAAATAGAAACGAGGAAGATGCCATTTCATGTGGTTTTCCAAAATTCGATAAAGATTTGGCGGGCTTTCTTCCTGGTGAATTCATCATCTTTGGTGGCCGACCAGGCATGGGGAAAACATCGCTATTTATGCATTTCGCACTCGAAATGGCTAAGAATGAAAAGCACGTTTTGTATGTTTCCTTAGATGCTTCTATCGATATACTTTCTATTCGTTTATTAAGTAAATTATCGGGCATAGCACTGCATAAAATTCGTTCGGGTGATATTAACGATGCAGAACATGCTAAACTTGAGCAATGCATTGCCGATATTGAAAAAACCGGTATTTATATAGACGATAAGCCCACTCATATTTTCAGCATAAAAGAGAAATGCCGTCAGTTAAAAGAAGAGGGTAAACTCGATGTGCTCATGGTTGACTACCTGCAATTGGTGGGTGGTTCGAGCCGCAGAAACAACAACAGAGAATTAGAAGTTTCCATGATTTGTAAAGAGCTCAAAAACATTGCCAAAGAATTTAATGTTTGCGTTATAGCTGCCAGTCAGCTAAGCAGAGCGGTAGAAACGCGTGGCGGCGACAAGCGCCCTCAATTAAGCGATCTTCGAGAATCGGGTGCTTTAGAACAAGATGCCGATAAGGTGATTTTTCTATACCGTCCAGAATATTACAAAATCACTGAAGATGAAAATGGCAACAGCTTATTAAATCTTATGGAATTGATTGTAGCCAAAAACAGAAGTGCAGCATTAATCAATTCGGTATTTAAAACCAATGATGATTTAAGCTCGTTCGAAGAATTAACAGCGATACCATCCTTCGTTGATAAAATATCGAAAAACAGAATGAATGATGATTGGGACGACAATGATGACGTTCCATTTTAAAAACAAAGAAGACCGCTAAAGAAATATGTGTTATTAAAACATGGTGGTTGTGTTCCTGCAACCCACGATTGGTGAGCGTGACTGAATAAATTTCGAGCCGATAAATTATCGTCCCGAAATTTATCGACAACATTTATAGATATTCAAGCGGTCTTCTTTTAATTACAACAAGTGCAAACACAAAACGACATAGCAACTCTTTCTAAGCCACTCAAACATGAAGTGCTGGCGTTGGCGTTTCTGCAAATCTCAAGCATCAACGATTTGAGGAGATTGCTTAGAACAGAATTCAGTGATTTATTGCAATGTATCAACCACGACCTATACAGAGAATTTTCTATCTCGAAAAAGAAAGGTGGCACCAGATTGATATCTGCACCATATACACCGCTAATACAAACTCAAAATCAACTTAATAGATCGTTAAAAGCTGTTTATTATAGCTACAAGCCAGCATGCGCTCACGGCTTTATTTACAAGCCAACAGATGTTAACGAAACGCATAACATTGCAAGTAATGCGCTACCGCATGTAGGAAAGAAATATGTGATGAACATAGATTTGGAAGACTATTTTCCATCTATCAAAGCAGCGCGAGTGCGCAAACTATTTAAAAGCAAATACTTTCAATTCAACGATGATGTAGCATTAACCTTAGCGCTCTTACTCACCTACAAGGGAACGCTACCCACAGGCGCACCAACTTCACCAGTAGTGGCCAATCTAATTACCATGCCACTCGATAGGGAATTGATGAAGTATTGCCTAATCAACAATATCGATTACACCCGTTATGCCGATGATCTTACATTCTCCACCAACGAGTTTATTACCAACGAAACAATTGCACAAATAAAAGCCATTATTGTAAAGCACAAATTCACAGTAAACGAGAAGAAATTCCGCATACAATCGGCCATGCGTCAGCAAAAGGTAACAGGCTTGGTGGTCAATCAAAAGGTTAATGTAGATAGAAAGTACATCAAGCAAATTAGAGCTATGCTGCATCACACAACAACAGAAGGAGTTTCATCTGCATGCGCCAAGCACTATAAATTGACAGATATACCAACGAGGGAAGAAGTTCTACGATTTGCTTACCGATTAAAAGGAATGATTGAGTTTGTTTCTATGGTTCGAGGTAAAGAAGATGCAATGGTGAAGCGATTTAAGAAGGAGTTTAAAGATTTTAAATTTGTGATATGAGTGAAAAAAGAAGCACGGTGGTGATTAGTCGGGCTGCATTTATAAAGTCTTTTAAAAGATTAGCAGCAGTGGTTAACAAGCAGAAAAAGTTTTACAAAGACCTTACTGTGCTTGAATTAACAGTAACCGACGGAGTGTTGGCCTTAGCAGTGCCAGGAGCCGTTCTTAGGATTGAAGGCACCACTTCAGGAACCTGTAAGGCGACTATTCGCTACTTTTACTTCTTGCAAATGATTGAAGACAGCGCACATAAAACTATCGAAATTGAAATAACGCAAGGCGAAATCAATATCAATGGAGTGCGTAAAAATATAAGCACCACCTTTTTCGAGAACGATTCCATATTGCGCACTATCAACTTACCGGCCAATTACCGAGTTATTGATTTGTTGCGTTTGCCTAGCGAAGGATTCACCATCGAAGAACTGCAGTTTAATGTATTGGATATACCCTTACAAAATGCCAAAATGATGCTTAAAGGCAATATTGAAAGGTCTTATTCGAATTTATCTGATTATGGAGTAACCAAAGAAGACATCATTGAATTGGTGGAGAAAAGAGGAAGGATTAAAATTGATTTAGAAAATGACTGAGGAAATTGCTAACTTTCACGGAAGCCTACAAATTGAAAACAAATATTAAACACATATTATGGAAAAGAAAGTACTAAAATGCGCAACCCCCATGATTGAAGCCTACTATGCTTCATTAACTCCTGAAGAAAGGGTGGAAGCTGATCGAAGATTTTTTGAAGCTTTTAAGAAGATCAAGGAAGATAGAAAGCTGAAAAACAGCTCAAATGATGATGGTTTAAAGGGTATGTAAACTGATGAAAAATACTATTTTTTCAAAAAACACTAGATATTTCTTTCCACGTCATTTTGATGAATATTAATCAGTATTGAGGGCCAGCGCTCATGTTTTTCGAATAGAACTTGGGCGCTGTCCCTCAATATTCTAATCGGCGCTATCTAAATCAAAATCGTACTTTATTCCTTTCTCATCGGCGGCATTTACAGCTCTTGCAGCGATATGCTCTCTTTCAATCCAGCGAATTACTTCGGGATTCTTAGTTCCCATTGGATAAGCAAATGTTAAACATTGTGCACCGGGAACAGAATCCATAATAACTTTACGGGCGCTATCTATCTCAATTTTTGCTTTAGCGAAAGGAATATCTGTTAAACTTGGATGAGTGATGGTATGATTGGCGATCTCAATTCCGTTAGCATGCGCCAAACGCATCACAGGAAAAGCAGTTTTTCTCCAATTACCCACTTGAACAGTAACAAACATCGTAGCGGGCAATTTTCTTTTGATTAATTCAGGAACAATGATTTCCTCTTGGCCTTCCAACCAATCGTCGAAGGTCATTACAACCGCACACTTTTTATTGTTGTACCAATTGGTGATTTGAACATCTTGGGTATAAGAAATGGAATAGGATAAAAGGAAGAGTAATGTTAGTTTTTTCATAGTAGTTGGAATGCTTGGGGTAAAAATAAGGTTTTTTTAGTGCTAGCCTTATTCTTAGAACTGGACACATTTAGGACAATAGTTTTTTCAAGTGCGGGGCTCCCTCTCGGAAGAAATAATTTCCTATAGATTGGCACTTTTCTTATTTTTTAAGCTAAATTCATCATGTAGGGGCGTATTGAATACGCCCATTTTATTATTGTTGCGGGCGTATTCAATACGCCCCTACCGAAGTCTATGCTTTGCAATTTAAGAGAATTGAAAGTTATTATTTCTCTTGTATTCTCTAGGATATTACTTCTGTCTCTTATACACATCTCCGAGCCCACGAGACAGGCAGAAATCTC
>ENA-OSIY01000709-OSIY01000709.1-marine-metagenome-genome-assembly--contig:-NODE-709-length-18298-cov-16.016684_pt1 | contig 18298 bp, 16 predicted proteins | sample MGYA00237884_ERZ534233 | MGnify/ENA primary metagenome ERZ534233 (study PRJEB26412, sample SAMN06343840) | marine metagenome | isolation source: estuarine water | place: USA: Columbia River Estuary... | reverse complement strand
GGCGACCACCGAGATCTACACCTCTCTATTCGTCGGCAGCGTCAGATGTGTATAAGAGACAGTTACGGAGTCACTTAGAGACACTTACGCTCAACCTCATCTTTCAAAACCCAAACAATTAACACCCCAAGAAAGGCAAGCAATGTTTGGAGGTATTTTAGAGGAAATACAAGGTGGAGGAGCTGCAACTACAGCTTATGCTGGTAATTTTCAAGCAACTGGACCTGTAGATTCTGTTAATGGAGCATTACCTGAAGGTAGTGTAGGATTAGACCAAATAATGGCTTTAATGAATAAGTAATGGCATTTAATGCTAAAAAAATATCACCCTTAGATTTACCGCAAAATGCACAAATTGCGGTTGGGGTTGATATTCCTATTAATGCTCCTGCTGTTTTTAAATCTAATTATACCACACAAGCTGCTATTAAAAATAATTTAATTAATTATTTTATGACTGATAGAGGCGAAAGACCTTTTAATCCATCATTTGGTTCAGGAATAAGAACTCAAGTATTTGAACAAATTTCTCAAGGAACTATAAGTAATATAGAAAATATAATAAAAAATGATTTAGCATTATATTTTAATAATATTAATGTCCAAAAAATAGAAGTATTAGGATATGAAGATAATAATCAAATTACAATAAATATATATTATAATATACAAGATTTTGGGATATCAGATAACATTTCAGTCACATACTAATGGCTAACATAAAAAGAAATATAAACTATTTAAACAGGGATTTTGGTCGTTTTAGATCAGATTTAATTAATTATGCTAAAACATATTTTCCTGACACATATAATGATTTTACAGCAGCATCACCAGGAATGATGTTTATGGAAATGGCTTCTTATGTAGGTGATGTTTTATCATTCTATTTAGATACTCAATTCCAAGAAACGTTTATTCAATATGCTCAACAATCTACTAATTTATATGATTTAGCATATATGTTAGGTTATAAACCTAAAGATACTTATGTAGCTACAGTAGATCTTGATTTATATCAATATCTTCCGGCAACGGGTTCTGGAGTAAATACTCTTCCTGATTGGAATTATGCTCTACAAGTAGCAGCAAATTCATCTGTATTATCTTCTCCTGGTGGAATTAATTTTATAATAGAAAATACTTGTGATTTTTCTTATAGTAGTTCCCAAGATTTTACTGAAGTAACAGTATTACAAGCATCATCAGGTGTTCCAACAAGTTATTTGTTAAGAAAAAACAGAAAAGCATATTCTGGAGAAATTAAAACAACAACATTTAATTTTGGTAGTTACCAACCCTACCAAACAGTAAATATTACTGATAATAATATTGTTGGTGTTATAGATGTTTTTGATTCTTTAGGTAATAAATGGTATGAAGTAGATTATTTGGCTCAAGAAATGGTAATGGATTCTTTAAAAAATACTAATCCTAATGACCCAAATTATTTTAATGATACTCAAGTTCCTTATTTATTAAAACTTAAAAAAATTCAAAATAGATTTGCTACTCGATTAACAGAACCCGGTGTATTACAATTGCAATTTGGTGCTGGAAACAGTGCAGATACAGATGAATATATAACTCCTAATACAGATAATGTTGGAATTGGATTACCGTTTGGAAAAAATAGTTTAAATGTTGCTTATTCTCCTAATAACTTTTTATTTACTAACACATATGGAGTAGCACCAACAAACACAACCCTAACTGTTAGATATATAGCAGGTGGGGGAGTAGAATCAAATGTGCAATCAAACTCAATTACTAATTTTTCACCAACTACAGGTTTAACCTTTATAAATAGTAATATAGCTAGTAATGTGACAGCACAACAAATTTTTAATTCTTTTTATATTAATAATCCTGATGGAGCTACAGGAGGAAATTCAGGAGATACTCCATTTACAATAAGACAAAACAGCTTAGGAGCAATCCAACAACAACAAAGAACAATAACTCAAGATGATTATTTAATACGATCTTTAAGTATGCCTTCTCAATTTGGAGTTGTTTCTAAAGCATTTATAGAACCTACAAAAATAATAAATCTACTTCCAGGAGAAATCCCATCAGTATTAGATCTATATGTTTTAAGTTATAATAACAATAAACAATTAATAACAGCATCTGGTGCTTTAAAACAAAATTTAACAAATTATTTATCATACTATAGATCAGTAAATGATTCTATTAGGATTAGAGATGCTTTTATCATTAATATTGGAGTTAATTTTGAAATTATAACATTACCTAACTTTGACAATAATCAAATATTATTTAATTGTATTACAGCTTTACAAGATTATTTTTTAATAGATAAATGGCAAATTAATCAACCAATTGTATTTAGAGAATTATATATTTTACTTGATAAAATTCAAGGAGTACAAACCGTTAAAAATATTTCAATTTCAAATCTTACAGGTGAAAGTTTAGGATACAGTAATTATTCATATGATATTCCATCAGCTATTGTTAGTAACATAATTTATCCTTCAATTGATCCTATGATTTTTGAAGTAAAATATCTAAATACAGATATTCAAGGTAGAATAGTAAATTTATAAAATAAAATGGCAGTATATAAAATATTTCCCGAAAAAGACGCTACACTATATTCATTATTCCCTAGTATGAATACTGGGTTAGATCCTATTATTGAAGCTACTCTTACTACATTTGCTTATTCAGTACCTAACCCTCAAGTAAGTAGATTTTTAATACAATTTAACACAGATGAAATAGATTATGTTATAGAAAATAAAATTTCATCTTCTACTACTTGGTCTGTAAATTTAAATTGTTTTATAGCAACAGCTACTGGGCTAGAAATTTCCCCTACAGGAACTTTAATTGAATGCTTTCCAGTATCAGGTTCTTGGGGTATGGGAACAGGTTTATATCTAGATGATCCTATTACAACCGATGGTACTAGTTGGATATGGCAAGATTATTCAGGAAGTATTCCTTGGAAAACTAGTAACTGGGGTTCTAATGTAACTGCTTCTTTTAATACAAACTATGCTGTAGCTGGTGGTTGTACTTGGTATACTGGTTCTCCAAATCCTATATTTACTAGTTCGGTTATTCAGTCTCAATCTTTTGGTTATAAAACGGATAAAGATATAAATTTAAATGTTACTAATACTATAAAAGCTTGGTATAGTGGGGCTTTTGCTAATAATGGATTTATTTTAAAACAAAATCCCGAATTCGTAAACAATATTAATTACCAACCAGAATTAAAATTTTATTCAGTAGACACAAACACCATATATCCTCCACAATTACAATTTAATTGGAGAGATTATACATTTATTACAGGAGCTTCCAATCCCCAAACTACACTAAATTCACTTCCAGCAACAGTTACTATTGCCCAAAACCCAGGAGTATTTTACAGTGAAAGTGTAAACAGATTTAGAATAAATGCTCGACCAGAATATCCTACCCAATTATGGGAAACAAGTTCTGTTTATACTAACAATTATTATTTACCTACAGCTTCCTATTATGCTATTAAAGATACATTTACTAATGAATATGTTGTAGGATTTAGTGACTTGTATACTCAATTAAGTGCTGATAATTCTTCAAGTTATTTTGATGTTTATATGAATGGACTAGAACCAGAAAGATATTATACCATTTTAATTAAATCTAACATTAATGGTTCTACTATTGTGTTTGATGATCAATACTCATTTAAAGTTATTAATGGATAATGGAAAATATTAGATTAGCAAAAGTAGTATATAATAAAGAACAATTTGAAAAAACTATTAACACTAGTTTTACTCAATTAACTTCTTCTGTTACATTTAATACCACGGCTAGCAACATAGATACAATTAATGATCCTGTAAATATTCAAGCACAAATAGATAAGTTTTTTTTAGATTATAATACTTTATTTTTTAATATACCTAAATTTGGAAATACAAAGTCTCATGAGTATCTTGTAAAAACAAGTGTTGAATATATAGGAACAACGTTTAATGATGATGAAATAACCGCTTTAACTGCGGAGATTGATTCATTAAGAATAGAACTAATATCATTAAACGAAATAAATTTAAAACTATTAAATAAAAATTAATGGCATCTACTATAATTCCAATTAACCCCCTAAATTTTAACATAGAAGAATTATCTTTTAATGATCAATCTATACTTACTTCAAATTTTACTGATGGAAAAGTTACATATGGTAGAAGCAAAATTGAATTTCATATATATGATTTAAATAATAATTTAATTTCATCTAATGAAAATATTTCTGAGTGGAATGTTTCAACAGATTTAAGTGTTTCAAAAAATACTAATCCTATATCTGTTTATGAAACCCAAACTCCAAACACAAATGAAAACACAACCGTAACTTTAGATCCAGAAGCTAACTTAATAAATTCAGGATATGCTTACGGTATATATAATGTTTTATATAATTTTACAGAATATCAATTTGGATCTTCCCCGGCTAATCAATTCTATATATCTGAAATTTCCTCAGATAGAACCGAAATTAAAATTACAAATAATTTTATTCCATCAGGTAGTTTACAAATAACATATGAAGATTTTAAATTAAAATATAGTACAGATACTTTTTTTGATGAATTTTATATAAATTTTGGTGGTAATAATCTTTATTTAGGTATTAATATTTTATTAGATGTTGCTAATGTCTCTACAGCAGGTTTATTTATTAAATTATATGAACCTTTACCTTTAGATTTTGATATTAAATCACAATTATGGGTAGTAACTAAAACAGCTGATAGTGTTGCTTATAACATTGAAGTAGAAACCCCTTCATTTAATATTGATAATATATTAACATTAGGAGGTCCTAATACTAACATTCAAACCTCTAATCAATTATCAAATCCATCAACATTATTTAGTTATAATACATTAGTTAGTTCAAGTATAAGTAGTTCTAAAGATCAATTAAAAAGTTATTTATATGATAATAGTGTTGATATTAATATAGATTATAACTATTATTCTAATTTTGTATATTATTCTTCAGCAGCTAATAGATTAAATAATTTCTATTTAAAAGCCCAAGAAATAGAAAATTATAATAATGATATTACTTCGTATGATGCTTTAACAGCAACCCCACAAGTTTCAAATAGTATTGTTTTATTAGAAAGTAAAATTTCTGATATTATTGAAAAATTTGATGGATATGAATATTTTTTATATTTTACTAGTGGTTCATATGCTTGGCCAAAAACTAACTCTACCCCACCATATACTTTAGCTTCTACTGGTAGTATAGCAGTATTAAATTGGTATGGAAGTGACACTTATGGCTCAACTTATTATGGAGGACAATATTTAAGCGCATCTACCTACGATACTGATAATTTAGATATTCTAACAAATTTAGTTCCTAATTATTTAAAAGAAGGAACTTATGATAGTCAAAATTATTTGACTTTTACCAACATGATTGGACAATCTTTCGATAATGTTTGGGTATACACAAATAATATAACATCTAAATTCAACGCAGATAACCGTCTAGATTACGGGGCCTCACCAGAGTTGGTGGCTGATATATTAAGGTCATTTGGATTACCTATATACACTAATAATTTTTCAACAAATGATTCATATTTAAACTTATTAGGTTACGGTTCTAATGGACAATTATATCCTACAGGAAGTGAAAAAATTGATTTGATTATTACTTCATCTGCTGATCCTTTATCTCAAAATGAATTAAATCTCCAAACATATAAAAGATTACTCCATAATTTACCTTATTTATATAGCAAAAAAGGTTCAGTAGAAGCAATAAGAATTTTAGCTACTATTTTTGGCATTCCAGATACAATTTTACAAATAAGTGAATTTGGTGGACAAGATGAAATTAATTTTAACGATTATGATTATTGGTATAACCAGTATAATTATGCTTATTATACCTCGGGAAGTAATTACATTTCATCTTCATTTGTTTTAAATTCAGCTTGGAATTCTCCTAATAACGTTCCTCAAGCTGTTGAATTTAGATTTAAAACCGATGGTTTACCTTATAACACAGCAAGTATTGCTTCTCAAAGTTTATGGGAAACTGATACTTTTGTTAAATTAATATTAAGATATACAGGTTCAGGATATACAAGTGGATCATATTCCGGTTCAATACCAAATCCATATAACAAATACGCTTTATTAGACTTTATTCCTGATCCAACTTCCCCACAAACATCAGCAAGTGTATATTTACCTTTCTATAATGGAGGTTGGTGGTCTGTCTTAATAAATAAAACAGGAAGTAATTACACTTTGTATGCTCAAAATAATATATACTCGGGAAGTGATGGAAATTTTGTAGCATTTACCGGATCTTCATCAGTAAATCCTTTTACAGAAGACCCTTGGAATAACGCTGTAAAATCTTATTTTGGTATATCATCTTCATTATCTGGTAAGAAATTTACTGGTTCATTCCAAGAAATTAGATATTATACAATAAATCCTAGTCAAAACGATTTTAATGATTATACTATGAACCCTTATTCAATTGAGGGTGATGGTACTACTACAGCTCCTGAAACTTTAGCATTTAGAGCAAGTTTAGGAGGTGAATTATATAGTGGCTCAACTTCAATACACCCTAAAGTATCAGGTTCATGGGTTTATACTTCTTCATTTGCTTCTAATAGTAATTTTTACACTAGTTCTGGAGTATTTGTAAATAATTATGATTATTTCTTTTTAAACCAATTTCCATCAGGTATAAGAAATAGGGTATCTAATAAAGTAAGACAAGAAAATAACGTATTGCCTTATTCAGCTAGTACAGATCCGTATTTAAATAATAATACTCCAAATAATAATGTATTATCTGCTTTTAGATCAATTCAACAGAATGTTCCTCAAAGTGGTTCATATACTCCTGATATAAATTATGTTGAAGTAGGTTTTTCACCTCAAAATGTAATTAATAATGATATTGCTTCTCAATTAGGATATTTCAATTTAGGAGAACTTATTGGTGACCCAAGACAGGTATCTGAATCAAGAGTTACATATCAAGATCTAGATGTTTTAAGAAATTATTATTTTGAAAAATATTACAAAAATTACAGTTGGAATGACTTTACAAGATTAATTCAATTTTATGATAATTCTTTATTTAAATTAGTTAAAGATTTTACTCCTTCTAGATCAGGTTTAGCATCAGGTATTATAATTAAACAGAGTGTATTAGAAAGAAATAAATATCCTGTACCTCAAGTTGATACTTATACTACAACTTCTTATTATGGTACTGGTTCTAGTTCTAATCCAAGTTGGAATACTCCAAATGTATTTCAAAATTTACAATTTACAGGTTCAATTAAATCTACACCTGTATGGGATACGGCATCACAAACTACTGTTTTAATTCCTTCTTTAATTGAACATATTAGTGGGTCTGATGGAGGTAGTTTACCAAACACATGGTTACCCTCAGCTTCATTAGTTTATTCAAACCCCTCAGAATTATTTGCTACAGGTAATTTATCTATAATATTAACAGCATCTTCTGGAAATTATTTATTAACTATGGATGTTATATCCAATGCTGGTAATATTTCAAATAATGATAAATTTTATGCTTATGATAATAATAGCACAGTATTAGGTGATGATCCTCTTTTAAATAAAATTTTATCAATCCCCTTTACTTCTTCTACTACATCCTCAATTTCAGCAAGTTTTTTAACTGAATTAGGAACGGTATTAACTTTTGATTATGGAGGAGGTGCTGACTTTCTTTATGTAGATAATATAGTACTTACATCATATCCTTACGCATATAATTTTAATAATATAACTATACCAACCCCATTAGGACCTACAACAGGTTCATTAACTAATAAAGGATACTTTAATGGAGAATTATCTGGTTCAGAAATAATTGTAGATAATAATGGAAACTTATTACCTAATCCCTTACTAACTAAGGAATATGTAGCAAGTATACCTAGCTTACAATCATTATCTGTAATTACTAAAAAATCAGCCTCAGCTACATTACCAAATACTTCTTATGATATAAATCCTGATGGGTTTGCAGTAAGAATATTTACATCTTCTGGATTTATTAGTTACTCAGTAGTAAATAATGCAGAATTATATCCAAGTTATAATACTTCTAGTTTTATTTTTACTCCAGAATTTAATTGTATAGCAAATGTTAGTTTTTATGTATCTGGATCTCTTTATGGAAGTGGTTTAAATAATGCTAGTGCTCCTACAGCTTCTATAAGTTGTTCATTTATAGAAGAAACAAATGGAATTAAAAGCGAATTTGCTGTATTAGGACCTTTTACTAATTTTGGATTATCACCAGCTACAACATATCCTTTTTCACAAAGTTTAACATTTCCAAATATCACTTTAAAAGGAGGATATACTTATAGCATAAATTATAATATAGTTTCCCAAGACGTTATTCCATCAGCAGGTGGTTCTGAAAATGTTACTGGTTCCATAAATACAAGTTCATTTTGGACTATAGATATTGTAAATCCTAATGCTATTGGATTCCCAGCTGACCCAAGTATTCAAGTTCAACAACTATTTCCAGGAAATTTAGAAATTTATGGTGATTATAATGCTATTTACAATAACGTTTATAGTAATAGATTATCTGGGAAATATTTTGATGTAGATTATGCTGCTTTAGGCGATACATTACCTGTAAATCAATCATTGCTATTATCATCATCCGCAACATTTGCTCAAATTCAAGATTCAAATTATAGTTTAGCTCGTAGTATTTACCCTCGTTATGTAGGATCTAAAAATACAAGTGCTCAATATAATTTCTATACTCCATCAGGTTCTGGAGTACCTACAGTTTTAGGAACTGCAAGTTTTTGGCCTGGTGACCAATCATATGGTAAAACAGCAGCCATTGAAAAATATACAAAATATTTTGCTTTATTTGATTGGATATCCTCTTCAGCTCCAGAATATCCAGGAGGAGCTAATATTCATATTATTAATTTAATTGATATTGAAGGAAAAATAACTACATTAACTGATAACAATTATAGTTTATTTAATGTATCTCAAACCTTTAAAAAAGGAAATCCAGTTACAGCATACCAAATTTCAGGATCACAATATACTACTTTCCCCAAAATAACAATTGTAGAAGGAGGAGCATTTTTTGATACAGTAGCAACAAGATCCGGTTCTGGTGATTTTTCAATAAATGTTACTTTTGCATCAGGATCAACAATCACAAATCCTACTGCAAGTTTTGCCCTTTCTCAAAGTGTATTTTTAAAAGATTCACAAAGTGCAGGATGGTTATTTCCTTTTATAACAGGTTCATCTCCTAATTCTGGAGCATTAGATCCTAATTATGGGATACAACTCCCAATCAATGCACTTGCTGGTAATTCTATTTTTATAAAAAACCAACAATCAAGTACTTATTTTACTGGTAGTCCCGTAGTAAATATTGTTCTGGCTGATTCCTATCTTCCCTTACAATATGGAGATTATATAAGATTTGGAACATCAACCTCCGCAAGTATGGATTCTAATTTTTATGGAACTGGTTCTTATCAATTGATATTAGCCCAAACAGGATCTGATTTTAGTTTTTCTAGTTCTCTTTATATGAACTATATAACTGGTTCTGTTCCCGTAAACCCAATAACTCAAAACTGGAGAATAGTAAGAAGAGTACCTAATGAGACTTTTGTATTGGTTTCTAATTTACCTACCTTTACAGGTAAGGGGTTATTAGTGCCTTACAATTTTGATCCTAAGTATGACCCCCTAGAAGTAGCTAAAAAAGCCGGACTTTTATGATAAAAATAAAAAACTTATATATTTATAATAAATTGCACAAAACATGGGATATTTAAATAATACCGTAGTAACCGTAGACGCTATTTTAACAACAAAAGGCCGTCAATTATTAGCTCAAAATGATGGATCGTTTCGTATTACCCAATTCGCATTAGCTGATGATGAAATTGATTATACTTTGTATAATCCTACACAACCATCTGGCTCCGCTTATTATGGTGAAGCTTTAATTAACATGCCTTTATTAGAAGCTTTTCCTAATGAAACTCAAACTATGAAGTATAAGTTAATTACTTTACCTCGTGGTACTGCTAAATTGCCAATTTTAGCTGTTCCTACTATTGTTAGTTTAAAACAAGGCCAATCCCAAATTTTACAACCAGAAACTTTAAATTATACTGGAGGAAACACAATTGAAGCTAGTGGATATACATTTACTATTTCGGATGTTAGATTAACTTCTACATTTGAAGGTGTTGGTATTAATACATCTCAAGCACAATTATTAAATGTAAATCCTCAAACAACAGGTACTACTGTTTCTAAAACAGTTATTGGTACATCATTGAATATTAGAGGTACTACTATAAATGCTATATTCCCTAGTACTGCACTTGCAGGTACTGTATTACAAGCAACTCTCCAAATTCAAGGTAGAGATAGTGGTGCTAGAGCAACTATTCCTTTTACATTAACTAAAGTATAATATATAAAAAATGTCATTTAAAGCTTTTGATCCATCCGATATTGTTGTAAGTACAGATTCAGTAACAGCCACTTTGTGGTCTACAGATAATCCTCAACTTACCCAATTTTTTACATCATCCACCCAAAGAACTAGCGCTGCTGGTAGTTATTATTTAAATGTTTTTCAAACTGGTTCTACATTATCTGGATCTGCTGTTCAATTTGCTATAGCTTATGGTAATGGTGCTGGAAGTGGAAGTTTAAATTATAATAATTTAGTTAATGGTTATTCTCCAACATCAACAATTTTTGGTCAATATCAAGATATTGTAATTGGAGATGAAAATACAAATTTTATTTTTGGAACTATTACTTCATCCCAATTTTATGCTCTTTCTTTTGAAAGAGCTAGATATAAAGAATCATTATTATTAGGTTCTTTAGGATTAACTATTTCAGGAAGTTTAGGTTCTATTACATTAACAGATAATAGTAATTATGTTTCTACTGTTTTATATTGTGAGGCAGGAAGAGTATTTCAATTAATGTCAGGTTCTCAAGGAGTTAAAGTAACAAGTTCAGCTACAACAACTGACGGTTTTTCTTTAAATTCAGGTTCTTATGGATGGTTATTACCTGATATTGGAACTATATTGTTAAATCCATTAGCATTATCATCCGCTGTAAATGGTGGAGGTATCGGATTTTTATTTAGCGGTTCATCAACTGGTTCAACAGCTCCTAACGTTTCTCCAAATACATCTTTATATCAAGCTATTAGTGGTTCAAAATCATTCTATTTAAATTCCCAAGAAACATTATCATCAGATTTTGTATTTGTAAGAGCTAAAAGTTCTGAATTTAATTATTCTGAAAACCCATCATTTATTACTGGTTCTACTGGGGAAGTTATTTATAGTCAATTTATTAATAACCCACAAACTTTTATAACTACAGTTGGGTTATATAATGATTCTAATGAATTATTAGCAGTAGCTAAATTATCTAGACCTTTACAAAAAGATTTTACTTCGGAATTATTAGTTCGTGTTAAGCTAGATTTTTAAAATGAATGAATGCATACAAACAGTTTTTAGCATCGGATTTAATTGTTTCTCCTTTTGAGGTAAATAAATCGTTTACTTTTAAAGGAGCTAATGAATTAACAGGATCTAATGTAGGAATTGATAGATTTAAAGGTTTATCTACTAGTTCATTATTTAATCCATATACCGATCCAACAACAGGACAATTATCTACCCAATATCAAAGATTAGTATATAGTTCTATTAAACAATTATACTATTCTAATTTTACTAATGCTACTCAAAGTTATGGTTCACCTGTAAACACAGCAAGTTTAATACCTGGTTCTGATCCTTCAGGAGATACATTATCTGGTTCTTTATCTTCAGCAGGTAGATTTTATAATTTCGCTCAAACATCGCTTACTTTCCCTAAATATTTTCCAACATCTTCAAATTCACTAGTTGGTGTTATGTCTATACCTGTAGGATTATTTGGAAATTTTATCCAACCAGGTTCATTTAAATGGATAGCTCCTAGTGGTTCTATTTATGATGATGGAGAAGGAAATTTAATATTTTCTTCATCTGGAGAAATGTGTGGTAATATATTCTATTCTCATGGATTAGCAATTATTACTAGTGATTCACAACCACAAGCAGATACTTATGGAACAGCTATTTATGGTTCCTCTTTTTATGGTTTATCTGATTCTTTAGTAGTAAATAATTTTGTAACATCTTCAAATGTTACTTGTTCATTTTCATCCTCACTTACGATTTATGAAACCCAATATAAATGTACTATTGCTGAAAGTGAATTTAACTACTCACAAAACCCAACAATAATTTCAGGAAATATCCCACTCTCAGGTTCATACTATAGTTCATCTATAAGTCAATCAGCATTTAATACTTCTTCATTTTACCAATTTTACCAACCAACAGATACTTTATATGCTTTTGCTACGGCTTCATATTTTGCCCCTTATATAACAACGGTTGGATTATATGATGAAAATCAAAATTTATTAGCAATAGGAAAATTATCTCAACCATTACCTACAAACGCAACAACAGATACTACAATACTTATAAACATAGATAGATAATATGTGGTTATACAATAAACAAGTTATAGAAAAAATTGAGGATATGCCTCAAGGAACATTCGGTTTTATATACATTACTACTCACAATTCAAGTGGGATATCGTATATTGGAAAAAAATCGTTATATCACAACGTTAGACGTAAATTAACCAAAAAAGAACTGGCTGAGCATACTGGAAGAGGACGTAAACCCACAACCGAGGTAGTTCAAAAGGAATCTGATTGGAAAACGTATTATGGTTCAGCTAAACCAATTCTTGAAATGTTAAAGGAAGGTGAACATGATGATTTTATGCGTGAAATAATACAATTTGTTTCTAATAAAAAGCTTCTTACTTACTATGAATGTAAGTATTTATTTAAATATGGGGTATTAGAACATCCCCTAGAATACTTTAACGATTCAATCCTTGGGAAATTCTACACAAGTGATTTTAAGTAATTGACATTCTCGGTAAATTTTTTAATATTTATCATCGATGATAGGTATTTATAAAATTACAAACCCTAAAGGTAAAATATATATAGGTCAATCTACTAATATAGAAGATCGTTGGAAAAAAGGACACAAATATAATTCTGGAAGTGGTAAAAAATTTAAAAATTCTTTAAATAAGTACGGTTGGGAAAATCATAAAAAAGAAATACTTGAAGAATGTGTGGTAGAGCATTTATCTGAAAGAGAAACATATTGGATTGAATATTACGATAGTTATAAAAAAGGACTTAATTCAACATCAAAAGGAGGAATCCAAGGTTATAAAGATGAACAGTGGAGGAAAAACCACTCAGAAGGATTAAAAGGTAGGAAAGGAGTTTGGGAAGGAAAAAAACGTCCTGAACATAGTGCTTTTTTAAAAGAAAATGGAAGTGGATTATCTTATGAAAGAACTCAAGAACATAAAGATAACTTAAGTAAAAAATTAACAGGAACAAAATTTTCAAAGGAAATTTGTAAAAAAATTTCTCAAAATAAAAAAGGAAAAGGACTCAAACCTATTATTTGTGATACTTTATTCGGAATGGAATTCAAATCATTATCCGAAGCAAGTGAAGTTTTAAATTTAAATAAAGGTAATATATGTGAAGTTCTAAAAGGAACTAAAATTCATATTAAAGGATTTGTTTTTCGATATAAGGACTTTGCATCTTAATTTTTTTTTTTATATATTTATAACAAAATAAAAATATGGATAATTTTGACTTAAAAAAATATTTAGTTGAAAACAAAGCAACTTTCAATTCTCGTCTAAATGAAGAAGAATCTAATTTTAAAATAGGAGATAAGTTTAAAGTAACAAAATCACCAGACTCTAAAATAATGCAATATTTAAAAAGTGCATTTTCTGCATTCTATGATATAAAAATTCAACCACAGCTTGGTGATATTTTTGAAGTATTACCCAATGAATTTGAGGGTAAAGAGTACACTTTAAAGAATATAAATAGACCAGAAGAATTCATAAAAGCATTAGGACCTGTTGCTGAAGAAGCTATAGTATCTATGCCTAAAAAATGGGTTGATGCTTTGTATTCCAAAGGATATTTTACAAAAGTAAATTAAGAAGTAAATTAAATAAAAATATTTAAAGTTAAGCTTGGGAAACCAAGCTTTCTTTGTTATATTACGGTTATGCTTAATCAATCTCTAGTTGCACTGACTAATTCGGTGTTAGGTACTGGTAAATCAACGGCAAGAGGTAACTATGCTTACCACTGTCCGCTGTGCAACCACCCTAAACCAAAACTAGAGATTAACTTCACTGAAAACGATAAAGGTGAAAATCCATGGCATTGTTGGGTTTGCGATAGAAAGGGTAAAAAACTATACCAATTATTTAAAACAGTAGAAGCATCACCTGAAAAAATGGCTGAATTAAAAGTCATTGTAAAATATGTAGGTAATGAAAAAAATGTTGTAGTTGAAACTAAACTAGAACTACCCAAAGAATTTAAATTATTAACCAATATTCATCAATCAGATATTACTGGTAGACAAGCTATGGCTTATATTAAATCTAGAGGTATTACTGAAGAAGATATTATGAAATATGGTATTGGTTATTGTGAAAAAGGACGTTATGTTAATATGATTATCATCCCCTCTTATGATGCTAATGGTAAATTAAATTACTTTACAGGCCGCTCATTCGAAAAACAACCATCAGTAAAATACAGGAACCCTCAAACATCCAGAGATATCATTCCATTTGAGATGTTTATCAATTGGGATTTGCCTTTAATATTGTGTGAGGGTCCATTTGATGCTATTGCTATTAAACGAAATGTTGTGCCTCTTTTAGGTAAAAATATACAATCAAATTTAATGAAGAAGATCGTGATGTCTTCAGTTGAAAAAATATACATTGCTCTTGACCGTGATGCCCAAAAACAGGCATTGAATTTCTGCGAACAGCTAATGAAGGAAGGTAAAGAAGTATATCTTGTAGACATGAAGGATAAGGATCCAAGCGAAATGGGGTTCGCCAACTTCACTAATCTAATCCAAGAAACATACCCCTTAACATTCTCTGGTTTGCTTGAGAAAAAACTATTTTTATGAGTACAATAAAACACTCTTACAATCGAATCCTAGAGATTTCGGATGACCACAAACAAATCACGTTACCCGATTCTCGTTTTTACAGACGTAACAATAAGTATTATCCATCTGTTACTTATGTTTTACAATACTACCCAAAAGGCAAATTTTTTGAAGACTGGCTTAAAAAAGTAGGTTATTCGGCTGAATATATTGTTAAAAAAGCAGGTGAAGAAGGTACACAAGTACACGAAATGATTGAAGAATATTTAGAAGGTAAAGAAATGAACTTTTTAAACCAATTTGGCAGCCCACAATACAATCCAGATGTGTGGCAAATGTTTTTACGTTTTGTTGATTTTTGGGAAACTTATAATCCTAAATTAATTGAAGCCGAAGTACATTTATTTTCAGATGAATTAAAAGTAGCAGGTACATGTGATATGTTATGTGAAATTAAGGGTAAATTATGGTTAATTGACTTTAAAACATCTAATCACGTTCAACCAACATACCAACTACAAACAGCAGTTTATGGTCAGTGTTATAAAGAATGCTTTAATAAAGAGGTTGACAATTATGGTATTTTATGGTTAAAATCATCTAAACGTAAACCTAATAAAGAAAAAATGCAGGGTAAAGGATGGGAGATGGTATTGCCTACTCGCACACACGAAGAAAATCTTGATATATTTCGCACTGTTCGCCGTTTATTTGATTTAGAAAATCCATATGAGGCACCTGTATTTACTTCATTCAAAACTCAAGTTAAAAGAGAGTTGTAATATTTATGACAAACCCTATCTATGATCGGACTGATATCTTTATTAAGAGAAATGCAAGGAAAACCGAAAGCTATTTTTATGGCTGGTCCTGCTGGATCGGGTAAATCATATGTTTCTCAAAAGCTAGTACCATCTAATTTTAATACCATTAATGTAGATGACACTTATGAGGAGTTGTTAAAAGCATCTGGTATTGGGATGAAATTAGCTAACATGTCACCTGATGAACTTAAAAAATCAGGTGAATTAATGGGTCAAGCTAGAAAAACAACAGATACTAAGTATCAGGATGCATCAAAAAACCTAAAAAATATTGTTATTGATAGTGTAGGGGGTTCATCTAAAGTGCTACTTAAGAAAAAAGCAGAATTAGAAGCTTTAGGTTACGACACGTTCATGATCATGACTTATGTGTCGCCTATTACCTCACTAGACCGTAATAAACAGCGAGATAGATCATTGTTGCCGAGTATTGTGCTTCGCTCATGGCGCGACGTTAATAAAAATATAGACGTGTATAGACAAGCATTCGGTCAAAACTTTATATTGTTAAATAATGATCCTGATGGAGCTAATAAAGAATTTGATGAACAATATATCTATAAAACATACATCGAACCTTTAGGACAAGTAGGTAAAGTAAAAACACCTGATGAACTTAAAAAATCTAAAGAAGAAGCAGAACAACTATATTCAGATATTAAACAATCAATGTCATCACAACCAGAATTTAACAATTTTGAACAATCACAAACCAAAATAAATCAATTTATACAATCATGAAATTATTAGACTTATTAAACGAAGTAGAAAAAGAAGAAAGACCAGTTAAGGAAATGACCCCTGTTGTTGAAGCAGAAGGTATTCCCATAGACGAAATTGGTAAATTCTTTATAGTAGAAAAACCAACCCAAAAATCAGAAATGGAAGATGTAGTGTATGAAATTACTCTTCCTGAATTTGCTCTTCAAATTAAAGGTGGTTTAGATATTAAAAATATTTTAGGTGTCTACAAGCAAAAATCAGATGCTCGTAGAGCTGGAACTGAAGCTTTAAAAGCATTCCAAGATACTCTTAAGGAAATGGAAGATGCTATGGAAGCTTTCCGTGGTGCTAAAAAAGATATTGAAGAGAAAAAGGCAACAGCAAGAGAAAAAATTCAAAAACTAAAGCAATAATGAACCACCTTACCAAAATCTTATTAGAAGATATTTTGGAAGCGGATAATAAAAAAATAACCGCTATTTATGGTGGTGGATTTAAACCACCAACCAAAGGCCATTTTAATGTTATTGAAAAAGCAGCTGAACAAAATCCTGAAATTGATGATATTATCATTTATGTGGGGAGCGGTGAGCGTAATGGTATTGCTCAAGGTGAGTCTATCCAAATTTGGGAGTTATATAAAAAGTATCTTCCAATGAAGGTTCGAATTGAACCATCTAAAGCACCAGTAGGCGATGTTTTACGTTATGCTAAAGATCATCCTGAAGAGGAAGTACTTTGGATTATAGGTGCACGTGAAAATAACCCTGAAGATTTTGCAGATATATCTTCTAGAACTAGAACATTAGATAAATATCCAAATTTACAACTACGTGTTATCCAAACTTCAGGTGGTGTAAGCGGCACTGCGGCTCGTAATGCTGTTAAAAATAATAATAAAGAACAATTTTTTTATTTAATCCCAGACATTGCTGAAAAACAACAAGTGTGGGATATTGTATCTCCTATAATTAAAGAAGTAGGTGAGGCAAATCTTAAACCATACAAATGGGAAGAAGTAGATAGAGAAGGTTATTATGTTTACACTCGATTTACAACAGATAGTGAAACCCAATATGATGTAGACATTAAATCAACAGTTTACTTTCCTGCGGGACAAATGGAATCTCGTCCTGCTTTAGAAATTGAATTTACAGCTAAACCTAAAGGTGCTGAAGGTTCTTCGGCTAAAATAGTAGTTAATAAAGGTGAAATGTATAGAGTAATGGCTACTATAGTAGATATAATTAAAAAATATCTTAAAAAATCTAAAGCTCAAGCCATTATTTACTCTCCCTCTAAAAAATCAAGTGAGGAAAATTTTGGGGCCCAAAGAGACAATCTATATAGAGCATTTATTTCTAAAGCTATACCAGGAGTAACATTTAAACAATCCGGAGACTTTATAACAGCTATTTTACCTAATACAGTTAATGAATTAGTAACAGATACAGAAGTAATTTGTGATAATTGTGGTTGGGAATGGCCTATAACAGATGGTGGAGATGATTTATATATCTGCCATAAATGTGGACA
>ENA-OSIY01000708-OSIY01000708.1-marine-metagenome-genome-assembly--contig:-NODE-708-length-18357-cov-9.634464_pt1 | contig 18357 bp, 24 predicted proteins | sample MGYA00237884_ERZ534233 | MGnify/ENA primary metagenome ERZ534233 (study PRJEB26412, sample SAMN06343840) | marine metagenome | isolation source: estuarine water | place: USA: Columbia River Estuary... | reverse complement strand
GTTCTGAATGATACTCCAGCTACTATAAAATACGGATTACACGTAGAAGGTCGTATAAGAACAAATAATGGATTTGTCGGAAATGGTTGGTATATTCATAATATAAATGCACAAAATATTAATGGTGGACCAGCGAGTAATGGAAGATTACAACTACAGTTTATTAATACTAATGGTGTTATTGCTAATCCAAGTACTACATATGTACTTACTACAAATGGTAATAATAACTCAACTAGTTGGCAAAATATATTAAATGTTGCACCTCTTTATACACCTATTAATTTAGGAACTAGTAATTCTCTAAATGGTTCATTAGCGGTATCACTATTTAGTGGAACTAACGGATTAAATCATGAATTTTTTAGTTTAGTATCGAGTGGTCTACAAATAGATGCTGGTGTCGCTGGTGGTGGTAGTGTTAGAATAGAAAGTAAATCTGGTGTAAATGTCGGTGGAGGTAGTGCATCAGTTTATAAAGGATTAAATACCAATAAAATACATGAATTTAAAACAATAACTTCAGACTTTATGAAGATTACTGATGGAGTTGATGGTATAAAACTTGATAGTAATATAACATCTAGTTCTTTACAAGTAAATCCAAATCCAAATGACCCACACGGTATAACAATCGAAATTCCGGCTTCTTTTGAGGGAACAGATTATTATGTGAATGGTTATTATGATGCAAATCTTCCTCAATTAGGAACTCGTTCAAAACCTTTTACAACATTAGCTAGATGTATTAATAAAATACTAAATAGAACAAGTATTGGTGATCCACTTGTACCGTCATCTCCAGCAAGTGAAGATACACGAGATTTAACTATAAATGGTGGAAATTCCTGGGAAAAATATGAAATAAGATCAGGTCGTAATTATATTAGTGATTATAGAGCACAAGGTTATTCCAAACCTTGTTATCAAAATGGATACTTTACTAATTTACCTGGTGGTGGTGCAGTTAGGATTATTATACAATCTTATTTACAAGCATTTGAAAATCTGGCAATAAATAATGTAACTTACTTTTTAGAAAAAGGCGGTTACGATTCACATATTGTAATTATCAAATCTGCAGTGAATGATTCTGCCACTGGACTACCATTTGAATATCTATTTGATACCACACCTATGGTAGATAATGCACCTAGGGGTAATAGATATTTTACTACTTATGATCCAAGTACGTATCAAAATTTACCTAATGGAAGTCCAGTAAATAATAATCCAGGAGAGTTAGATTATCCAATAAATTGTATTTTGGAAGGTAGTGGAACAATTACTTTTGAAGCAGAACACCCCACTAGAAAAGGTTTTTTTAAACATAAGGGAACTAATGCTTGGGATTGGCTTATCGCAAATGATCCAACTAATCCTTATATAGCAACTGCAATTACCTACTATATGCAACATGGTTCATATACGACTATAGGTAGTATAGGCGGTTACATATCCCTTAATATGTCTCCACTACCTACAGTAGGTGTTGGAACACCAGCAACACATATATCTGGTACTGTCTCTATAACAAAAGAAGATGGAAGTGCTTATATTAGAGAAGGTACTCCAATGATTGGATATGAAACAACTTCAACACCTAATTATGGATTGATACAAGTAGAAGGTAGAAATGCAATGTTTTATCAATCTTTATATACAAATGGTACTATAGTATTGTCTGCAAATGAACAACATATGATTTTTGCAAAAGACTATGGTTCTATATATTCTGATAATGGTAGGATTTATATGAGAAGACATTATCAACACGTACTTTTTAAAGGTATAGAGTACGTATCAAACGGTGATGGATCGGCCAACCCACCAAATTCAAATCCATCCTTTCCGGTTACCAGTATTACTGCGCTCAACAATGGTCAATATTTTAGAGTAATTAGTATTGGAAATACTAACACTACTACTACTGCAATAGGTTCTTTTAAAAATATGGGACAATCAAATGCTTGGAGAAAAGCAATAGGTGGTGTAATCAGTCCAACTCCATATTCAACTATTTCAGTAGGAGATGTTTTTAGATCAAATGGTAACCCAGGTACAGGAACTGGTACAATTGCATTTTGTGGTAAGAGGTATCTTCCTTCACCACACGTACATGATGTTTATTTAAAAAATGGTGCTGAGTTTATACACGGTGGTGACTTCTATACACAACAAAATACTAGTGCAACTGAAGGAGGACCAGATACATTTGTATGTTTGGAAAATAGTATTCCAAGAATAGGTGATGCTACACACCCTTATAGAAATGGTAGGTTTACATCTGGTTGTTCATTTGCTGCAAATGGTGGTGGATTTATAACTAACTTACATTATAATTATTATATTAAGTTGATTATGGATACAAGTTACGGTAGTGATGAAAGTAATAGTGTCTCATTTAAAAATTTAAAGATAGAGTCTAGTATATTTAAGGGTGTTATTAGAGTACAAGATACGAATGGTAATTCTTGGACTAAAATAGCTTATGCCGGAACTTTTAAAAATTGTTTTATTGGAAATATTAGATATGGTAGTTCAATAATAATGCCATTCTCAAATATGGCAATCTATAATAATGATGGTATTTATTTCACTAATCCTCCTACAAATACAATTGGTAAGATGATTATTGGTGGAACAACAATAGATTTACCAGGTGGTTTTATAAATACTGGTATACCAATATACACATCAAATGCAAATGCAGTTACTGCTGGATTATCAGTTGGTAATGTATATAGAGATACTACCGGTAATTTAAAGGTAGTTATACCATAAAGCAAAAAAAGAGACTTTAAGTCTCTTTTTTTATTCTTCTAGTTTTTCAAACCACCAATTAAAGTAAACATAATTATCCCCAACTAAGTTATATATATCAGAATTGTGTTTAATAACTATTTTATCATTATGTGATCTAATCAATTCAATTTCAATTCCTTTTTCCATTCTTAATTGTTTTCCAGTTTCAACTGAATAACAAAGAACTTCACCATTTAAAAGTCTATACATTCCAGGTTCTGGTTTCAACCAAGTTTTTAATGTTTTAACAATCAAACCTTTGATTTTAATAATCCATTCTTTAGGTTGATATAAATCGGCATCTTTAAAAACCTCTGATGTAAAGTCAGGTGATACTGACATCATATCTTCTAAAACTCCCCAGTATTCTTCTTCACCAATTGTAAATGCTATATAAATATCATATTTTAATGAAGTTGATTTAACTATTCTTAAAACTTTTAATCTTTTAATATCTTGTTCTTCAAGAGCTAATTTACTTCTAAGTGCTTTATAAGCATTAGTTCCCTTTAAATTATACATAATGTCATTGATACGTGACATAGCTTGTCTAATCATATCTTGATTCTTATCAAAAGCATTGATAGACAATGAAGGATCATCAACATGTGCAGATGCTTGAACTGAATCCGAACCCATTCTTTGTAAATTAAATTCTGTAAATTCTAAAATTAGTTTATTTTGTCTTTTCATATTAAATATATATATTAAAATTATAATCCGATAAAATGAAAATAAAAAGATTTTTTGAAAGTGATCAAGTAGATATATCAACAGAAAGAATAACCGAAGTTATGGATGAGTTAAAAGACTTTATCGCTAATATAGAAGACAGATCTAAAAAGATAGATGCACTAGGTACTGAATTAAGTAACTACAGAAATAGTTCTACTAAAAGTAATGACCAAATAGATGACTCTATTGCAGCTTTACAGATTATTAAAAAAGATTTAGATGATTGTGTTGATAAATTAGATACTGTTGTAAATAATTTAGATTCATATAATACACAAGGTCGTAAATATCTCTATACTGAAAACAAATAGTAATTAAATAGTATAATAATATGTCATTTGCAGCGGGTTGGCCAGGAACCAATAATAGAAGAGATCATCAGTATGATACAACTGGTTGGAGAATGTGGTTAGCTATGAGACCTACAAATAGAAAGAATAAAATTAAACGATTATTTAATGTTAGTAGGTAGAAAAGGTAAAGAAACAACAGACCCAGGTTATATTTATGTACCTTATCTAATGGCACAAAGTATAACTACTATACAACATAAGCACTATTTTAGAAAAAGTAAAATTAGAAGAATACTTGGAATTCCTTCTGTAGATAGTATAATGAGTAGATATGCAACTAAAAAAGTAAATAATAATTTTTACACAACACAAGATATAAAAAAACCACTCAATTGAGTGGTTTTTATTTATTTAGTAAATTTCAATTTGTATAATGTTCTGTAGATTAAAGCAACAACTTCATCAACAATATTTTGTAAATGTGTATCTTCTGCAGATATAGCTTTTCTACCGTGTTTTACAAATTCTACTAAGGATTCAAAGTATTCTACTTTTTCTTTAGTTCTTGTAGTATTAGTATCGATTACATCATAACCATCAACAATACCATATTGCCCTTGATAAGTTTCGATTAAATCATCAATAAATTCTAAAACACCTTCATAGTATTCATTTAATGCAGTATGTGCAGCGTGTGATCCTTGTTCGCCATTTACTTGTAAGTGGTAAATATGTGCCATTTCTCTTGATTCAAATAGTTTAGAAAAAAGTGAAACTGCACTTCCTGCGTTTTCACCTTCTTGTGGTTGTGGTTCTGGTTGTTCAGTTTTAACAACTTCAGTTCCTTGTGGTTGATCTACTTGTGGTAGATTAGCAGGAACCATTTCTTCTTGCTCGTAGATTTTTCTTATAGTAGAAAACTTTTTCATAATAAATTATTATTTTTTGTTTATATATTATTTTTTGATATATAACTTTTAATATATATATTAAAATTTAATAACATTATTATGGAATTTATAAAAAAATACAAAATGTTTACTGAAGATCTTACTGCTGCACCTATTACACCAGTAAAACCAATTTCAACAGAAGATATATTAGAAGCATCAGAAGTTGATGTTATTGATAGATTTGCAAGACTTTACAAAGACTTACCAAAAGACGAGAAACAACAAATAAATAATTACTTTAAATAATATGAGAAAATTTTCAGACTTTATAAAAGAAGAAATCGATTTAAGAGGAAATAGAGGTATTCCAGATGATTTCATGAGAAATTCAGAAGAAGAAGCAGGGAGAAATTTAGGTGTAAGAATTGATGATGAAAGTCAAATGAGAAACATTTGGCCACAATTTCAACAATTGATGAACCAATCTATGCAACTAATGATGCAAGGACCAGATGGTAGACAATTAGGTAGAGAACAAATGCAAGCAAGACTTGATGCACTTCAAAACTTAGCAAAAGATGTTATTATGGATGAGTACGGTGAAATACTTGAATCATCTACAAAACCAGTTGAACTTGATATAAGATTAGTAAATCCTAATGAAGTTATAAGACAAATCTCTGATTTAAGAGATGTTCCACAAAATGCTAGACCTCCACGTGCAGATGATACTCACGAAGAAGAGGAAGAAGACCAAACTGAACAAGAAGATCAACAAGATGATGATTGTGCAGATGGATCTTGCTCTAGTGTTGAAGGTGCTGAAGAAACTACAGAAGAACCAGAAGATATAACTGGTAATGTTTTAACTGCTTCATTAAAGAAGAAGATTCTTAATATGTTGACTCAAGGAGAAGGTAAAGCAACTAAAGATATTATTAAGTTCTCACCACTTGTTGAAAATGGTTTACAACAAATATTTGGTGCAAATGGTGGTAGAATTTTAAGAATTTGGTCAGATATGTCCGATACTGCTGATAAAATGGACTGGGTTATTCCAATTGCTAATAAGGCATCAATGATGAGTAATAATCCAGGTGGTATGGCTGGTGCAACAGATGTTACTTGGGAAAGTTTAAATAACAGTATATTCTCAATTGAACTATTGAAAGAAAACCAAAACTTTAATAAAATTACTATTAAAGCAGTTGGTGTTGACTTTCCAATGTTGATACACGAAACAGTAAAAGGTATTTACTTATTGATTCAATCTGCGGCTATTAAAAAAGATAAAGAGTTTGCCAAAAAAGTAAAAGCAGCAACTTCATCATTTATGGATGAGGCACAAGATTTTAGATATGGTGTAACAGCACAAGCAATGTTTAATGATTTTGTAAATGCTTGTAAAGATTCTCAAAAATATAAACAAATGAGAACTAGAATATTTAGACTTTTAGCCAATGATAAAGATAAACTAACTGCAAAAGCAATAGAAATTTCTAAGACTGATAAAGATCTAGGTGCTATTATTAAGAAAGATGCGGATCTTGCTTTATCTGATAATAAATTCTTAGAAGTTTTCAATAGTTTATTTTCTGTTTTTGATAAAAAGATGGAAGCAGGTAAATTAGTATTCTTTATAAACGCAGAAAGATTTAATCAATCAGAAGCGAAAAAAGTAGTAGAGAAACTTATAGCACATGTTGTTGAGACAGAAGAAGATTACGAACGTTCTCTAAAAGAATGGGAGATGGAACAACAATTTGGACCTAGAACTAATTATGATGAACCAGAAGTGCCTGAAATGGCTGGAGAAGAAGGTATACAAGAAACTCCAGCGGAAGATGACGGAACATATTCTGATGAAGATCTATCAAAAATGAGACAAAAAGATATTCAAGAACTTGTAGATACTGCTTTGGATGAAGGGGATTACAAGGAAGTTGAAAGACTTACTAAGTTTCTTAAAGAAGGCGCAGAAATCTATTTAAAAGAAATAGAAAGAATAAACGAAAACCAACATACAAGAAGATAAAAATAAATTAAATTGATGAAGCTTTTTAAATATGACCAGTTTTTAAACACAGATACTTTAAATGAGAACTTAGACAAAGCTAAGAAATTCTTAAAAGAAAGATATACTTTACTAACTGCAGCAAAAGAACTTAATTTACTTCAAGGTGAATTAGGCTTACAAATTGATCATAAAGAAATTAGATCAGTTAGATTGATTGACTTTCAACCAGAAGCAAGAGAGAGAATTAAGATGAAATTGAGAGATATTTCAGTTACTCCAGAACTTCTTAAAACATTTGATAAGACACCTGAGTTTACTGCAGTAAGAACATTAAAAACAAAAGTTAAAGGTCCAAAAGGGGAAAAAGAATTTCAATTAGATAGAGATAATATCGGTTGGTTATCTAACTTTACTTACTTCTACTATTTTGAAAATGTTCCATTAGAAGACTTATCAGTAGCTTATAGAAGATTATTACAAAATAAAGATATTTTACAAAACCTTACAATCGAAAAAGATAAAGGTGTTTTTACTAAAATACAATTTGATGCCAATTTTATAAATGAAAATGTGTTTAATAACATCGAGTTACTAACTGATGGATTAGATAGATTAGAGGAATCAAGAAAAATTAAAAAAATGTATGATACTTTAACCCCAGAGTTAAAAAAATCATATGATGACGCTTCCGACTTAAATAAGAGTAGATTTTTATCTGTTGCAGTTGGTTTTGAACAATTAGGATTAAAAGATGATGGTACAGTTGATGAGGCAAAGAAAAAACATGTTTGGGATGATTTCTTTGGTAGAATGTCACCAGATACAAGACCTTTAAAACCAGATGGTTCTCCAAATCCAACGTTTGGTAAGATAGTTTATCAATCAACATTACGAAGATATGAAAATATACATGCATTCATTATTGCTGCAAATGGTCACCTATCATCTTATGAGATGGATGGATTTACCAAATTTAATGATTTGATTACTACTTGTAATTCAAGATTGGGAGCAGCAGGTGTTGAAAAAGCTTTTAATGAGAATGGTATTCTTATTTTAGAAGTAAATTCATTTGCAGCAAATCAAATAGTAAATGCACACACTTCACACTGTATAAAAGATAGCAAGTATCAATGGGATTCATATGTAGAAAATCATGATAATAAACAATATTATATTTATAACTTTCACGTACCATTAAGAGATGATTTCTCTACAATTGGTATTACAATTGAACCAGGAAAAAGAGTTAGAGCTTGTCACAATAGACCAGATCACTCTGTCGGTACAGAACAATTTAAAGGTATATTGAAAAAATGGGAGAAAGAATATGATATTGATAAAGATCTATGGGCTTTCTTCTTACCAATGGATGGTGAAGAAATTAGAAAAAGACAAAAAGCTAAAGAAGCGAATAGAGAAATTGTTAAACCAGGTTTAAGTACGGCAAAAATTATTGAGTATGTTACTGAATATGGTGCAGACATCAATAAAGATAATGCAAAATGTTTATTCAATGCAGTATCTGAAGATAACTATGAAAAAGTAGAATTGGTTTTAAAATTAGGTGGATTACCCAATTTAGCAAAAGGAAAGGATGCTCCTATTTCAAAAGCAACTAATCTTAATATGATTAAACTTTTAGTTGATTATGGTTCAGAGATGACGAGTGATGTATTTAAAAGTGTTGTACCTGATACAGAAGCATTAGATTATTGTTTAACAGCAGGTTTAGATCCATTGTTTAGTCATAATATGCCACTCAGAAAATGTTTCCAAGGTAACTACGAGCAAATGCCTGGTTATCCAGCTGCTAAGAAAAAAGGAGAACCATATTGGGAATCATTCTTAATGATGATGAAATACCTTGAAAGAAAAGATGTTGTTCAAACTCTTTTAAATAAAGGAGGTATGATTACTAAATGGGCAACTGACTACGGTAGAACAGAATGTTTAGAGTACTTTGAAAAAACGGGTGTTTATAAAAAATACAATGAAAAAGAATGGAAGGATTTGTTTGAATGGGTAGAAATTGCCAGAATGAGTAGTGATCAAACTAAAGCAGAAACTTTAAAATTTTTAAAAGAATTAAAAGAAAGGAATTCATAAAAAGTAAAAACCAATCATTAAGATTGGTTTTCTTTTTTTAGTATCATATAGATTAAGTAAGCATCATTTACATCTTCATACGGTTTCTGTATCTGTTTAGGTTCTAATATGTCCGTTTTAATAAACTTACAATGTTTAGCCCAATAATCATCTAAGCATTCATTTTCAACAATCGCCAAGTACATATCGGTTTTTGTGAAAGAACCTCCCGATATCCCTATCTTATTTTTATATATCCACTTTTCTTTTTTTATACCAATATTTATAGGTACATAAGTTAGTTTACACGATTCTAATTTTAATGTAGAAGGTGAAAGTACAAAAATATCTTCAGATATTTTATCAAATAATTTCTTTCTTAAAATAGTTGAAAAGGTAACTAAATCAATAATATCTCCTGCTGCCGATGAGAATGAATAACCTTCAATTCCAATCTTAGTTGGTTTTTTAGGATCTATATTTTCTAATATATCAGAAATGATAGTATCACTTATTTTATCATAATCTTTTAGTTTTACTAATTCTCCTTCTGAGTAATCTTTATACTCACGGTATTCAATAAATTTATAAGTAATAAATTCTTCGGCAAAACCAAACCACTTTGTGATACCTTTTTTACCAAATGCCTTAGATTCTCTACAATAATTGTAAATTTTAAATGTATCTCCTGATGAAACAACCAAGGCGGTTGAAATAAGAGATGGGTCAATTGCTATAATGTTATATTCCATAAACTATATAGTAATGCCACATGTTTTCCTTTTTTATTTTGTTATTTAAAATAATTGTTGTATGTTTGTAGAAATAATAAAACTATGACAGGTAAGAAACTAAATCAATCTGATGCACTTAAATTTATTTTTGCAGGTAAATCAACATTCACCGTTATCAATACTCAAACTGATAATCGATTTACATTCTCTTTAAAACTATCAAAAACTAGTAATCTATTTTTTGTTAAAGTTTTATCTGGACCAGAAACTTATACTTATATTGGAACTTGTGCGAATGGATACTTTAAACATTCTAAGAAATCTGTTATTTCAACAGATGCACAATCTGTAAAAGTTTTTAATTACATTCTTAATAGATTAAGAATGAATACTCTTCAAGATTTTGTTGAGATATGGCACGAGGGTAAATGTGGAAAGTGTGGTAAAGCTTTAACAGTACCATCTAGTATAGAGAATGGATTAGGACCAAGTTGTCTTAAAAAGCTCTCTAAACAAGAAAAACGTGATAAGTTTTTAGAACTAATTTTATCATAATGACAGTATCTTTCTTTTTTACTTTAATGTCATTATTAGTAATGATTATTGTATCAGTTTTATTATTTCGATTACGTAAGAAAAAAACACTAATAACATTTGATGTACAACAAGGTATCAAGTGTTATTCGTGTAAACAAGATATTATACCAGATATAGAACAAAATCAACTAGATAAATTTAATCAACTGAGTGGTATATATACAAGGGTTTCACAGAATGAAAGATCAGAAGATTTTAAAATGTGTACGTCTTGTAGTAGAGACGAAAAGTTACAAGATCTGACTAGTAGATTTTTTATAAAAAAACAACATATCAACAATATTAAAAGATCACTTTACTCTAAAAAACTTGATAAGATGTTTATCTTATTTCTTTTTATAATGATTTTCGGACATGTTATTGATTTTATTATTAGATACTACTCTGATTTAAAAACACCATTTGGATCTTTATTTACAGTACTTTATTGGATACTTTGGTATAAGAAAAGTACTTTAAGTTATGGAGAAAACAAAAAACCCTCAAATTAGATTTGAGGGTTTTTCAGGGTCAACCGGTTAGTTGAACTTCCACCACCTTATTTTGAGAAATAAGGAAAAAATAAACTATAAACTACTACTACTTATTACTGAGCTTTAGCTTCATTAACCGATTCCGTTCTGTAAGGAGTTACTAATTTTTTAATTTCTCCTAATGCTTTACGAGCATCTGCATCAGATTTCTTAGTTGTTTTGTTGTGATTTGTATCAAATTGTTCCCACAAAGTTTTCAACTGTTCGTAAATTTCTTGTTTTGTCATAATAATTTTTATTTTTTTTTGTTTTAACCACTTAGTATTAAAGTGGTTTAATTTTTATATAAGTTGCATTTCTCTTCTCTTTTTGTTCTTTTGATCTGGTATACAGTCAAATATCTTTCTATCTGTTGTATCTAATTTATCAAACCTTAATGATAACCACATACAAAATAATAACATTCTGTCTAAAATTTTCATAAGCAATATTTTTTTATTTTTATCCGAAAATATCATCAGCATCTGCTGAATCTGTAAATCCGTTTGTATCATCTTCATCATCTTCAATAATATTATTAAATTGTTTTTCAACTTCTTCTATTTCATCAATAGATTTGAATCTAAAGTAATCATTTACGATTGGTTCCATTTTCTTTAATACTTCTTCTGTAAATATTTGTGGTGTAAATAACTGTTTCATATGAAACGATTTATCTAAATGGCTAACATACCATTTTAATCCACCTGGCTCAAATTTCATCTCACCAGTTGCTTTATCAACTGTCATTTTACCTTTTGCAATACCAATTTTATCAAAATATTCTGGACGACAGAACGCATCTAATCCAGTGTAAGGATTCATACCATTTGCAAATGAAATATCAAATCTAATTTTCTTTGGTTTTGCCATTCTATTTTTAGATGTCTTAAATAAAACTGAGATACCAGATGAACCTAAATCCATATCATCCTCTTGACCAGTTTTAAGCTGAGATTTACTCATGAATCCGATTACTGAAGCAGAATATAGTAGACCATTCCCACCTCTAAGCACGGATCTTGGATAAAGATCTAAAGTTAAGTAGGTGTGATTACATACCAAAAGAGGTATATCTAAATATCCTAAGTCAGTATTAATACTTCTAAACATAGAACCAAGAGCTTTTGCTTTTGTCATATCTTGTTTTATATCACCTTTTAATAAATCTTCTTTTTCTTTATTAGAAGCCATTTGACCCAATGAATCTAAAACTATAAGTATTTTCGGTAATTCGTATCCTGCTAATTTTTGCTCTTTTAATTCATCAATTAATTTTGTTAATGTAATATTAACCTCTTCAACTTTATTAGATCTAATTAGTCTAAATTTTTCTAGTGAATTATCTACACCAAATTTTGGTAAGTCTTCTAAATCTACTGCTTGTTCAGTATCAATATAAATTACACAGTATCCTGATTTTTGTGCGTGTTTTGAAACAGAGTATGCTAGAAATGATTTACCTGAACCTGATTCTCCTGCAAAACAGGTAATACGATTTGTTGCAATACCACCACCTAACATTTTTGCAGATAATGCAGCATCTAAAATATAAACACCAGTTGTTATAAATGTTTTTTCTCTAACTTCTTTTTCAATTTGAATCGGAACAGTTTTTGCAATATTATCTAATATTGTTCCTACTTTACTAAATTCAAATTTTTTAACTTCTTTTTGTTGTTTTGCCATTTGTATTTTAATTATTTTTATAATGTATATATTATTATTTATTCTCCCCTTTGTGTATTTTACAGAAATCACCACGTTTTTTTATAAAGGGAGGTAATATGTTTTTATATATACATTATGACAAAAGAAGAATTTTTAGTAAGAGCACGTGATACACACGGTTATAAGTATAATTACCCTAATTTAAAAGAGAAAGTATTATCTACTGATGATATAGATGTTGAATACAATGGAACATTATACAAACAAAAGGTAGTTAAACACATATTATTAGGAAGATGTCCTGAAAAAAATACTCCTTCTAAAACTACAGAAGGATTTATATTAGAAGCAAAATTATTGTGGAAAGATAAGTATGATTATTCCTTAACAGATTACAAAGGAGCATTAAAAAAAGTTAACATAATTTATAAAGGCATTGTTTTTGAACAGACTGCAGTTACTCATTTACAAGGACAGTGTTGTGAAAGAATGTTAAACCAAGAAAATTTTATTTTAAAATCTAAAGAAAAATATGGTGAGAAATATGACTATAGTTTAGTAAAATTTAAACATGGTAATTTCCCAGTTTTAATAGGTTATAATGGTATATTTTATTTACAGAGACCATACCATCATTTATCTGGATATCAACCAGAAAATAGAAAGCTAGCTACACGTAAGACAACAAGAACTTTCATATTAGAATCACAAAATGTACATGATTATAAATATTCTTATGATAAGGTGGAGTATATAACTAATCAAGTAAAGGTTATAATAACCTGTCCTATTCATGGTGATTTTGAACAAAGACCTCTTTCACACGTTCAAGGAAATGGATGTGCAAATTGTAATGAGAGTAGAGGTGAGAAAGCGATTGCAAAGTATTTAGATAAGAATAACATATCTTATTATAGACAACATAAGTTTTTAGATTGTAGAAATGTGTTTGAGTTGCCGTTTGATTTTTATATTCCTGTATTAAGGACTGCTATTGAGTTTGATGGAAAGCAACATTATGAGCCGATAGGATATTTTGGTGGCTTACAAACATTTGAGAAATTACAAATAAATGATAGAATTAAATCGGACTATTGTGAGGACAATTACATTGATTTGGTTAGAGTAAAATATACACAATTAGATAATATTGATGATTATTTAAAGGAGGTTTTTAAATTTAAACAATAAAAAAACCCAACTAATTGTTGGGTTTAATTTTTTTATTTAAAATACTTTTTAGTTATCACTTCATCACCTTGATATATTTTAAGTATTAAGATTTGACCAGATGGTAAATCATCTAAATTATCACCTTCAATTGAATAAATCTTTCTATTAAATAAATCATAAACGTCTATCTTCTTAACTAGATTACTCTTAATTTTATCATCATGATCGTCTTCATCATCATCATTTTCTGGTAATTTATATCTTATACGGAATCGTGTGTTAAATTCTCCAGTAGTAGTATCAAAAGTATATGGCACTGAAAGGTCGTGCCATATATCAAAAACTTCATCATATAAATAAACATCTTTAATTTTTCCTTCTTTCTGATCAATACTAATAGTAAATTGAGCATTTGCTGCACTAAAATAACCTAATCTAACTTCATCATCTTCATCAAATCCACCTCTTGCTTGTATGTCATAATGATAATTTCCCTCTATTGAATAAAATTTAAGAGGTAGTCTAGCAGTAGCAATACTACTATTCCAACCACTATCCCAACCTTTATTATATTCTAAGTCAGAACTTGAGTTATAACCGATTAGTTGTTGTGAAAATAATCCACCATCAGTCATATTTAACCAAATTTTTCTTTTATTATTACCATTACCTCTAAAAAAAGAAACTGCTGTTGTATTAACATAAGCCTTTGACATCAAATTAGGAGTAAAAATTAAGTTATTTACACTTTCTGCTTCTACCAAAAATCCTTGACCACTTCCGATAACATTAGATGGTTTTTTACCACCAAATACTGCATTTATTCCGCCTAACTTGGTATATTTTGCATAGTCATTTGTAGAGAAGTTAAATTGTTCTAAACCAGAATATGATGTACTCAATGTATTTGCATGTGTCCAGAAATATAAAGTTCCTGAGATATTTGAGATATTTTCATCAATAAAGTCGTTTGAATTTATACTTGCAGAGTAAGGATTTCCTACTAAATTAAAATCATCTATATCACTTGCAGTATTTTGACTTAAATCTAAAGGTATAGTAATTACACCTGTATTTAGAGAACCTATAAATGTAACTGTTTCTATTCTAGGATATACTCCAGTTGCAGTTATTGATTTAATCATTGACGCATATCCTTTACCAGGAATCATACTATTTGCTATATTAGTTCTTGTCCAAGTATCACCATTGTCATCTTGACCATCTGGTATATTTGAGATAAATGTGGTTTGGTAACTTGTTTCAATATCATAAAAATTAGGTGTATAGAATGTAAATGTATAATTAGGTTCCCATTTAGCAGGTAACAAAGCTGTTCCTATTGTTGTTGAAACTGGACTACTCCAATAAGTATAATCAAATCTTTTTGTAGATGGAGTTTTTCTTTCAACTTTAACAATTCCAGTAGAAACTGCACTATTATTATTAGGAATAAGAGAACCACCTGACTTTACTAATAATATACCAGTCGGATCAACAGTAATATTTGAATAGATATTACAATAGTCACCAGAACTTATAGTTAAATTTCCTTGGTTAGTAACAGAAAGAGAACAACAATCTATAGAACCATCATTGATTGTATCATAAACCCCATCTATAACAGCAGTTGTTACCGAATCTGGAAATCCATTAGACCAACCAGTTCCATCCCATGTAGTAGTATTCGTACACTGCGAATATCCATTATACACGAACAGCATCAATAAAATTGATGCTGTTCTTAATAATAGAAAATTTGTTTTTTTAATTTTCATATTTATTTATTTTTTTTATATACTAAAGTAGTTACTTAATGTATCAATAGTTTGTTTATCATCTTCGTGATACCATAAATCATTTCCAACTAAAGAGATTTTCTCATCAGTAATTAAAGTTCTTAATGAACCTTCTGTTTGAAACAAATCTAATTCTTCATCTTTTAAATGAACACAAGTTGAACCATCTTGACCCTCATTAGGTCTATAACTTTCTTTTAAAAATTCATTAAATCTTTTTATCATAATATTTATATTTTTTATTTATTAAACCAAATAACATATTTAGCTCCATCTGGTTGTTCTGAGTCAAAAGCCGGATTCTTTCTACTCATATGTAATCCATCTGAATAATAACCAGCTCCATCATTTTTTGTAATAGTACCATCTTCTATAGCTTCTTTAAACTCAGGTATGGTAAACACTTCACCATAATGAGGTATCTCATCTGTGAAAATAGGATCATTTAGACCTTCGTTAAACTTTTCAAAACTTTTTATAATCATAATGTATATATAAAACTTTTTTTTCGTATATTTGTGCTAAATGAAAAAAGAAATGAATATATGGTTCACTAGTGATACTCACTATAATCACAAGAACATTGCCGGGAAAGAAGTTTCTCGTTGGACGGACGGGTTCAGAAAGTTTGCAAGTGTTCAACAAATGAACGAAGCTTTAATTGCTAACATCAACAAATATGTTAAAGAGGACGATACTTTGTATCACCTTGGAGACTTTGCGTTTGGTGATGCTAAAACAATTAGAGAGTTTAGAAACTCTTTGGTTTGTAAAAACATTCACTTAATTTTAGGAAACCATGACCAAGAAATCGAGGATTCTTTAGAACTACAGGAACTTTTTACAAGTGTAGGGTATGTTTACACAGGATATGTTGGAAAACAACAATTTCACTTATCACACTACTCTCACAGAATATGGCCAAAATCTCACAGAGGTACAATACACCTTTACGGACATTCACACGGAAGTATTCCTGATTATGGAAAATCTATGGATGTTGGTGTAGATACTCACAAAGATTTTAGACCTTATCACATTAACGAGATTTACTCTATAATGAGTAAAAGAGAAGTTCATAAAGTTGATCATCATGGGAAATCTTAAAGCAGAGTTGGCTTGGTTAAAAATACAACTAAACTCACATTATGGTACAGAGAAGATTTCTACCTCTGGAACAATTAAAAGAGTTACAGAGATTAAGAAGAAACTTAAAAAAATAGAACAAAGGAAAAATAAAATACTTGCCTTGAAAAATGGTAGATAGATTTGAAATGGGAGACCAAGTTGTTTGTATAAAACAATTTGATACATTAAGACCGGGTAGTCACTACACCATAAAAGGTTGTGGTGACTTATCGTGGAATATGGCCACTGATAAAAAAGGTTATGGTTTCTGTGTTGAAGATGATAAGTTTGCTTATGATATACCGAATTGGTGGAAACTACCTAATTTAGAAAAAATAAAGTTTCACTACTTTACATTAGAAGAAATGAATGAATACTTTATAACACAAGCAGAAGATTACAAAGCTTATTTACGAGATAATAAATTAAATGAATTAGGAATATGATAGAAAATAATTATAATTTTAAACCGGCATTATATTTTGATTGTACTTATGGAACTAACATACATACTTATTATAAGTTTCCATTTGGATTAAACGCAGATGAAGCTTATAATATACTAACACCATATTGGAAAGAAAGTTTAGAAAAAACAAATCTAATTGAATCCTTAAATGATAGTCATTTTCCATTTGGTATTAAAAATCTTACATTTGAACAAAAGTATCATATATTACAAGGAATGGCCGCAGGAATTCCAATTGATGATATTATTTATTTTTCCATTGATGGAATTTTAGCTTATATGAACAATGATATAAAATCTGAAATGAAATACTTCTCATTAAAGACACAATGGGTAGTATCTCCAAAAACTTGGAATAGAATAAAAGAACAATTAAAAATTGAAGAATTAGTATGATAGATATATTTGGTAATGAACCAATTGATTTAACAAAAATTGTTTGTCACTCTGGTGGTGCAGAAGGTTCTGACACCGTTTGGGAAAACAAAGGAGCTAACTATGGTGTAAAAACACGGGCTTATTCATATAAAACAAAGTATCACACTACCGAAAATAAAGTAGAAATCAGTGATACTGATTATGAAGAAGGAGTAAAAGCTATTCAATTGGCAAATCGTTCTTTGAATAGATATGGTATACATCGATTTATGAACTTATTGGCTAGAAATTGGGCACAAGTAAAGTATTCTGATGAAGTATTTGCTATAGGAACTATTGTACCAGCCGGTAAAAAAGGTTCAAAAGGATTTTATAATAAATCACAATTTGAAGTTGTTGATGGTGGTACAGGTTATGCAGTTCAAATGGCGATAGATAATACAAAAACGGTTTATGTTTTTGATCAAGAAAAAGATAAATGGTTTAGATGGTCATATACGTCATTATCATTTAGAGAGTTGAAAGGCACACCAGTTATTACAACTGAAAACTTTGCAGGAATTGGAACAAGAGAAATTAAACCAAATGGCATTCTAGCAATAGAAGAAGTTTATAATATGAATCCTACAGATAGAACTAATAACGGACTATTAGGAAGAGATTGGGTTATGTCAGAAGAGGCTAAAATGAATGCAGAAATGATGTGTTCTAATTTTGTAGAACATACAACAGAAGCTTTTAATAAATTTACTAAAAGAAAATCTTTTGAGTTAATTAAAACAGAAAAAACACCAAGAAAAAAATTATTACATAAATTAGTATATTAAAATATTGTTATGAAACCATATTGTGTTATATCATGTCCTATAGATTGTTATAGTGGTTACTCAAGTAGAAGTAGAGATTTTGTAAAAGCTCTATATGAATTAAAAAAAGATGAATGGGATATTGAAATTTTAGCCCAAAGATGGGGAAATACCCCTTGGGGATATATAGAAGATCCTGTCTCTTATACACATCTGACGCTGCCGACGAATAGAGAGGTGTAGATCTCGGTGGTCGCCG
>ENA-OSIY01000707-OSIY01000707.1-marine-metagenome-genome-assembly--contig:-NODE-707-length-18379-cov-5.667304_pt1 | contig 18379 bp, 24 predicted proteins | sample MGYA00237884_ERZ534233 | MGnify/ENA primary metagenome ERZ534233 (study PRJEB26412, sample SAMN06343840) | marine metagenome | isolation source: estuarine water | place: USA: Columbia River Estuary... | reverse complement strand
CCGCAGATTGAAGTTGTTGAAGATGCTTTGGTGCTAGATGCGCTGAAAGATAAAAAACATTTGAACGAATGGCGGGCACGTGTAGGCGAAGAAAACGCTGCCCTCATTACCAAAACCGCAGCCAACATTGGAACCGCAGTTCACTTGAATATTGAAAAATATATTCTGTCAGAAACTCGTCCATCGGGTTCCAATTTAATTCACCAAAAAGCCACCAAACTTTCTGACATAGTAATTGACAAAGGAATGTCAAATGTCAATGAAGTATGGGGAACAGAGGTGCAACTTTATTATCCACAACTTTATGCAGGAACCACTGACTGCGTTGGATTATGGAAGGGGCAAGAATCTATCATTGATTTCAAAACCACCAGAAAAGAAAAAAAGAAAGAGTGGATCACTGATTATTTCATTCAGGGAGCAGCATATGCCGCCGCTCACAACTTTGTCTATGGAACCAATATACGAAACATTGTGATTATGATGATTGGATGGGATGAAGATAATGAAGGAAACTATCAAGAGTTTGTAATTCAGGGTGATGAGTTTGATCACTACTCTGAACAGTGGGCGTTGAAGGTCCAAGCCTACTATGATAAATACATATAACTTAGGAGTTATATGATGGCTGATTATGACATAATTATTATACGCCGTGGTCTTCGTTCTGAAATCACAGGTGACACATTACAGACTGCGGAACAGGGTTTCACTACTGATACGAACCAAATTTTCATTGGGACAGATGATGCAGTAAACGAAGTGATATTTGATCCTTTCGCTAATGCACATGCAACCATACAATCATGGTTGGATAGTTCTGAAAACCCAGAACCTGGGTTGAAGATAGATGAAGATTTGGTTATCAGAAATGTATCTAACGTTACCGCATTACTGGCAGCAATGCAAGATTCCGCATCATTCAATGTTGGTCTATATGCACGAGCAAGACGAAACGTAGAGGTAATAACTGAAAACAGTTTCAATCAGTTATTTGCTGATCAACACCTTTCAAGTCTGGATCAATCTACTGGTCTTAGATCAAGTCTATACTCAAAGACATTTACTGATACCAGTGGTGTATTTTTATCATATGATAAAAACGTTTGCACTTCATTCTTTGTTGATTACTCGCTTACGCAAACAAATGGCAGTATCACATATGTAAGAGTTGGAACAATCCGAGTAATCAACGGCATTCCGCAAGGCATAGATCAAGCAAAGTTGACCGATGACAATACTGAGATTTGGAGAGACAACGGTGATGGATTTGCGCAAGTTGATGAATTTTCAAACATAATGTTTGAAGCAGGGTTCAACGGCGAGAACATGGAAATCACCTATACTCAACTTCCAGATTTTGCAACACAAGTAACATATACAGTAAAGAGATGGTCAATGTAAAATGACAGATAATGCAGCAATGCTATATCAATGGCGAGAAGTTAGACTAAAATTACAAAGTGAATTTACAAAAGACAATCTACAGAAGGTATTAGACTGGTGGGAATCCACTAAGTATCATACACACGGTTTCAATTTTGATGATATGTCTACATGGACTGATGTGTGGCAATACATAAGCGATGGGTATTACACCAAGAGTGGTAATGGACTAGCGATGTTTTTTACCATATTCTATGCAGACGAAGATAAAGAGGTTGAACTATGGCTGATACACGATTTGTTTCATTCTGATATATATCTGGTAGTTTATGTAGATGGCTACATACTAAATAGATTGAATGGCGAAGTAGAAAAATACGAAGACGTAAAAAAAGATTTGAATATATTGTCGGTTCATCGCAAATACGACATAATCAACGCAATCAAAAAAAACAATCAGGGATAAAAATGATTATAGAGACAAAACACAAGCAGAACGATACTATCACAGTGGCGCTTATTAATGGGCAAGAACTCATTGGAAAGTTTGTAAATCAAGATGGGTTGAAACTGACGATCAAAAAGCCACTAACGTTGGCGGTTGGACCACAGGGTGCAGCATTTCAACCATTCACTATGACTGGAAACAGTGATGGCGAAGTAAATGTTCATATTTCAAGTGTAGTTGCAATAATGTCAGCACGAAGTGAAATTGCTACCGCATATGGTGCGGCGACTTCTGGTCTAGTAGTTCCAGAAAAGTCAGGACTTATATTGTAATGGCTAGACAGATAGCAAGAACCACTGATCCTATATCTCCACATTCACCTTGCGGGCCAGGGCAGTGTGGAGTTGGGTCATCAAAAGTTCTTGTTGAAAACAAGATGGTTTACCGTGTTGGGGATAGCACATTCCCGCACGGTGTTCCACCATTTTGTATACCACATGTGACTGTATTGACGAATGGATCATCAAAAGTATTTGTTGAGGGAAAGCCAGCGGGAAGAGTTGGTGATGCACATTCATGTGGCGTGGTAATAGTATCTGGATCATCAAAGGTAATGTTAGGGTAAAATGAGCGAATCTGAGTTTGAACGGTTATATCAAGAGTTTGTTAGAAAAGGTGGCGGGACATATACGTTTGATGGGTCTGCCCAAACACCAGCAGCATATTACGATCTTACGTCACTTACTGAACTAAGTGATTCTGAAATCGCACAGCTAGAAGCTGCGCAAGAACAATATAACCGACAAGCAGCACTCAATACTATCAGCACCGAACTTGCAGCGAATGCATTTACAAATCCATTCAATCTGATAAATCAATCAGGTAGAAATGCTTATATCTATTTGTCAACCAATCCAAATTTCCTATTGATTGAAGCACTAAATGTAGCCATAAATGGTAGTGCAAATAGACAGGACATTTTAGATTATTTTATATCAAGTGGCATTGGGACTTCATTTTTGTCGCTTCCATCTTTGCCATTGACAGCCAGTTCTATGTATGATCTAGTTCAGTCTCATACTGATTCACAGGTGTCAAACCTAGTGCAAACGCTACAAGACGTGAATAGTTTAGTAAACATGTCTAAGCAATTTGGAGAGCAAGATTCATCTTGCAACATGTTCAACGAGTTAATGGGACTACTTTCTGGTTCATTTGATGGAGTGTTCAACTATCTTGAGGGGATAACCAAACCAATCACTGACTTTATAAATTCAGTGTCATCTCAAATATCAAACATCACCTCCCTTATTCAGAATGGCGTTTCTAATCTTGTTTCGCAAATAACAAACGCTTTGTCGCCAGTGATCAATACAGTAAAGAGCGCAATGAATGCGGTTGGTGATATAGTCTCAAAAGCCACGGGGTTCATCAGCGACATTACCAATCAGGTCGCAAAAGAAGCAGCAGGACTTCTAAATCTAGCAAGCAACCTATTAGAAAAAGCAAAAGCATTGGCGATTGCGGCGGCATCATTTGATGTTTGCCAACTTGCGGTTCTTATGAGAACAGGTAGCAATCAATTGACTTCTGCATTGTCACAATTTGCTACTCCACTATCTAGTCCACTTCCGACAGTTCCAACATCTATTGATCCAAGAGCAAATCCAATATCTGTGCAGAGCGCAGTATCATCTGCCAGACAATCAAGCCTTACTGCCATGGGGGTTCCACAGTCTCCATTGCGGGGTGCAGTCACATTGTATAATCCAATAAGTGCATATCTGACTTCTGCATTGAATAAGATCACAGAGCCATTGAATGATGCGTTTTCTACTATTCAATCTGTCACTGGACAAGTAAATGTGGTGAAAAACGCACTATCTAACTTTCAATCGGGTGGTTCAGTGAATGGAATATCATCCGACGATTCTTCAATTCCAACTGGATCGCCACAGATGGTAAAAAGTAAAGCATTTAACACTTATTCTTCAACATACATGAACTCGTTGTTGAAGCGAAAAACAGATTTGAAGAACTTGAGACTAGAAATAACCAACGGAACTAGCCGCACTGATGTGCCATACACAACCGCAGTGAAGGGTCAAGCAAAAACCATCATTGAATCTTTGGCATTGACCGAATCTTCAATAAGTTCTATGATGACGGCGCATACGAAACTTCTTACTTATGTAAGCATAGATGGTAAACGAAATCAAGATATAGAAGATTTCGCAAAAGAAGAATATGAGACTAACGTATCCCCCAATACTGTTAGTTTGTTGAGTAGTTCAAAACGAGTATACGATTCATCATTGTCATGGTGGAACTCTGTGAAGATATGATAAATATAGTAAATAAGGAGTTTCATAATGCGTATAAATGAAGTTATAAATCGCCCACTTGAAGAAGGCGTAGACGATCCACATATTTTCAAAGCTATATTTTTGGCTGGCGGTCCTGGTTCTGGAAAGAGTTATGTTTCTGGTAAGTTGACAGGTCAGAAGCATGTTCGCACAGGACTAAAAGTTGTAAACTCTGATGACATCTTTGAATACATGTTGAAAAAGCAAGGATTGAAAGCGAATGCAGAGACTATCTTTTCTCCACGTGGACAAGAAATAAGAACCAAAGCTAAAGAAATATCCAAAAACCGTGAAGACATGTATCTTGATGGCAGACTTGGATTGATCATTGATGGAACTGGCAAAAACGTTGAGAACGTTAGAATTCAAAAAGAAATACTTGAAGGTTTGGGTTATGACACGATGATGTTGTTCATCAACACAAATGAAGATGTAGCCATTGAGCGTGACCGCCTACGACCTCGTAGTATTGGCGCAACAGAAGTTTCCAAGATGTGGAAACAGGTGCAAGAAAACATTATGAAGTTTCAGCAGTTATTTGGTGCAAAAGATTTCCACGTTGTTGATAACTCAGGCGGACTTGAAGATGCTGATCGTGCTGCACAGTTTGAAAAAGTAGAAATGAATATTGACAAGTTCTTGGCAGTTCCTCCAAAACGACATGAAGCCCGTAAGTGGATACAAGCTGCAAAAAAAGATAAAGCAACCAATAACACTCTTGATATATAATTAGTGTTGTGTTATAGTAACACATAAAATATAGGGATCAGTGACATTGATCACTAAAAATAGGATTGCCAATGAGCGAAATTATAGAATCACTAAGACAGTTTAGACGACCATTTGATTTAGATAAGTTACGAAGCACTCACATTCATTATTTCACTCCTTGCTATGGTGGATTATTGACAGAGGGTTTCTTTAGATCATGGAATAAAGCAAACATATTATACACGAAGTATAATATTCCCTATTCAATGACTACCATTGCAAATGAATCTCTCATCACTCGTGCACGATGCCACATGGTTGCATATTTCATGGCAAACCCAAAAGCAACCCATATGATGTTTATTGATGCCGACATAACATTTGATCCAGTAGACATTCTGTATATGTTACAGCACGATAAAGACATTATCATTGGTGCATATCCAAAGAAAGATGTTGATTGGAATGGTGTGAAACATGCGATTGATAGTGGATTGGCGGGCGATCAACTAAAAGATACTGGTGCATCATACGTGATAAACTATGATTGGCTGACCACTGCACAAAATGATGGATCAGAAACCAGAACATTGAAAATTGAAAATGGATTGGTAAAGGTAAAAGACGGCGGCACTGGCTTTATGCTAATCAAACGAAATGTGTTTGAACGAATGATAGAAGCATACCCCGAACTTTACTTCAACAATGACTTGAACTTGCCAGAAAATGTTGCTAAGTTCACATATCTATTTTTTGATTGTATGCACGAACAGGAAACGAAGCGTTACTTGTCAGAGGACTATGCGTTCTGTAGAAGATGGCAAAATCTTGGCGGGGAAGTATGGCTTGATCCACTTGTGAAACTTGACCACATGGGAAGTTTCAGCTTCAATGGAAACGTCAGTAAGATGTTTCGTAGAGTATAAAAAAAGCGGGGTCAAATCCCCGCTTTTCTCTTATGAACTTTTGTTAGATAATTCAGTAATCGCATAAAGACGTTTTGGTCTTTTGTTGTCTTGGGTGAAGCCAAGATACCATCTTCTTCTCCGTAGTATGGAATGTGTGACATTATATGTGCCCCAATGTAAATTTAGAACGAAGTTGCCAAGGTGCTTCGCCACGAGCAATCTCACGCTGGCGGCGTTCAAGGTCTTCTAGACTTAGGCTATTGGATAGGTAATCTTCAATCTTTGATTTTTCATCTGCGTAACTAAATATTGATTTCAAGAACTTCATCATTTGTTTACTCCGTATGCTGCTTCATAGGCAATTGATTTGATGTCTTCACATCCAATGCCAATATCGTTCAGTTCACGATTTGACATTGATGCCAACTCACGATATGTATTTTTGTATACCTGATGACGGCTGATCCAATGTATAAATTTAGAAATCATATCAAACTCCCAAAGTTGGCAATTTGCCATTTGAAACTAATAGGCGATTGAATGCCCACTCCCAATCGTTACCATACTCTGTTTTCGCCAATGCCATCAAATCGTTATGAGGTGATCGCTTGGTTACAAACACAGTTGTAAAAGCTGCAAAAAAATTTGTAGTCATGTTATTCTCCGTATATGTGTGTGGAATACTGCAATGCTGCACTGCGGCATCACTTGTATTTATATGAATATATCAGTAAATCTGACCTATTTCAACTGCCATGACGGAATACTCGTAATGCAATAAACGCATAGCTTGGTCATTTATGACCAATCTGAAAATATTACACTGTCATAAATCTGTTACACTTTTGTAATATACTACATAATAGAACTAGATGTTCTCAACCAAAAAGGAAAACCAATGAAGTCATACATAATTATCGCATCTATGATGCTTGCTACCACTGCGTATGCAAGAGACAACATTCAAATAGCAGGATCATCTACCGTGCTGCCATTTGCTACAATTGCAGCAGAATCATTCGGTGAAAATTTTGATTTTTCCACTCCTGTCGTTGAAGGCGGCGGCACTGGTGCAGGTATCAAGAAATTCTGCGAAGGATCAGATGATACTACCATTGATATTGCCACTGCAAGTCGCCAAATGAAGGATGATGAAAAAGCTGCCTGTGCTACCGCAGGAGTGACCGATATTACCGAAGTAAAAATTGGTTATGATGGCATAGTATTTGCCTCTGATGTAAATGGCAAACCATTCGCCTTTACTCCCGCAATGATATATTCAGCAATCAATAAAGATGCAGTCATCACTTCGTGGGATATGGCAGACCCTTCACTTCCAGCACAAAAGATTTCGGTCCTAGTTCCAGGAACAAAACATGGAACTCGCGAAATATTTGATCAAAAAGTTCTCATTCAGGGCTGCAAGGACGTTGGGAAATATGATGAGTTTCTTGCCACACTAAACGATCCAAAGGCCGCTGAAAAAGAATGTGCATCAATCCGAACTGATGGCGTGGTTGTAGAAATAGACGGAGACTACACCGAAACATTGAGCCGTATGAAGGCTGATCCAAATGCAGTAGGAGTTTTTGGGCTATCATTCTATGAAAATAATACAGACACTCTTCAAGTTGCCACAATGAATGGAATTTTTCCCTCAGTAGAAACCATTGCAGATGGCACTTATCCTGTAAGTCGTCCACTATTTTTCTATATCAAGAACTCACATATCAATTCAATCCCTGGCCTACTAGAGTTTGCTCAATACTTTGTCAGTGACGACATGGCAGGAAAAGATGGTGAACTTGTTCAGCATGGATTGGTTCCTGATCCAGAGTTGGCAACTACTCAAGCATCTTTGCAAAAATAATCAAAGATATACAATATCAAATAAGGGTGCTTTCGGGCACCCTTATTCTTTGATAAATACACTATATCTAGGAGAAACATATGCGATTCAATGAAATAGCAATCATGGAACGTGATCAGCGAACTGTTGTCACAATGTATCATGGCACAACAACCAATAATCTTCGTTCTATATTGAAAAATGGATTGCTTGCATCACCACCAAAGATGACATATAGTAGAGTTACTGATGTTGACAGTAGTGGATACGATTCATTTGGCGGCATATACATCACCAAAGATAAATCGGTTGCTTCGGCTGGCGCAGGAAATGCAGTAGACGCACATGGTGGAAAACCAATAATAATAACTCTAGAATATGTATTGAACTCTGGTAAGATTGACGAAGATGACCTGACAATGGCGTTGAGAGTTATCGTGAATCAGTTTTACGATGATACAAAGTTATCTGAGTTCAAGGAAATGTTACAGGATGATTTCAACGAAATACGGAATAAAATCGTAACCTCATTTTTGAACTTGGACAAATACAGATGGCACGGGTTCAACGAGAATAACGTAAGACCTTCATTCAAGTTCACCGCTTCTGGACGTGCTGCATTGTTGGAATACGTAACATATTTCCTAAAGTATATGTTGAATGATACACCAAGTAAGGAAACTGGCGAGGATGTTGCTTATTATATGAACTTTGAGTGGCTAGATAAAGTAAGACACTTGCCAGAATATGACGCATTATGCCGAAAAGTTTTATCAACAGTCGGAACAAAATCAAATACTGTTGTCAGACTAGAACGAAATGTCGGGTTCAAAGGAAAAACCAGAATAGTTAGTATTGTAGGACGAGATGGAACCGTTTACTACGATGAGTATTCGTTGAAGCAAAAGAAGAACAATACGCCTTCTTATTTCTTTTTTGGAAACGTAGACAAGAAGTATGCTTGGGGAAGTGGAAGAACAAAAGAAGAAGCGATGACGGATGCCAAATCTGGGTTCAAAGACTTCTTGGATGCCAACGATCAATACGAGGTGTCAAGTTTTGAGGATAAATGGCAAGATGAGAGCGGCAAATGCAATCTTTATCCTACCGACAAAAATACATACTCGTATATTTTAGACAACGGGTTCTTGCCGTCAGTTACAAACAAAGACGGATTGTATGTTATTCCTCAATAATAAGTCTTGACATACATGATGCGATAAGATATAAATAGACTTGTAGTGATGATATTCACTGAACACGTTCTGGACTCGGGGGCGGTGCCCGACGACTCCACCAAAAGGAAATGTATGAACTATCGTTGTGTTAGATGCAGTAACAATTGGAATGGAACTCAAAAATCAGGCTATAAACTTGGTTGGAGATTTCATGGTAGATTGGTATATTGCCCGCAGCACAAGCAATTTCAATTTTCTCTATTAGATAGAGATTAATTGTTTCTTTTTGCTGGGGTCGAAATTAGGATCGACAGGCGAACTAGGCAGGATGGAGCTACCCCGATATAAGCTGGGTCAACGCGAATAAAATAACAACTGCAAACACTAACGCAGCGCCAGAAATGGCAAGTGCAGCCTAATATAGGTATGCGGGGTTAGTCGCCTAGCAACAGAAAGACTAAGGAAGGGTGGTTTCGGCCACCCTTTTCTTTTTTGATAAATACACTAAACACGGAGAAACCCATGAAATTTAGTGAAATAGTATCAGAAGCATTCTTATCAGAAATGATTGTTCGTCGTTATGATGACGATGGAGACACACTCATCGCATTCAAAGACAGTATTTGGGTTGTAGATGAATATGATTATGATCGCAATGAGAACGGCATACACGATGAGATTGAAAAAATAGCTGGAAGGGTTCCAGAACGTTTATTAGACATTGCAGATATAAGATCAGATATATTGGTTGCATCATACGACAGCACTGGCAAAACAATAACAATTCAAGGACATGACCTAGGGCAACATCCAGAAACCTCTAAACTGATACAAAAAGTAGCGAAGCAACTTGGTATTAAAAGTGTAGATTATGGAAACTCATCTGGCGATATTGATGCATCGTATTCTCCAAAAGAACTAAAAGGACAACTTCCAGAATACGGATACCACGGGACAAGTCTTCATAGATTGCGCGGCATCTTGAGAACAGGTCTAGCGGCTCAAAATATGGGAAACTGGGGAAGTATCCATACCAAAGGCGCAATATTCTTTGCAGTCAGTGACAGCGTTCCAAGGTTTCACGCCAACAGAACTGCCGAAAAAGATCAGGATATTCCAGTAATCATAAAGTTCAAAATACCAGATCAATCAAAGATATTTGCTGACTATGACGTAGCTTCTGAGTTGTATGGGGCTTGGAATCCACACCTTCCCTCTGAGTATAGTAACTCGTCAACTATGCCAGCAAAACCTTCTGGAATAACACAACACCATAAGCGTCCTCAAAATCTATGGAAAAACATGGGTATTTTTGGATATAAAGGAAGAATATCGCCATCAATGTTTGTTGAGTTCTATACCACTTCCATGCCACCAAGTGAGTATCCAGAAGAAGATGGATATGTGGAACGTAGCCGAGAAGAAATGAATGATTATATGAAAGCGTATGCATATGTTGCTGACAACTTTGGCCTTGTTCAAGATTACATAGATGACAACTGGCTTCATTATAGTGCGGATGATATTATCAGTGATCTATCGCCAGAAGATGAAGAAGACGAAGAATGAGATTTAGTGAAATCATCTTAGAAGCAACTGCACCATATAGCAATCCATATGAGCCAAGTGATGATATAGGATTGATTCCGTTATCTGATTTTTTATCTATACGAAACTCTGCTGGAAAATCTCACGCCGATGAAGTATATGCAACTAACATAGAGAAGATGAATCGTCCAGACCGTGGAAGAGCATGGGATATTTCATTCGTGCTGTCTGAACTATCAGAAAAAGTAATCGCAAACTATTATTCAAACGGGATCATCATTACCATAGGCAGAGAACCATCCGCCGTAATAAAAGATGGAACTCTCTATTATACCCAACGTCTTCCATCAAACTTTCTTCCAATAACAAACAGCGAGGATGCTGCTCTAAATATCAAGTTTAGTGATAAAAAGCGTGTGAAGTATATTGATGAGTATGTTGATTCCATACACCAAGTAAGTAAAAATAACTTAGAAAACTACCCAAAAGTAATGGCACGATTTACGGTTGGCGATGAAGAGTTCACAATCCGAACTAAACAGTTGCCGTATGAACACGACCGTGGTGCTGCTATAATAGTGTTCAATGACAAAAACTTGGTGGTAGGATATGCGTCTGATGAATGGGGCGCAACATTGATCCGAGTTGCCGACGAATATCGGGGAAATGGCATCGGTCAGAAACTAGGCGGATTATGGTATAAACTTAACCCATCATTCAATTCTGGTGGATTTTCTCCGAGTGGTAGAGCCAACTCTGCTAAAGTGTGGGCAGATCGTGTTCGCACGATATTGAGTAATGGATGGTATAGTGAGTTCGTAAAGAACGGCGAGATGACGCAGGAAGATGTTCGTAAGATACTTGCATCCTTGCCAGAACGTAAAAAAACAAAAGCCGCTCCTACAAAAATATCTAGCAAACCAGAACCACTCATATATAGCGATGGGACCAGCCAGTTTGTAATATATGACAAGAAGTATTTTGAGGAGCAAGATGAAAAATACATATATGCTCATGGGTTCCTAAGAGATTCAAGTGGAAAAACTTTCATTTTTGCATTAGATTACGAACCAGCATTCAAACAGATCGCTACATACGTCATATTTCAGATAGCATACAACAACAACGAAAAAGTATATGTCAAAGGCTTACCAAGTGATCACGTTGAGTTGGATGGAATAGAGGGCATTACAGTAGATAACGATGGATATGCTTCACTTACAGGAAAAGCAGTAGACTTACCTAAATACATGAGAGCAGAACAACAGTATCGCAAAGCCAATGATCAATACGATGAGATTTACAATACAATGCTGAATGATGCAAATAGCAAATGGAAATGACACATGAAAATATTTGAAATAGAACAGATGCTAGATGAAGAAGCAGTATTTTCAAGTTGGATTGATGACCTCAGTCTGACCGATGACCAATCTGGTGATGTTCTAATGACATTGCATAGTGGACGCCGATACGTAATATCAGACGTGGGCGAAGATTTATACAATCAATGGATTGACGCCATGTCCAAAGGAAAGTTTTGGCACAGTAACATAAGAGATTATTATACTGTGTATAGAGTGAGATAAGGAATGCCCACATGAAAATATATGATGTTCTAACTGAGAGCGAAAAACGTGTCGGGTTGTTTGAAATGCGAGTTCGTCTAAACAATGTGCCACAAGGCGAGGAACTTCCGCAGGGAGCCGTGATATTTGGATATGCAGATAGTATTTGGGTAATCACTGGAAGTTCTTGGAAAGCAAATAAAGAAGATATTGCCGCTGACATTCGTCAAAAGATGGGATTGGAAGATGATGAACTCAAAGTTACGTGGATGTGGTCGCCAGAAGCACTGATGGATTTTGCCGATACCCGTTCTGATGTTGTCGCGTTTGAAAAATATGAAGACAAACTTTTATATCGTCGCCACACGTATGGACAATCGCCGCAAACTTCTCCATTGTTCAAGAAAGTTGCTTCTTACATAAAACAAACATTTGGACTTGACCCACGTCCATTCGCCATGGGTGTGCAAATGACTACGGGTGGCAGTGCAGACGTTGACCCATCTACATTCAGAGGCGAACTGCCACGAGAAGGATGGCATGGCACGAGAATTGAAGCAGTAGCATCTATGTTGTCAAAAGGTATTGTTCCACAACAATCTGGAAACTACAATGATGTTCATACGCCTGGTTATATTTTCTTTGCCGCCGACAAGTCTTCACTGGTTCACAAATATGCGATGCATTCATCTGGTGGATTGTGGACCATGAATACTATTCCAGTAATAGTTCATTTCAAGGTTCCAGATCAAAACAGAATAAAGCCTGACGTTGACGTGGCACACAATCTATACGGAAAAAACGCAGCCAAAGCAAATCCAGATTACAAGCATCTTCCATTCAAAGACAAGGAAGAAGGTCAACCAGATTCCACCAAAGGAAAAAAGAACCCAGAACGTATGTGGAAGCACAGTGAAGTGTTCGGATACAAAGGTCGCATTCCGCCATCATACATTATGGGGTTCATCACATACGAAAAGTTTGGTGGAGAAGATACAAGTGCAGAGCAGATGATTGAAAACATCAAGGCTTGGAATGCTCTGAAAACAAAGTTTGAACCAAAAGCAATCTTACAATCTAATGTAAGTTGGGTTGGAAAGAATGCAAATCAAATCGTCAATGACGTGTCCGAAGAGTTACAACCTGACCAACCAAAACAGTGACATAAATGTCACACTATAAATAAGAATATATTATACTGTTGCGAATCAACCAATAGTATACTATATTAGTATAAATGAACCAAACGAGTTCATTTCTGAAATTTAAAAAGGAATCACGTAAATATGAAAACTACTCTTATTGCAGCCGCATTGTGCGGTCTTTTCGCAACTCAAGCTTCTGCTATTGAACTACACTTCGGAACTGATGGTTCTGTTGTTTCAACCAACGGAGAAGCAACTTCTGCTGCTGAACTAAATGTTGGTTTGTCTCATGGCTTTGGTGGTGTTACCGCTCTTTCTGGCGTAACCTATGATGTAGTCGCGAATGATGTTTCTGGCTTTTATGTAGGTGCAAACATTGGTGATCATACCACTGTAACCTATGGCGATCAAGATGGCGCATTCTCATTCACTGGCGGTCTAAACAAGATTTCTGGTAATGTTCTTGCAGCCCCAGCACAGCCTGATCGTTCAGTCCTAGTTACTGGTCTATCATACTCTGCATCACTTGGCTTCAATGATGGCGAAGTTGAGAACGTTCAAGCAGTATATAATATCCCAACTTTCAATGGTATTACCACCGATGTTGGCGTTGATTATAACACTGTTACCGATGAGACTACTTTCGGTATTGCTGCTGATACCAAGATCAACAATGTAGCACTTGGTGCGATTGTTACTTATGCTGACGACTACGCAGTAGAACTAAATGCTGGTTATGACAATGCACGAGCATTCACCACATTCAATGCCGATGGTCTTGATGTTGCGGGTGTAGGCTATGATTACACTGTTAGCAAAAATGCTTCTATGTATGTAGAGGCTGGCTATGACTTCAACACTGAGGAAACTTCCGCAGCGGTTGGCATGTCACTATCATTCTGATCTGATCAGAAATAATAGTAAAGAAAGTCGCCTTCGGGCGACTTTTTTATTGACATGGGGCTAAGTGTATGATATAAATGGATAATAGTTGATGAGCAACTATTTACACACATACACAGGAGAATACAATGAACGATATTCAAAAACAAATGCAAGACTTTTTCACGAATATGACAGAAACGATGACACGATCTGCGCCAAAGTTCAAACCAAATAAAAACGGATATGAAATCCGCACCAAGGTTCTTGAGATTGCCAAGGACATGGAACAGTTTGAATACAGTGTCAAGTTTGCAGGATGGGAACAGACTGTAAAGCGTGATCCAGAAACTGGCGAAGTAACTAACATTGTGACACTGCCAGACGTTCCAAACGCAGAGCAAGTTCTTGCAACCGCACAGAAGTTTTATGATTTCATCAATAATCCTTTATCTGCCAAAAAATAATATAGCCTGATATTATCTCCTCAAGTTCCTCTAAATACTATAGAGAGACTTGAGGAGATAAAAATGATAAGGTATAACACGCATACTGCGGATGGAGTGGTATGGGGTGACAAAGTTCATTATAATGTTCATTCCAATGATCAAAACTTTCAGAAGATAGTTGACTTATATAACGTGTCTTCACCGCAAAAAAAGGCTGCGCTGGCCGAATTGTTTTCAGTTGATTTTTCAAATATTCCACCTATTGAATATAAAGAAAACAAATACGGATTTCGCTCACCATATCAGTATCGCTACAATGAAACTGACGATTGCATGTGGGTATTTGGTGATAGCATCTCTTATGGGCATGGAATAAACTACGAAAATACTTGGCCGTATCTGTTGTCAAATAACTTAAACTTAAAACTGTATAACTTTTCTTGCTGTGGAACAGGCATTGATACCTCAATTCGGTTGTTACAGGTATGGCTACAACAGACAGTAAAAATGCCAAAACTCATAATTTCATATGGATTTTATCCATCAAGATATGAAATAAGTGCATTGGAGCGGCAAGGTGATAATCATATAGCAACATATGAAACCATTCGCAATGATGTAGAGATTGCGCAGATATATAACGAAAAACTAAAATACTTTATCTCTCTTATGGAATACGCTAAATGTCCATTCTATAATATTGATTTTTTGAACTCAGAGTATGGATGGAATAAGTTTTATATTGATTTTGCTAGAGATATACCACTTGATGCCTATGAAGTATTGAAAAATACAAATCATTCGCACTACAAAGTAAAGCATTTTGTATCTGGGAAGCACTTGCCACATCCAGGCATAAAATCAAATCAAGCAATATGTGAATATATTTCAACATTAGTAAAATGACATATGATCAAAAAAGTTCTTGACGAATCAACCTAGATAGAATATAGTAAATAAATAGTGTAGAATACTTACTAAATATCCTACATTATTAGAAGACGAAGACTACTTATTATTGGGCATAGACACTGTTTTCATTCTATGTTATATAACTAAATTACATATAGTATGGGTTTGGTCCCTGATTTTCATACCAAGCGACAAAACAAAATCTATAAAATATAGATCGCGTTTTACAATTATAAACATAATATCTACAAATAGAAGGCCGAGAATCTGGACGCAGTATTCTCGGTTTTCTTATAACCATCAATGGAGAAATAAATGGCTATTCACTGTCCCCCATGTAATCATAACTGTAATCAAGGAAGAGACTGCCCCGCCAGAAAAAAATAACTATTGACAACGATATAGAATCACTATATACACGAACAGTAATCAGAAAAAAGGAAGTCACCATGGGTCGCTCTGTTTCTTATCCGTCTAACACTGCCGCTGTTTGCTTTCGTGATGTGTCCAATTTTGGATACATGATTGATGAAGAAGGTAACACCACTGATGCGTATGATGAGTGGCAAGGTCGTGATGACTGGGAATGGTTTGTTGATAGCATCAAAGAAGATGCCATGAACAAGTGGTCTTCTATGTCTGAATGCAACGAATGGGTCGGTCGGGAAGATCGCGCTATTCTTGAAAACAACTTCGCCTATATCGGCGTGAGTGAATATTGTGGGCTTGCTTCGGTCTGGCTGTTGCCGAAAGATGAAGCCCTTGCTGCCAACTGGTGTAAGCGGATTGCAAAAAACTTTGAAAAAATGTTTGGTGAATATGTCAAAGTCGCATCCATGAGTAATGGTGAAGGTGTTTACCAAAAAGTAGCGTAATAGTGTGCTACTGTATTTGTCAAATAAAGGAAAAAAATGAAAGAACTACTACTTGGTGTTGCTGCGATTGCAGGACTTGCGTTGCTTGCATGGGGCGGAATTCCTGTAAACCGATACTTCCAAACACAAGCAGAAATCACACGAACACAAGTGATGAAAGAGTCACAGTCACATGTGAATGGCATGAAGCTACAACTCAACAACCTGTATCTTGAATATCAAAAATCAGACACTGCTGGGAAGATTGGCATCGCAAATGTAACTCGTGACACGTTTGCAAGTGAAGACACCACTGCGTATCCTCAACATCTTCAAGATTTTCTTCGTCAAGTAAAGGCCCGCTAATATGAAAAAGATTCTTCTTGCATCTACAATCGCACTGATGACTGCAACCACTGCAAATGCAGGTTGGTTTGACGAACCACCCCCATCAAGTGATGAATCCACCGCAGATCAGATGGAAAAACTTCTAAAAGAAGGTGAACGCCAAACTGGTCTTCCTGCCATCACCAACTTCACTGAAAAGCGAATGGTCAAGTGGTTGTATGAACTTCGTGATCAACCTAACTATCGCACTTTCACCTACATCACCACGATGAATGGCGGCTTGGTAAAGATTTGTGATAGTGTTGGTTATGGTATCAGCGCATCAATCCAGTATAGCAACCCTGATAAGGTTGTGGATTATGAAGATTTCGTTGGTGGTCGTGTTGATGCCAATATTGGAACGCTTCCTCAAGCAGAACCAAATGGACTGTTTATGCCTGGAGGTCTTGCTGCAACCTACGTGATGTGCGTGGTTCCAGGCAAAGATGAAGTTCAAGCGGTCTATCTTGAACCTGAAATTGTAGTTTCGCCATTCCCACTTACTGTTGAAGAAAACTAAAATAAAAGGAGCTTCGGCTCCTTTTTTCTTGACTCCTCCAACGAATCAGACTATACATATCCTGTAGCCAAGAGAAAGAGGAATGAAATGCGTAGCGTGACCATCACCCCCGAAGAAATTGATGTTGATGTGTGTTTCGGTGAATTTGACGGGTTTACGACTAAAACCACTTGGGTGGTTGACATGTTTGAAGGTAAAACCCGTGTAGATAGCGTCTGCATGAAAACCGAGCAGTTCGCAAAAGAAACTGCTGACAAGTTCATTCGCCTTGGCCTGTGCGCCTTTGGCTACTGCTGAAATCAAGATAGGAGAGAACACTATGGCTTGGAATCGTGAAGGTAACTTTATCTGCGGCAACTACATGAGCATCTTCCCCTACTCTGGCAAGATCACTGAATCGCGTGTGAAGTATGGCGGCAAGGTGCAGCACACTGTAGCACTTCTTTCTCCCATCAACGTGTTTGGCGACATTCGTGACACCATCCTTGTTGATGAAGATGAGTTGGTTGTTGCGTAAATAGTTCTTGACTTCCCCACCGAATCTATGTAAACAGATAATGTAGAAACCAGAAAGGAACTTCCAATGGATATTCAACTCGTTCACCAGATCGCCACCGCCGAAGCCACCGCAGCAACTGATGAAGCATTCGCTCGTTTTGGCGGCGGCTTCGGTATGTGCGGTTTCGCTTGGGTCAGCGTGACTCCGAAAGAAAAAGGCAATACCAAGGGCGGTCGTGCTGAACGGAAACTTCTTGAGTCGATTGGTTTCCGTAAGGACTGGACTGGCAAGTCGTGGCAACTGTGGAACCCCTCCAAATATCCGGGTCAGAACATTGACATCAAAGAAGCAGGAGCCTCTGCCTATGCTGCAAAGATGCGTGAACTGACTGATCTGGATGCGTGGGCTGGTTCGCGTCTGGACTAACATGTCTGGTATACCACCAGTTCCATTGTTTTGGAAAATCATTCCCCGCCATATGGCGGGGATAACAAAACATCAGTTCAAGGAACGTATTAAGCAATATGGAATATATCATACCATAGGAATGATATATCATTCGTATGACGAAGAGTCCTTGGCAATGATGCTTATGATGGAAGGGGATGAGGCAAATATTACCATCATTCCCTATACACATAATACAAAAGAATCGAAACCATCGCTTGACTTTCTGAACGAATCGCTGTATACATAATCCTGTCTCTTATACACATCTCCGAGCCCACGAGACAGGCAGAAATCTCGTATGCCGTCTTCTGCTTGAAAA
>ENA-OSIY01000706-OSIY01000706.1-marine-metagenome-genome-assembly--contig:-NODE-706-length-18379-cov-6.337176_pt1 | contig 18379 bp, 13 predicted proteins | sample MGYA00237884_ERZ534233 | MGnify/ENA primary metagenome ERZ534233 (study PRJEB26412, sample SAMN06343840) | marine metagenome | isolation source: estuarine water | place: USA: Columbia River Estuary... | reverse complement strand
CGACCACCGAGATCTACACCTCTCTATTCGTCGGCAGCGTCAGATGTGTATAAGAGACAGATTGATAAGTGTTCTGTTTCAGATATTACATATTTTTCACTTTTACCGATTTCTCTCAACGCCTGATTTAATGTTTCAAAATGTATTTGCTTAGCTTCAACTAAAACACCATCCAAATCAAAGATTATTAATTTATTGAAAATACAAAACAATAACGAATATAATATAATAAAAGAAATGAATCAATTGTATTATAAAATATCAAGTCCTTAAATAAATCATTATAAAAACTCGAAGAGGAATAACTTATAGGTAAAAGCTGTTCAATTTGAATATTTTTTGCGTTAGCTGGCACCATAAAAGAAGCCTCAATACGCTGCCAACCTTCAATAACGGGTCCGGCAGGTCGCATCAAAGGAAGAATTACAGTTCCATTATTAAAAGTAATTCTAACTCCACTATGAATGTAGGTATCAGGATATTTATCGGTATACGATTCTTTCACCCATGCAGAAAGAAGATATTCTTGTCCGGGAAGTGGTGAGAATGAAGGAACACACTCTTTGCAAATAGAATCGCAATCCAAACAAATTTCACAGGTAGATTTAGGAGCAACAGTGATTGTAGTAACTTCACTTGCTGAAAGATTTAAAGTGACGTTCTGACTATTTTTAACCCTTGCAGCAAAATCGTTTATATATTTCTGACCGATTACTGCCGAAGAAGGAATTTGACTTTTAATTGCGATGTCTAAAGTGTTGAAAGCTTTCAATTGAAATGTGCTTCCGGCTTTCTTAGTTATTTTTATTGCAACAACAGCCGATGCAGGACATTGAGTGTCCCATGAAGAATGCGTGCAATTTGCAGGTTGATCGGCAATTTCCTGATCAAGTTCGGCAGGAGTACTTAAACAAATATTTGTACCAGGATCAACCGGTGAAAATTGAATTAAAAAATCATTGGCAGTAACAGGATTTATAAGCATTGCAGAATTACCATACACATCGTTAACAGCGAATTGGATTTGTGAAATATTTGGGCAAGGCAATGTTGTTCCTGTAGTTCCTCTCGAATCATTTTGTAAAACAGTAACATCATTAGCATGAGGAAGAACACCTATAGCAGAAATAGAAGTTAAAGAAGTACTTCCTAAATTTTTAATTTGATAATGATAAGTAAATTCATCAGAAGGTTTTAAGTCTAAATTTTGTTTTCCATAAGTTTCATCACAAGAAGTAAATATGTACGGTTTATAATTAGCTGTGGGAGCTATTTGCCATATCATCCCATAACCAACATCAATACCTCTGCTGTGCCAAAATAAGTTAGTGTATATGTATTCAAAGTTTGGATTTGTGGCTTTACTCGTTGACCAATTAAGATTACTTAAATATTGTGTTGCGGCAGCATACTGATTTACTTTAAGATCAAAACCAACATGAAACTTCATGTTATTGATAGAATTAGCATTAGTGCACCCATTATCTTGTAATGGTAAACCTGTAACAATTAACTTACCAGTATTTACATCTAAACTACAAGTAAAACCAGCAAATTCTGGGTGTTCGAAAAGAAATGCAGCTTTATCTTTGAATAAAGCAATATAACCCGAACTACCATTCAATCCGCTATTAATATCAAATGCACTCCCGTAATAAAATTTAAGATTAGAAATATTGTTGATTTTAAACATTGTAGTATTTACATCATACTCAAATGCGTAATTATTCTTTTCTCCAATATATTGTAATTGTACTATCGAAGTTCTTGTACTTTGATCGGTAGGACTTAATTCAGCTTGCGTCCATCCATCTGAAAATTTTGCTCCATTATTAATTGATAAATAATCATAAAGATACACCCCACTACAATCAACCCCCGTTAAAGATGGTAATGTAAACACCCTTGTTTTCGAAGTCACTTTGGGAACAGCATTATAATCTGCTATAACAGTTGAAGTAACATTATTAAAATCGGAAGTAGAATATGGTACGGTAGGATTACTTAAAGAGTATGCAAAATTAAACCTTGCAGACATATAATCTGAAAACCTAGAAAAAATAAATTTCACTTTACTAATTCTGTTTGAGCTAGAGACACCAAGTGTGCTTTTTGCAATTGGGACATCAGCAGTAAATGTTCCATTATATAAAATATCTGTATCTATTCCATTTACCTGATAATAAAGAGTCACAGTGCCATTAAATGATTGCAAATACAAATCATTTTTCAACTTGAAAGATTCGATATTGACATTGTGGCCAAAGCTTAAATCAAAAGCAAATAGATTTTCATAGGATTGTTGCGCTGAATTAAAAGAATTATCCACTTGAATATCAAATGACACCGTGTTCGCGCAAGAATAATTCGCACATGTAGCCGTCAACGACCCTACTAATATGTCGGGCTTACTTATATAATCACAGGCAGGATCTATGGGAATTGTGCCAGTATATAAATTAGATTCCAACAATACATTTTGACAAAATGGGTAATTAGCCGTTGCCTTTGCGGAAAATGGAATTGTTGAAGTTGTAATTGGTTGAATAATATCAAAATACAAAACAAAGTAGCTTGAAGAAGTAATCTGACTGCTCAATGCGTTACTTCTAAAAGTAATTTTGTGATTCTGAATATCATCAATAATGTCAGCTGCAGGAATATTTTTCAAATTAAAATAAGGTGAATTACCATCCACTTGTGTAATAGCAACACATTTTAGATGACTATCATAATCATATTCTACACTAAATGCTGGTAACAGTAGTTGAGAATTACTTTTAGAAACAGTAATAAGTCTTTTTAAAGGAGATTCAGTGACACAATATGAAGAGAAATTACTGTAAGCTCGTTGTTCTGTAATTGTTAAATTATTTATATTTAAAACTTTAATATCTATCGTTGATGATGAAACCGCAGTTAATGGATCACACATATATAAATTGGCTGAAACTTGTCCACTCTCATTTTGACAACCTTCGCTCTGCGTAAATAAATTTTGGATCGCAAATGCGGGTGCACTAATAGGCAATTCATTTTGCGGCGGTGTGAAAGTAATTATTAATTTATTGAAATTATTAGGATCATGAGCAAGCGAAGCATACCCTACTGCCAACCCTCCAATTGAGGCTTTAGCTGTAATAATCATATTTGGAAAAGTAACTTCGGCCTTAAAACTAGTTGCATTTGGACAATCCGTTAAATTAAAGTCTACTTTCATACTTACCTGAAAAGGGCTATTAAGACCAAGGTGTGTTAAATCGTAAACTTGCTGACCTTGTTCAAAACGAATTTTAGGTTGCACATCTACGACTTGAGCTAATAAAAGCTGCAACGGGATGGTAAGCATTAAAAGGATACACAATAAACTCTTATTCATTTTTCTATACTTAAGCATAATACTTATATTTTTCACGATATCTTATTTACTTGCGAATCAATTTCTTAACTACAACATTATTGTTTAAATCAGTAATCCTAACTATATATGTACCTGCGGCCAAGTCATCGACATTAAAAGAATCAATATTAAAATCTAATTTCATTTTATTTCCAAGTGCGTCCAAAACCTCAATTTTTTTAAACCCTCCTTTTACTAGCACAGTACCTGTGGCTGGATTAGGAAAAAGAGTATCTTCCGTAAGGTTTACGTTTTCATCTACCCCGGTAATTTGCTTACCATATAACAAAGCAACCTCACCTGCTGTTAAAGTTCGGTTGTACACATAAATATCATCTAAGGCGGCACTATTTTTATATGAATTTTGCCAACTCAAATTATTGAATTTTGCTATAACCAGCGGATAATCGCCAATATTTGTGAGGGCCGCGACAGTAAACTGCTCATCTAAAACTCCATTAACATATACTTTCATTGTTGTATTATCATAAACAAAAACAAAATGAGTATAATCATAAACGCCTATTTGATTATTGCCACTGCGTCCAGCTGTTAAAAATCCGTAATCTTGATATGATACACTATATTGTTTAGCCCCTCCAAATGGATCTCCATGAAATAAAACATCACCCAACATAAACGCATTGCCATCAAGATTTTTTATCCAAAAACCAATTGAATACTGATTGGTGAAATTATATGCACTGTTAGCATTTTCAGTGTACAAATAAAAACCATTCATGTCCATTATTGAAAGTGCATTATTTGACTTACCTAAATGATCTATAGTATAGAGAGCTACCCCATTGGCCAACAAATTGTTTTGATTTACACTTGAATCAGCCAAATTTCCATTAAACAGAAACTTAGCCACCAAACCATTATTCAAGTCCTGAGAAAAACCTAAAACCGGAATAAGAAATGCTATAAAAAATATTATCTTTTTCATATATAATTATTGATTTGTCATTACGCTATCAATATCACAAGGAATAATCACCTTGTTAATTTTCAAGCTTTGATTTTGTGAAACTTTAATTGATTTTTTACCTGTATGCGACTCAGTATTGGTAACATTTGTTTTAAATGTTCTCCAGCTCATGTGATCGTCTTCGCAATCACCAAAATCATAATCTTCAAAACCGTCGAAACCTGTTTCTCGATATTGTGAATTGTTAGACCCTGCAGATTGTAAGTTTCTGCCATAACCATACAAAGCAGTTGAGAAACGATGCAATGCATCTTGCTCTTCTATAGCCATTCCCACTGTATTGTATTTTTCAATTTGGGTGATGAATTGCCATTTGGTGCTAGATAGCGTTGGAAGTGGATACAAATATGATTTACCACTTACTGTATTGTAGGCCCAAAAAGGAACGAAATCTGCAAAAATACCATCGTTACGAACACTTAAATTGTTGTTGGTTAACGTTTGTGTTCTATTGGTTAAATAAGTCCAGTTACGCAACGGACGAATATTCCCTCTTCTTCCCAACATAAAAGGATTCTTTGTTTTGTTAGGGTCGTTTTCAAAATCGGGACAGTTACAGAAACGCTGCCAATCTTCTTTGTATTCGTTCACCCCTGCATTTAATACTTTATAAAATACCAAACTTGTATTACCTGCTTTAATTGGACTTTCTAATGTTACAATAGAACCTACAGGCGTAGTTGCGCTGTTTCGGGCACCCGAACGAATAACGCGTAGTTTTGAATTTGCACTCAAAGTAACCGCGTCACCCTTTTTATTAATTAATGATTTCACACCATTATTATCAACAACATAAACTACTTTATCAGATGAATTAATTAATACCTCGTCTCCATCTTTTAATGATGACAACACAGAAGACAAAGAACCAAAAGCCAAGCCTTCATTGGCTGCAGCCAACCCCATTCTTTCATAAGACCAGTGCCCTGGATATGTGAAACTATAGATAGGATCGTGAAACTCATTTTGTGTTTCTGTTAATAAAACCTGTCCGGTTTTAGCATCGTAAGCTAAATTTTTAGTTGTAATAGCAGCGCCATTGTCTCTAGCCGTAGTTGTTTCCAAAATAGAATATTTATTTACCACTTTGGTAATTACCACTGAACGAAAACGTGTTTGTTCGCTATTGAAATCGGGAAAAGCTGTAGGAATAAACAACGGTACAACAGCCGCCTGAACATACTTCAAGTTAAATTGTAAACCACCACCCAATGTTGTACTTTCAAAGTAACGTTGGTCTTCTACCATATCTTCATCAACCCCCATTTCCTTATTTCCAGTTCTATCAATACTCAAATCAGGATTTACATAAGTTACTTTATTACTTAACGAACCATCTGAATTTGTTTTATAAGTATATTCTACTTCAGAAATAGGAGTTGGCAAAGTACCCGAAGACAAAGCAGCAGCAGTTAATTCGGGATAAACACGATTTGATTTTTGTTTACCATGCATATCGTTTAACTCTACATAATACCCTTGTGTACAAGTAAGTAAATCACGAGAATCGAACTTCATAAATTTGAGCAACATATTAGGTTTATGTCTTTTAATATCAACCTTAGTTTGTCTTGTAATAGTTGGGAATTCAAGAGCAGTATAAAACTCATGCTCTACGAAACCTGTTCCGTTGCCTGGCAAATTATTTACATTAACATATTCGCCCACCACTTTAATAGGTGTTACCACAACCTTTCTGTAACCAACAGAAGGCGCAGGAAAGAAAGACTCTCCAAAAGGTTCTTCTAAATAAAACTCTTTATCGGGTGCCAGCGGCACCTTTTCTTTTTGAGGGACAGGCATTTTAAACGGATTCTCTTCACCACCCATAGATGGTTCATAGGAAGCCACACCAGCGCTAATTATTTTTCCGTTTTCTTTAAAAGTGTAATCGTATTTTTGTCCGTAAAAAGAAGTTTGTTTTGTATTGATGCTTTGTGACAACTCTTTTTGAGATTTCATCAATCCCCAGTTGTCTACCATCACAACAGCTTTAACTCTATGGCCTCCACCCACTTTAATTTTATCGGGTTCATTCAACCTAACGAAAGACTTGCTTGGTTGAAATACTTTTGAATTTCCTTCGGCAAGCATTTTACCTGAAAAGCCAGTGAATAATCTTGTTACCGCCTCTAAACTAGAAAGTAATGATCTAAGTACTTGCTCTAATCCACCATCTGTAGCATCGGCACTTCCCATTAACTCACGACTCATTCTCATGCGCGCAAACATCCAACCTGCTTTGGTTACTGGATTTACATCTCCTGCCAATCCTCCAGCGTTTTCATATTCTAATTTAATTTTAGCCTTATGATAATATCCATTTGCATCGGGAGTACCTATCACATAAGACTGATCCTTGTTAATTCTAGCATATCCAGAAATGAATTCTTTCCTGTTTTGATCTACCAAAACAGTAGTAAGAAATTTATAAAACATAACTTCTATACCCGATAGATATTTATCTCTGAAATCTAAGTTTTTATCTCCTGAAGGTTTAAAACCGTCTACTAAATCAATAGTTAAATATGGTTTCTGACCACCAAAATCGAACAACTCACTATTTCCATCATTATTAAGAACATCATGTGAACAGCCTAATACATTAAACATTCTCATTGCTCTTCTATTTTGCACATAGGCATAGTCATCAGATTCATAATAAACTCTAAGATTCCCCCCTGTTGGTGTTTGAATTCCGCTTAAAGCATAGACCGCTGAATTTTTGTCAGCTTCATCTTTATCTTGAGTTGAATATGGAAATTCTGCATTTGAAAGACCAGATGTATTGTCTTTTTTATAATTCCCCCATCTATCATAATTCTTAAAGTCATAAGTAGGATTCAATTCGGCATCCATCTGTCCGTCAAAATTCTGATCAGCGTAATTAAATATGTATGGATTTAAAACTCCTTTTTGAGAATTACCATAAGTAAACCAAACTTTTTTCAATGTAAGTTTTCCATGGTTGGCACCACCTTCACTATTTGGAGTATTTGGACACAAAGAATAATCGTAATCAAAATGAACAGTTTTAATTGGTTCAGCGGCACTGTTCAACTTATCGGGTTTTGAATACAAAACAATTTTATCAATACATTTTTGTTTTTCACTACCGATTTTTCCATGTCTATCTACAACACCTCTAGCATCTTCTCTATCTTTCAAATGAAATTCGGCAACATGAGTTCTTGTTTCAATGGAATGTAAATACCAAACTTCTTTTTCGCCGTAAACATAATTTGCCTTATCATCTGAATCTTTAGAAATCATACCTTGAGAATAACTTCCTTCACCACCTTTAAGCGAAAAAGGAGTTCTCCACTTAAATTTCTCCATCACCCTTACGTAATTGAATTTAGTATAGGTTCCTAAATCTCCATCTGATGGGCCTGGAATATTGTCTCTATCAACATAATCTGCCGACAGAACGGTAGTTAATAAATAAGAATGCGCATAACCTGGTGTTACTACTTTGTTGTAGTAATTATCTAATCCTTTAGCGTTGTCTTTAGTGTCGTCTACATTTTTTTCATAGTCAATTAAGCCTGTTTGTACATTTGATTGCCCTCCTGCATTAACCGAAAAAGTTACTTCTTCTTGATAGGTATTGTAGGCAGGGATGCCATAAACATATCTAGCACCAGAATTATCTGTAACTCTCACCTCGGAAATATGATGCCCCTTTCGACCACCTTCTTCTCTTCCGATAACAGTTGAAGAATAGCCTGCATCGGTAGCAGATGCATTCGGACTTCTAAAATCTGCTGTTTTATTATTCCAAGTAAAATCGTTGTACTTATGATTTAATATCGGCAAGATGTTAACCTTATCTGCTTCTTTTGCTGTAAGCGTAAGAAAAGAAGTGGAACGCTCTCTTCTTTCTGCTCTTTCATTAGCTGAAGGAATTGGAGCACTAACAAAATTTTGATCAACATATGTATTATTCAATTCGCCGTCACCAACAAAATAATTGCTCTTCGCAATACCCACTCTAACAGCATTGCTTCCTCTCTGAATATTATTAACAAAGTTTGGATCGGTCTCAGCTGAAATCTCTCCTACTCTCTTAAAATATGCCATCTCTTTTTTTGGATTTTGAAAAGAAGTACGGCTTTCATTTTTAAATTTTTTGATACTGTTTTCATATGAAGGCCATGGTCCTGAAAAAGACTGTGAATAGTTAAAGGAAGCGTCGACACCTAACTTACCTGATGGAGGAGCACCAGCTCCAAGCTCAAAACCTAACCCTGGAGTATAACCCTGACTAGAAGTAATTGGGTCGTAAACAGACCCCATGTCGCCTCTATACAATCTATAAGCACCACCTACACCTTGCCCACTCACCTGAAAAACATCATAAGTGAAATTCGTTACCGCTAAATTGGTAGTAAACTCATTGAACGATCCATCTTTTTCACGATTAAAATCCAACAATCTATCATCAGATGTAGACATACCTGAATACATATATCCATAAGCTGGCAAAGTTCGAGCTACATCTTTTAAAAACTCACCTGAATAATATCCTCCAAAACCAACAGGAAAACCATCAAATGCAGGTGTGCTACCGGCAGCAAAATCAATATTTAAAGAAGCATTAACATTATAAGTGTTGTGCTCAATAGATGGAGTATAGGTTGTTCCCGCAAAACCTTGAAAAGCATTACCACTAACACCAAAACTATTACCACTATTGGTTACATCACCGGCTGCATTTTTTTCAATACCTTTTGTATTAGTTGCCGATGCAGACAAGGTCATTCCTTTCAAGCCTTCACGTGTATTAAAAGGAAAACTAATATTCGAACTCAATGTTGTTTCTTGATCACCTTCCGCTTGCTTATGACTTAACCCTACCGAAGGAGTTAATTCCAAACCACTTTCTGAACCTAAAGAAGCATTGATTCCTAAGTTTGCAGTGAATTTACTTTTTGTATTAGAACCCGCATTTACACTTGGACTAACCCCTACTTTTAAAGCAAAACCATTGTAAGTGTTATAAGATAAATCTATACTTCCTGTTGCACTTAATTTTTTCGATTTCAATGCCTTTAGTAATTTATCCAACTTTGCTCCATAAAACTCCATGGTTATTTTTCCATTCACTCCAAATGTTTGATTGGGTTTTGTGTTGTATTCTTTTGTTACCTCATCACCTTGAAAATCATCAGGCAAACCACGCATACTTCTGTTAATAGCGCCTACGTTAACATTCCATCCTAAGCCAACCCAACTAGCTTCGGCATCTGGCGTAATTCCCGACGCGTAATTTAAATTGATTGGATATCCGCCAACATCCATCAACGGAATATTATAGCTAAAATCACCGGTGAATGGATCTACCAAATTATCCATTCCTGCAGGAGCAAATTGCTGAGTCTCGGGTTGCGACGGCCCTGAAGTCAATGCCATTGCAGATTCAGAAAAAATACCCTGGGTGATAATTAGAAGTAAGGCAAATGAAACTGCTCTTTTGTGTTTTCTTAAATACGCTAACATCATCTATAATTTTATTTGTGGAAAAATGTCGAATTGTTTTTTTGGAATACTTATTCTCAAATCATTAATACCTAAGCCATGAGATCTTAAGTCTAATCTGATTCCTGTATTGATATTGTTTTTAGGTACGAGTATTAAAATTTGATCGGGCTGATTCATAATTGAAGAAGGAAATTCTTCAATTACATAATTGGAAACCGTATCTGCTTCATTTTTGATAATATGTAAATTCCCTTTAATCTCTTTTAATAAAGTTTCTTTCTTTTCCTTTAAATTAGAAGCAGAAGGAATTTTATTCAGACATTCTACGGTAAAACAGAGATAATCCTTTTTAGCTTCAATTGCTCCTTTCAATTTTGAAGAATCACCATTAACACTTAATGCAGATTCTAAAACTAATGGTCTATAAGTAATGCTCACTCGCGATGCTTCATTTTCGCTCTCATCAAAGGTGAGTCCGTTTTGCTGCTTCACCCAAGACACATATTCGTAAATATCTAATTTCTTAGACGACTCATCAATTTGGTTTTCAAAGGCAGGCGGAGAGGTTAAAATAAGTTTACCATCTTGGCTAACCTTATCAGCGCAAGAAAAAACAAAAAATAAAAGCACTATATAAATACTATTCTTCAACACCGTTAATAATTCATTATTTCATGAAACAAAACACAATTCAATTAATTCTAAATAAAACTTCGAAATCAACATCCACAATCTACAATCTAAAAATCCCCGTTGTAGTAATATCCATTTTAAGGTGGGTGCGAAAATAGAACAAATAATTGTTATCAAAAAAGGATTGTTGAAAAATAATGTTTCCTTTACAGGCAAGAAACACAAGTATTTATAGCAGTTTCTCGAGCGAGCGAACTCCAAATGAAGATGAAATGATAAAATTTATCGATGAAAAAAAAATCATCCCAACACATTTGTTAAACTAAACATTGGCAAATACATCGCCACCAAAATAAAAGCCACCATGAATCCTAAAAACACAATCAAGATAGGTTCTATCACGGTGCTGATTAATCCCGATTTATGTTCTACTTCATCGGAATACTGTTGAGACAATTGAGAAAATATTTTATCCATTTGATTTACCTCTTCGGCTACTTTAATAAGGTAAATCATTTTTTTAGGATAGATTTTATACTTACTCATACTCTCGCTGAGTGATTTACCTTTCATGATTTCGTGTTCCATTTCTCCTAATGAAATCTCGATAGGATAATAATTAATCATTTTTTGCACTAACGACATTGCTTCTATCAAAGGCACTTTAGCAGCGATTAATAAAGACATTGATTGTGCAAAACGAGAGAGGTAAGTGAGCTGAATTAAATTGCCAATCACAGGAATTTTAAGCGTAAAAGAAGAAAGCGATTTGCGCATCCACACTTTAGCGCGATTCATTTTATAAAAAACAACCGCAGCCAAAACCACTAGAAGAAATGCACCAAAATAAAGTGGAAATGATTCTGACAAACTCAAAATGAACTTGGTAACTGCAGGTAAATCGGCTTTAAATCTTTTGAAAATATCGGCGAAGGCAGGCACTACAAAACTTATCATAAAAGCCACCGCACCGAAGGCTACGCCTATTACAATTAAAGGATAGGTAAGCGCTCCAACAATTTGTCGGCGTTGTATGATTCTCTTTTCGAAATACAAGCGCAGTTGTTGTAGTACTTGTAGAAGCTGTCCGCTCTCCTCTCCTATCTTTACCGAGTAATATTCGTAATCGGAAAATTTGCCACTGTTTTTCATCGCCTCCGACATTCCTTTTCCGCTGATCACTTGTCGGCGAATTTCGGCAAACAACTCTTTGTCTTGTTTTTTAACTTGTTCTGATTCTATGAGCTCTAAAGACGACTTAATATCTACTCCAGCATCTAACAATAAGGTAAGTTCATTGTAAAAACCTTCCTTCTTTTTATCGTTAAGCTGTTTGCTGCCCAAGGAAATATCTTTATTCAAAAAAGACATCACTCCACCGTTCTTTGTGGTAGGAGCCTTTTTCGCAGAAGATATTTTATTTAAATCAATCAAAATTAGTTCAAAGTTTAATGTTCAAAGTTCAATGTATAAAAACTAATCATTCCAAAAATCGGAAAAGCCATATTGCTTATTCACTCGCCAAATATAAGATTGCTTTTCGTTTGGCATTTTAAATTCCAATTTTATTTCGTCAACTAAGCCATTGGTTTCTTTTTGCTTGAGGCTATTGAGTAGTGTTTCTATATTGACTTCATCTACTTCTATTGTCCATTCATCTCCATCCACCTTTCTAAGCATTTCACCTGAGGAAAAAACATATTCAATTACTTTACCATCGGGTAAAACACAATCCATTCCTGAATTGCTCAATACCACATTTTTCGATTCAAAAAAATCATCTTCTATCGCACTTTTAAAACGATGTAAGGTATTGATTTCAGAGCTGTTTTCGCTGTACAAAGAGAAACTTTCCATAGAGCGATTCCACACCATGTACGCGATGGTCATTACTATAGCAGATAGGGAAATCACTACTAGGAATTCTAGTATGGTAAATGCTTTTATATGTCGTTTTAACTTCATAGTATTCCTCTTCTTTTCTAAAGAAGCTTGATCCCGATTCTCGGGACAAAAAAGTCAATTGCGAAAAGATGCTGCCAACCCGCTCTCCAAAAAACTTAAAACCTCCTTAATCCGGTTTTATTTTTTGGTTCACTGCCTTTACACACGCTCCGTCAGCTGACGGACTCGGGCCAACGCACAAAAGTGATGGCAGGGCGGTCTAAACATTATTTCTTCAATACAATAAAACAATTCATTCTTTCTATTACTACACTGTCTTCTGTTACTTCAAAATGCAAAAGTTTTAAATCGGGATTATCGGTATCTTCTATCGTTTTACTGACATGAAGATTACCCAATTCTAATTCTTCATCTTTCAAATCATTGTTGCTTTTTAATTCTTCCACGAGTTCTAAAGCACGCAGCATTTTTGCCGATTTATCGCTTGTGTTAACCATGCTAAAACACACATAGAAAGCAGTAAAGCAAATCGACACAATGGTGATAGCCACTAAAACTTCTACTATGGTGCTTGCCTTTAATCGCATTAGAAAAACTTAATAATATCGAAATGATTTTCTTTTTTCAGCCAATTCACACCCACATAATTTTTGGGCAATTTTGTGATATCAATCGTAGTGTTGAGCAAGTGATTTTCATACACCGATGATGCTGTTCGCAAAATAAAACTCTGACAAACTACAGAACCAAAAACTTCGCCTTTCAATTCTAAAAATCCGTTGCTGTACACCAAACCATACACCTCTGTTTCTTTAGCCAGAGCTACAAAGTTTCTGCTGCGCACACTTTGCTTTTCTTTGTATGAAATAACAGCACCTTTTATCTCTGTTCCTTCTCCTATGGTAAGCACAGCACTTTTATCATCTTGCGCATCATTCACTAATGCCAAAACCGAAGGGTACAAGAACTTACAATCTTCACCTACCACGAGTGAATCTGAAGCAATGAATTGTGCACTTCCTTTAAAATCATCATCCACAAAAATAGCTGGAGCGAATAGTAAAACATCTTCTAGCTGAGCATCTTTTTTTACACGAATCCATTGTGAAGATTGCACTATCACTTTACCCTTGTATTGAACATTAGAAAGCACGATGGGCAAAGAGCTTCTGAGTAACAAAACTTTTTCTCCCAGGAAATTAATCACCTTAGCAGAATCGGCGCTGTATGCCAAAACAGAATCTTCGAGATGATGTTCCCCCTTTAAATAAGTTAAAATATTGGTCACAAATTCTTTGTTGATTTCGGGTAAAGAAGACGCGCTCTTTTTTTCTTCACCGTTGATGAGTTTATCGCCCATAAAATTCTGACCTTCGATATACGCCCTTTTCACACCTGCATCGGGAACATAACAATCGCCCATTAACTTAACTTCTCCACACAAAGAAAGAGGTTTATTGGAGTTACCCATATATAAAGCGTACTCCACTTTTGAATGCATTAATGGCCCCATTAAGGCGCTTTTGGTTTTACTTCTCGAACCAGAAAACGCTTTACAAGAAATTAGATTTAAAAAGCCCCAATCGCGGGTGGTAATTTTAACGCTATCGCGATTTTCTGAAAACAAATCTTTTACAACAACACCTTCTTTTAGTTCATTTTCGCACACCCAGTTGAAAGCCGATTCTACGTTGTTTCTTAGTCGCCTATCGGTTTCTACTAAATAATACTCTTTGTCGTTGAGATAATACAGAGTGAGTAAGCTGCCACAAATAAGCGCAACCACTACCGAAATCATTAGTGCCACATATAAAGCAAAGGCACGCAACATGTTTATTTTGATTTTGAAGGCTGAACAGAATCGTTAGCCTTCTTCTCTTTTTTCTTGAACAAAGATTTGAAGCTGAACTTCTTCTTCGGCTCCTTAGTTTCGGTAGCTTCTTTTGATTTTTTTTGTTCTTCTTTCAATTTTTCTTTCTCTGCGTTGGCAACAGCTTTAGCCTCTTTTTGTTTTTTAGCGTCGGCGGCTTCAGCAATCAAATCTCTTTTTGTATCACCAGAATAAATGTAATTCTCTACCAATTCTCCTTTGTCGTTGTAAATCTTTTGTTCTCCGTGTAATTTTCCGTCTTTGTGCTGTGCTAATTCTTTTAAAACTCCGCTATCGTACCACGTTCTCCATTCACCAGTTTTAATTCCTTTTTCAAAAGAACCTTGAGAAATAAGTTGTCCGGATAAACCAAACACTCTATAATAGCCATCTAACAAATAACCATCATAAGAACCTTCTGAACTATGTACTTTATCTGCCGAATACCAGTAATAAGTCAAATCGCTTTTGGCAGAAATAGTTTGTTTTAAAACCTTAATTTGAAATTTCAGTGTTTGCTCTTTCGTTACCACAATCACTTCTCTATACACAGGTATTTCCTGCTTTTGAGCCTTAAGAGACAAAGCACTTACTACAAACAATATGATTAATAACAGATTTCGCATGCTGCAATTTAAGAATTATTTATCTCCTTTAAACTTCTTATTTACAAACTCTTGGGCATCTTTGGTAACATCTTTCGATTCATCACCAATGATATTGCTCTTTATAAAGACATAAGTGTAGCCATTGTCTTTTTGAAAATCTTGCATGTATTGATTCAACTGTTTCCAGATTTCAGAAGTGTACTGATCATCCATTGCACGATTTTGTTCTTCATCGGCCTGCATTTTCTGACGCAACATTTCTCTATCGATTTGAAATTTTTCTACTTCTTTCTTATCGGGAGATTTTTGAGCCTCTAGTTTGCCAGCAATTTGTTGCAAACGCAATTTCTCTTTATCTGTAATTTCTTTTCTTTTGTTGAGTGTGTTTTCGTACTCAGCTTTCTTCTGCTTAGTGAGCTCAAACTCGTTAAATACCTTATCGATATCTACGAAAGCAGTTTTATCACCAGCACCACAAGATGCGAATAGAACAATAAGAAGTAATCCAAAAATCTTTTTCATCGGTTTAGTTTAAAAAATTCGAGGGGCGAAAATAGAGAATTATTACTCATTTTCAATAAAAAGCTAATTTGCGACAACTTAACCTACTGCAATAAACTTCTTTAACCACATTAAAAGCTCAATGTCTTCTAGTAAAAAGTTCGATTTTGGTTCGCGTCGCTCCACTCTGTGTGAAAGTATCTCAATTTTGGGATACTTTCCTTTTTTATCCCCTTTAAAAGCCTTGCTATCCTTACATAATTCATGAACAGCTCTTGTCACTGAAGTGGTTCGACATATCTTATTCCCAAAAATGAGTTTTTCAGGAAATATCGAACCAATCACCTGCTTCTTTTTCTCTATATCCGCCATCTGATATAGGATATGGAGGTTTTTAATCAAGTAAACACATACATCCATCAATTTCTCATAGCTGTTTATTTTCAGTTTAATATTTCGCTCCTCTGCAACCAATTTTTCTAAATGCTCTTCCAACTCAATTTTTAGCGTTTTGTAATCGCTTGCCTCCATATCTCCATCCAAAGTCAATATCTGAGCATTCTTCATGCGTAATTTTGTTTTTTCTATCGCCTCTCCAATCTTTCTAATATCTGCTCGACTTTGCTTGTTCTCAGAACTCAACATTCCTTTTATTATTTCAGCATACATTTCAATACCGTTCGATTCATCATTTAAGCCCTTTAAGAGCATTTCAAAATCGTTGTTTAGTATTATTGCCGATTGCCTTTCTTTGCACCCAGCCTTGCAATGGTAATAAGGGAATTTTCTTCCCGATCTTCCTTTAGAGCAAGACCCTGTCAAAACTTTACCACAACGCGGACAAAGCAAATATCCTCTTAATGGAAATTCTTCTCTAACTGAATTGTATTTTGATGGAATTTTCTTTTTCCTTCCTTCCAAAATATCTTGAACTTCATAGAAAACGTGTTCCTCTATTAGTTTGTCATGTACTCCTTCCACCCACTTTCCTGGTTCATCTTTATAAGTCGGCACATAAACTTTTCCTATGTAGCCTTTATTTCTTAATAGCTTCCAAAAAGAATTTCTATTGCATTTTAATCCCTCTTTATACAATTTCAATCGCAACTCTTCAATATTGTATAATCCTGTTGAAAATTCATTAAACGCAGCATTTACCAAAGCTTCCTGCTTCCCTCCTTCAGGAACAATAGTTGGCTTACCCAGCGCATCTCTTACATTTTTATATCCCCTTAAACAAGCTCCAAGCCACCTACCCTCTTTTTTTCCTCTTCTTATACCGTGAAATATATTCAAAGACCTTCGGTCATTATCAACCTCTGGAGCAGCTAAATAAATGGCCAGCATTATTTTTTGCTCCGGCACTTCAAAATCCAAGGGTTGTTCTATGGCCTGAGGCTCTATTTCATATTTCTTTAATGTATTAATAGTGATATAAGCCTCTGCTACATTGCGGGAAAACCTATCCCATTTTATAAACAACAAAAGGTCTATCAATCCTTTTTTTGCCTTAATTAATTCAAGAATCTTCTTCCATTCTGGACGATTGAAAGTTTTACCGCTCTCATCATCATGAAATATTTTCACAATTTCAATATTGTTCTTCTCGCAATACTTTTCAAGTCGCTCTTTTTGGTCAGCTGGACTATATCCGTTGTTTTGTTCATCGGTGGAAACTCTTGTGTAAAGTATTGCTTTTAGTTTCATGACTTCTTGTTATTTTGGTTTTCCTTTATTTTTTTCTTCAAGTATTCTATTCAAATCTTCTATACTTTCAATTTCATAATCACCTGCTATATCAAGCGCAATCGATGACATTTGATATAGCCAGTCCCGTATCTTTTTTAGCGTGACATCATCACAGTTTTTGAACTTTTCCGCAAAAACTTTTCTGCATTCTGCTACCGACATTTTATCGCTCTCCTGCACCGATTTCATAATAAAATCAGTTTGTAGGTTGATAAAAATGCATTAGCTAAATCATTGTAAACACGAAGGATTTCGCTCGATTTAAAATTAAAGGGATATAGAAAGTAAAAGGATTTAACAACCTTTGTTTTATTCACTTTCAAGCTGTGAATTGATGTTTTTTTTCTTCCACTTATATCAAAAGGGAGAAAAAAAGAAATCAAAAAGTGCGTACTATTGTGTTTTGAATATGTATTCATCTTCACATTGATTTTTATCAAATATGAAATGAATTGTAATTTTTCTTAATCTGATGTTGTAAAACATACACTCCTGTGTAGTTCTGTGTTGATTTGTTGTCTTTGTTTTTCTATAAAAATATGCCTCTCATTCCTGTCTCGCTATAAGGATCATCAGACAGGTGTGACAATATCCCTATCACTTTATTTGTTTCCATCTCAAGTATCGGCCCTCCTTCCATTGTACTAACAGGGTGTATAGATGTATAAATTACAGGGATATCTGAAATTTGGAAATTGCCTCTTGTGATAAAATCTTCTTTAACTATTTCATCAATTCTAGCTGGAGCTCGAAAAAGCGATAAGGCAGCTTCTTGAGAGCGACTTATTTGGAGAAACTCCAAATTTCCATTTTCCCGCGGAGAAATAAACTGATTTCCATAATATCCTTCTCCAATGATTGTGTCTCCTTGTTGAAGTTTATTCTCGGCTCGTAGAAAAAACTTCCTGGATACTGCTTTTTCAAAATGAATCTCCGTAATATTTTTTTCAGGCATTTCTTTGAGCCATTCACGCTCAAGCCACAAGCAATTTATTAAATCTCCCGACTTCAAATCATCGTTGAGTAAATTACAATCTTCTCCGAAATACAAATAATCTTCAGCGTAAACAGCGCCTAAAACACTTCTTTCCTCACATAGATTTGCGTAAGTTGTGATCGCCACATCGGGTTCAATAAAAAAGAAAGAACCTGTTATTGCAAAATGTCTCAATGGACTTACTACATTTGAATGGACACAGAGTTAAGGTCAAATTGTAAAACAATTAATACCTTAATAA
>ENA-OSIY01000705-OSIY01000705.1-marine-metagenome-genome-assembly--contig:-NODE-705-length-18387-cov-6.417368_pt1 | contig 18387 bp, 30 predicted proteins | sample MGYA00237884_ERZ534233 | MGnify/ENA primary metagenome ERZ534233 (study PRJEB26412, sample SAMN06343840) | marine metagenome | isolation source: estuarine water | place: USA: Columbia River Estuary... | reverse complement strand
ATACAATAGGTATAAACATTTAAACCACCCAAATATTACTAATAGAGAAGATTTTTTAAATAAAATAAAAAGATATCAATTACCAAATTGTATAGACATGAGTAACGAAATTAATAGGCTAGTTGAATTAGATAATTTAAAGGAAAATTATTGTGAAAAAAACTTTGATCTCACATTTTTACAATGAAGAATATTTGTTACCTTGGTGGTTAAAACACCATAAAAAATATTTTGATTATGGAATAATGATTGATTATCATTCAACAGACAATTCTAAAAAAATAATTGAAGAAATTTGTCCTCATTGGACAATTGTTACTTCAAATAACAAAGATTTTGATGCCCCAAAAGTAGATTGGGAAGTTATGGAAATAGAATCTTTAATTTCTGGATATAAAATTGTTTTAAATACTACAGAATTTTTAATTTCTACAAAAGAAGATTGGGAAAAAGATTTTTTATTTGAAAAATACGACCAAATTTTAATTCCTTCTAGCGTAATGGTAGACGATGATTTGAATCAAAATGAATTAGACTACAATATACCTTTGCACAAACAAAAAAATAAAGGTATGGATATACACATTAAACCTAAATTTTATTCATTAAGAAATTCAAGATCTATGCATAAAGTAAAAGTAAATTATTCTGCTGGAAGACATTTTTATTCATATAATACACAAGAAGATCTTATTAAAACATTTGATGACGGAACAACATCAACTATTTTCAATATTTTATGGTTTGGTTTTTCTCCATACAATGAAAAACTTTTAAAAAGAAGATTGCAAATCCAGAATGTAGCACCTAGAAGCCCTTCTTTTGGAGGACATCATTTTACAGATAAAGAAGGTTTAGATATTCAATACGCTAATCTTTTGCCAAATTCTAGCGAAATTAATTTTTTAAAAAAACAAAATATTTTAAGTTATTAATTGTGAGTGCCTATTAACTTATCAGAATAAACAATAAGAAAATTATTTTCCAAACAATATTTTTCAATATCTTTTATTGCAAAAAAATCAGCATCATACGACATTCTCCATTCTATTTTTTTAGCAATATCAGTTTTAACCATAACATTTAATGTGTCTATGTTTCCACCAGTAATATTTTGATATGTTGGTATAATTCCGCAAGCATTGTGCTTTATTTTGTGTACTAACATTCCATATTGATCATTAATCAATTCATTATTTGAAAATGACAAATAATCTTTTTCAATAGTGTTATCGTCATCTAACCATATTGTGTAGTCACCTGTGCATTTTGAAATCATAGCGTTTCTTTGAGCATGACCCCAATTTTTAAATTCTTTTTTTTCTATAAAATTGTAAATAAAACGATTGTCGTTCATGTTTAATACACATTGTTTATCTTCTTCGCTATATCCATCTGAACAAATTATAACTTCATAATTTTCATAGTCTTGATCCTTAACGCTGTTCATTGCACGATTAAGTAATTCTGTTCTTTTATATGTTGGGATTATTATTGAAAATTTTTTGTTTTGATGCATTTTAAAACCCTTTGATTATTGTTTTAAATATAAAATTGTCATATAATATATAACACCATTTTATTTTTACGAGATAATTATGAAATATCTTTATGAAGTATGGTTAAAAACAAATAATAAAAAAAATAAATATAAAGCATCTATTAGCAAGGAAGGTGGTTCATGTATACCTTTATGTGCATCATCAGATGAAGAAGCGATTTACATTTTACAAAAAGCATTTTTGTGTTTTGATTCAAGACCAATAAAAAACAAAAAGAAAATAGGTAATTACAGATTGAAAGATGGTTGTTCAAAGTATATATTTGTTTTGTGTAGTGAGAATTTAGAAAGCTATATACAAGCTTATGATCATAAGTAACTGCGTTATCAAATTCAATAACGGTTCTTTCGCAGTTCTTTCCCCGAAGTAATCATAACACCAGGGTATGGACCCAAAGACTGCCATAGAGTAGCCAAACTCTTAACAGGTGGCACGAAAAGTTTAATTAAGAATCAACACTAAGATTGGAGTGACCCCTTCTCCACTTAGACCTGATAGAGCAAAAGCAAAAAATTCTTAATTAATGTCTTGTTTGGTAGAGTTTATAGCACACCGAAGGCAAACAAAAGAACTCTGATGCTATGCTATCAGGGTAAAGAAGGGGTATTTGAAATGAGATTTAAAGCAGATATAACACTTAAAAAGTGGGGCAGCGAAGAAACAATAGCAAACGAATCTTTTAGAGACACATGTTTGAAAATATTAAAAATGGACATACTGAAACAAACAAGCTGGCATTACCATGCCCAAAAAGAGTCTTATTTTTACATATTCTCTGGAGAGGTGTCCATACACATATCTGATGGAGATAACTTAAATTTAGCCCATATAGAGCTTTTAAAACAAGGCGATTGTATTTTTGTAAAAGCAAATCAAAGACACATGATAACAGCGATGAAAGAGAGTGTATTACTTGAGTCATCCAGCTTTGATGATCCACTAGACAAAACTATAGTTCCTCACTAGCTATGTCGCAAAATATTTGAACTACGCTTTTTTCTATAAAACCAAATGAATTTAGATGCCCAACATCTTTTCCAACTATTAAGGTTATTTCCATAAATTCAGATTCAGATATATATCCAGTCGAATAAGCTTTTCTTATTATTTCTTTAAACAAAATAAATTGAGAATTAGTAAAATCTATGGTTTTTAAATTGAGAAAATCAATTTTGCCTTTAAAATAAGCCTTGAGTGTTTGTTGGCTTTCCTTTATTCTATTTTTCATACTAACCTCTTATATCGAGAACATTATGGCAAAGAAAAACGAACCAGAGATAAATGTAAAGTTATTAATAAAGAGAAATCTCTTAGATGTAGTAGAAATAGAGAAGGCATCATGTTACACAAATGATCCAGACTTTGGCAAAATTCAAAATGATTCTGCTTGGTCCTCATCTTCTTTTACAAGTTTTGTAAGAAAAAAGAATACATTCTCTTATGTTATTTATGAAAATTCTAAAATAGTTGGCTTTATTTTGATTGAAAATGCAATTAATGAAACAATAATAGAAAAATTAGTTGTGCATCCAAAGAATAGAAGAAATGGATATGGAACTAAAATGATTGAATTTTTAATTCAAAAATCATTTAAACCAATAATTTCTGCTTATTGCAGAGAAGATGACAATGATAGTATCAAATTCTACAGCAGCAAAAAATTTAAATCAAAATTACAAAAAAAATATTTTATTAATGATATAGATGCTGTAAAATTTACTATGGAGATTGACGATGAAAAATAAAGTTTTAGTAGACTGTTTGGGGTGGTGCAATAAAAAATTTTTAAGTCATAATCCATCAACAAACAGAATATGCAAAAAGTGCAAAGAAAAAATGAACAACAAGAAAAATGAAATGGGCAAAAATTACTTTTACGAAAAAAAAATAGAGATAAATGAATAAACCAAAAGTTGCACTTATAACGCCATCATTGGGTATGGGTGGTGCAGAAAGATGGATTGTAACTCTAGCAAAATTCTTTAATGAAGTTGATCCTTATTTAATTTTAAATCTAAGTGGCCAAAGCGATTCAATTTTATTAAATGAAATACCAAGCACAACAAGAATTATATCTAATTTTTATTCAAGACCAGAAAAAATTATAGATGCTTTAAGTGATGCTGATGTAGTTATATCTTGGTGTTTTAATTTAAATTTAATCTTAAAAGATAAGTTAAAATGTCCAACAATAGATGTTTCTCACAGTGATCCACAATGGAAAGATCATAAATCTTTAATTGATCACACATCAAAAAATTCAAAATATCATGTTGGAGTAAGCAAGATTGCTGCTTCATCATATAAAAAAAATAATTCAGATGTAATATATAACGGAATAGATACAAAAAGACTTAAAAAATCAAAAGGTAGAATTGAACAAAGAAAAGAATGGGGTTGTGAAAATAACAAAGTGGTTATTTTTTTAAGCAGATTATCAGAAGAAAAAAATCCAAAAATATTATTAGAATGTTCAGAATTATTTGATGAAAGCTGGAAATTTTTATTTGTTGATATTGGTTCATTAAAACAACATTTTAGTTCAATAAAAAAATCTAACATTAAGATTATAAAAAAAACAAAAGATATTGGTGATTATTATTCTGGTGCAGATGTAGTGGTTCTTCCTTCAGATATAGAAGGAATGCCATTAGTTTTATTAGAATCTTGGTTTTGTGCAGTTCCTGTTGTAACAACAAGATATGCTTCTTATTTAGAATTAGAAGATATGCATGGAGAATTATGTTTATCGACACAAGTAAGACCAACAGCAATTGAATTTTCAAATAAAATACAACAAGCTTTTTATGAAGGAAGAAATTCTAAAAGAGTTGTTTTAGCCAAATCAGTCGTTGAAAATAATTACACACATGAAACAATGATTAAAAATTGGGAAAAGTATATTTTTTTAAAAATAAAAGAATTCCATGATAGTTAATCATATAAAAAAATGGGTATATATTGGACCTCCTAAAACTGGAAGCACAGCTATCTCGTATGTTTTAACAGATGGAAAATACAACACAAATGAATTTATTCAAGATTCAAATGTTAATTTTAAAGGTATAGAAATAAATGGTCAACATACACCTTGGCCTCCTAATAAATTAGGCTCTAAATATGATGATTACAATGTTTTTATAAGTGTAAGAAATCCTTTTTCTAGAATAGTTTCTCTTTACGATCATTGGAAATATGGGCAAAATTACGAAAACGAATTATTTTTTAAAGAAAAAACACTTGAAGAATTTATGCATCTTGTTTTAGATAAAAATCTTTCTAATGATGGTTTTTTTCATACTACAATAACAGATTGGGTTACTAGATATGATTTTTTTATAAAACAAGAAAGTCTAGAAAATGATTTAAAGATGCTGAATATTCACTCTATCGATTTTAATGTTCCACTAATAAATGAAAAATTAGGATCGACAAAACACTGGAAAGAAGAACATAATAAAAAAACAATTGAAATGACAATTGAATGGGCAGAAAAAGATTTTTATAATTTTGAATATAGTAAGGATATTAATGTTTAAGTATTTTTTTGTTTTTTTAAAGTATGATCGTTCTGGCAAATGGTGGACTATTCGTTGTGAACACATTAAAGATAATCCATCATGTATAGGTTGTGGCACAAAAAAAGATGTTCAAGTTCACCACATTATACCAGTTGGAGTTGATGCATCTAAAGAATTATTAAGAAGCAACTTATGCACCCTTTGCAAGTATTGTCACTTTGTTTTTGGGCATTTGCACAACTATAAAAATTACAATCCAGAAGTAATTAGGGATTGCCAAGAGCATTACAAAAGAGTAAAACAATTTAGAGTTAAGACTTTTCAAAGACCTATTTCTTTATGGAGGACTATTATGGCTAAGTTTTTTGGTTCTATTGCTTTGGTTTTCTTAGGTTATTCAATCTATGTTAGTCATATGTATGTAGTAGAAACTAATAAAAATTCAACAGTTAAGGAGCTTTTAGCTGCTGAAAATAGACTTTTAAAAGATGAAATTTATGCAGACAGAAGTAAACCAACTTATGAAAATGGTTATAGAGATGCTATTTTAAGGGCTGGTTCACCAACTGGTTCTGGTTCATATCGTGATGGTTGGGAAGCTTGTGCAAAACTTTATGCAGATGGTTCATGGACAAGTGGCTACCATACAGCACTAGAACAATTTGGCTGGAAAAATGAATCAACAGCATTCAAAAATTCAAACCCACAAGCTGTTTCTATGAAATAATCTTTAATGATTTACCCTCATACTGTGTATTAGTATGGGGGTAATCATGAAAAAGAAATCACACAACAATAAAACTTTTGGTGAAATTTCTGGAAAATATTGGGCTTCTTTAATCAAGAATGCAAAAAAAAGAAATATAAAAATAACGGCAACAATAGAAGATGCTTGGGAAATATTTTTAGAACAAAACAGAAAATGTTTTTATACTGGTTTAAAAATAACCCACAAAAAATATTTAAAAAGAATTAATAATAAAGATATATATTCTTTGGGAACAGCATCGCTAGATAGAAAAAATAGCGATCTTGGATACACTAAAGAAAATATACAATGGGTCCATAAAGATGTCAACTATATGAAGATGAGTTTGAATGAAAGATATTTTGTGAAGCTTTGCAAACTTATAGCTAGGAGATTTTCAAAATGCCTTTAAAAAATTGCTCTGAAAATGGAAAAGATGGTTGGAAATGGGGGGATGAAGGAAAATGTTATTTTGGAAAAGATGGTAAAAAACAAGCCATAAGACAAGGAATTTCTATTGAAGGTCCAGAAAAATTTTCTAAAATAATGAAATCGCAATCAGATGAAGATCTTTATTCACAACTTTCAAGTGATGAAAAAGTATTGGCTGATTTATTGTTATCTTTAGCAGATAAAGTTGGTCCAATTGATAAAAGCGATGGTATTTGGGTTGGTTATGAAAATGCGGACAACAATAAAGTAAAAGACATTGGAGTTAAATGCGGTAACTGTGCTTTGCATAAATCAGAAAATTCATGCAAGATAATTAGCCAACCAATAGAACTTGATGGTGCTTGCAGATTTGCAGTAATTCCAGATGGGTATGTTAGTTCTGCTAAAGTAAAAAAACATATAGAAGAGTACTTAAATGAAAATAATTCTAAACAATAACGAGTTGTTAAAAAAAAAGTGTTTGAATGTAGATTTAAAAACTGGATTTAAAGTTGCCAAAAGAATAGGCATGTTTTTAAATGCACTAAAGAAAAAAACAAAGAATAAAATAGTTGGTTTAGCAGCAAATCAAGTTGGCGTAGATGCCTGTGTATGTATAGTTTTAAAAAACAACAAGCCATTTGTTTTAATAAATCCAAAAATAATTTCTTTTTCTGATGTAAGAATTAGAAATAAAGAACAGTGTTTAAGTTATCCAGACATAGAATTAGATATATATAGACATATGTGGATTGAAGTTTCTTGCGATAATCATAAGGAAACAATTTTTTTTGGAAATATTTCTCTTGAAAGTGACACAACCAAAAATCTTGAAAGTGCTGTTGCTCAACATGAAATATGTCATTTAAATGGATTGACCTTTCATGATTTTCAATGGAACAATGCACCAACACCAGCGGAGTGGAATTAACATGCAAACTCATTACACAAAAAACAAGTTGATTGGAAACGAAAGATTTTCTAGCGAGCTAGATAGTTTGATATATCAAAATATACCTTCTGATTATTTAATACCAGAAGAAATGCTTCTCGAAAAAATATACAAAGATATTCTTAAAGAATTTTCTCATAATAAATATTCATCTAGAGAAATAAGTGACAGTTTAAAAAACATGATCCAAAAAAAACAAGTAAAAGAACTTTATGGAACAAAACTATCCAAATACATTTCTATACAGTAGAGGATTCAAAAACATAATTATAATAATATTATGTTTTTTGATAATGTATGCAATATTTAGCTATATACTTGTAGATTTAACGCACAACAACAGTTGTAAGTGCGTTGATACTATAGATTAAGGGGTATTTAAGTATGGGTTGATATTTCTCTTTGGAGATTTCCCATGACAACTTATTTTGAGGTTTGGGGAGTGGTTCCAGGAGGAAAGAATAGGATTAAAATAGCTGAATATGAAGAAAAATACTGGCAAAGAGCAGAAAAAAAAGCTGCTTTTCTAGAAGAAAATGAGTATACAAAAATTGTAATTTATGAAAAAACAAGATCAAATATTATTGATAGAGACAATCGTTTTCTGTAGTATGACTTAGGAACAAAAGGAGGAAAGAATGAATATCAATTTATCTGCCCCAATCAATCAGCTTGGCTATGGTGTTGTTGGAACAAATCTTCTTTTTGAACTTTCAAAAACGCACAATGTTTCTTTGTGGCCAATTGGTCCTATTGATTGCGAAGAAAAAGTAATTCCAATTGCTAAATCAAGTTTAAAAAATGCTGCATCATTTGATTATGATGCACCAAGCTTTAGACTTTGGCATCAATGGGATATGGGATTAAATGCTGGTCGTGGAAAAAAATACGGAATGACTTTTTTTGAAATGGACAACATAAAAGATAATGAAAAACACAACCTTAATTTTTTAGAAAAAATATTTGTGTGTTCTGATTGGGCCAAACAAATAATTGTTAAATCTGGAATAGATGAGTCTAAAGTAAAAGTAGTTAGACTTGGTGTTGATCAATCAATTTTCAAACAATGCGAACCAGACAGCGTTAAAACAACCAGAATATTAAGTATAGGTAAATGGGAAATAAGAAAAGGGCACGATTTAATACTTGAAATATTAGAAAGAACATTTAGTGTTGATGATGACTTTAAATTAATAATGTGTTGTTCTAATCCATTTCTTTCGCAAGAAGAACAAGATCAATGGATTTCATATTATGAAAATAGCAAGTTTTTTGACAAAATAGTTGTGTTAAAAAATAGATTAAAAACACAGAATGAGGTATATGACCTTATGAAAAAAAGCGATATAGGAATATTTCCTTATCGTGCAGAAGCTTGGAATTTAGAATTAGCAGAAATGCTATCCATAGGCAAAAACTGTATAGCCACAAACTACTCAGGACCAACTGAATATGGCATTGAATCTGGTTGTTATTTAATTAATCCAGATGGAATGGAACCAGCTAATGATTCAAAATGGTTTGATGGAAGTGCTTCTTGGGCAAAACTCGAAGAAAACTACATAAATAATTTTTCTAATCAATTAAAAGAATTGCATATTAAAAAACAAAATGATAATTTAAAAACAAATATTTCTGGAATAGAATTTTTTAAACAAAATACATGGGAAAGTTCTTGCGAAACAATAATTCGAGAAATATTACAATGAAAATAAAAGTATCGTTTCTTATATGTGCAAGAGAAATAAATAAAGAACCAGTCATTGCAATACAAAAAATTAAAACAAATAATGAATTGCCAACATTTAATTTTGATAGAGAAGATTCAAATATAGATTTGTTTGTTAAAGATAAATTTAAAGAGTTAACTTCTTTTGATGCAAAATTTAAAGATATTGAAGGATGGGTAAATTTATTTATTTGTGGAACAATGGTTGATTTAGATTCATCAACTATAGTTTACGCTTGTTATTTACAAGAATCATTTGAAAAAGAAAGCATTGAATGGAAAAGTATTTCTTCTGTCTTAGAAAACAAAATATTTGAAGATAAGTACACTCAAGAAGTTATATGTTGCTTTAACTATTTTTCGAGATAACATGATAAACGCAAAAATATATTTTGAATTAATTGACAATGAAATAAATTCAATAGTTCAAATTCCAGAAGATCTTACATCTGAAGAGCAAATGATATTTGCAGATAGGTTTTCAAATTTGATTGGGATGATACAGAGTGGAAGCTTGTTTCCATCTATATTTCAATCAGTTGTTGAAGCTGGAATGTTGACAGAACAAAAAGCATTGTCTGAATTAATCATAAAAAAAATACTTGAAAGTTTTTCTGTTGATTCTGAAAAAACCCCCCTCGTTTCGCCTAGTGAAGCTTTTCTATTTAGGGAAATAAAATGATTGAGTGCAGAATAATTGCTGACTCTATAAGTGAATCAAAAAAAAGAATAACTACTTTTGTTTGTACTTTTCCAAGATTTATACTTGCTGAGTTTAATACCCATAGAGTTTTTTCTAGAAATGCTGCTAGTTCTAGGGCTATACCATCTAAAAAGTTTATTGATCAAATAAATAATCATCCAGCAATGCCACTTCATTGGGGCAAAGAACAATCTGGAATGCAAGCTTGGTCTGAGCTTTCTCCTTCAGACATTCCTGTTGCCCAAGAGATTTGGCTTCAAGCTAGAGATAAAATGATACATTGTGCAAAAGAAATGATGTCTATAGGCGTTCATAAGCAAATAGTTAATAGGCTTCTTGAGCCTTGGTTTAATGTTACTGTAATTCTTACGGCTACAGAGTTTAACAACTTTTTTAAATTAAGATGTCATAAAGATGCACAACCAGAAATACAAGAACTTGCATTAAAAATAAAAGATTGTTTAAAAGAATCAACTCCAAAAGCTATAAATTTTGGCGATTGGCATATACCATTTGGTGATAGGTTTATTGATGAAAAACTTTCTATTCAAGAAAAACTTAAAATTTGCGTGGCACGATGTGCTAGGGTTAGCTATTTAAATTTTGATGGGGTAATAGATCACCAAAAAGATTATGATCTTCATGATGTTCTTGCAAAAGAAGGCCATTGGAGTCCATTTGAGCACTGTGCTTCTCCATCTGTAAATCCTTGGGAATATTCTGGAAATTTTATGGGTTGGCATCAGTATAGGAAGTCATTTGAAAATGAACAAAAAAATATCATGGCTTAAATGGGAAGATCCATTTTTCCCAAAACAAGATCCATACTCTGTTGATGATAATGAAATACAATCACAGAAAGATAGTTTTTTTGATAAAGATAAGGATGAAGAGCCAGATAGACATATGAGAGTTATTCTTGGGCCTTATGGTACAATACCAATAAACGAAAACGCAATAACTAGTAAGCTTTATAAAATGTGGGTTGGTCATTGTAATTTTGATATAACCAGAAACATTATGAGAACAATCGAGGAAGTTGAAGGAGTAGAAATACTTAGGGTATGGACAAGATATAGATTCTGGATAGGTTTTGGCAATCTTTTTGATGATATTGAAATTCAAAAAAATATAGAAGAAGCAATAAGTCCAACCAAGAAAAAACCTAAAAATGTTTCTATCAATGCACTTTCTAAAGTTTTAAATAAAAAATACAAAAATTGGATTATATATTCTTTAAAAAACGGAGAAATAAAAACATTTGGCAGCGAGCAGCTTGACGATGTTTTAAATATTGAAATTCAAAATAAAGACTCTATAACACTTGCTTCTAGTTGGAGCAGTGACTACAATTGAACAATCGGACCTTTTTACTTTTTTAAACAGGAGATTATTATGAGTGATGTTAAAACTGCAATTAGTCCAGAACAAGTTCAAAAAACAATGTCTATTGTTATTTCAACTTTGAAGTTTGTTTCGACAATTATCCCAGGCGAAGCAGACGATAAAATTGTTAGTGTTATTTCCACATTGGCACAAGAACCTTGGGTTATTCCAGCGATCACATTTTTAATTAATAAATTTGACAATACAAAACCAATTACTTCCGAAGATTTTCTCCTTGCTATAAAAGTAGCAAAAAATGAGGCTTAATCATGTTTAAAAAAACTTTGTTTTTTTTGTTGGTATTTTGCAATTTTACATTTGCAGAAAACTTTATTGTTCCAGAACAAAAAATTGTTGGGGCAGAACTGCCTATTCCTTTGGGCGAGCTTGTAGATTTATCTATAAGCCCTATACAATCTGCCCCAAAGTTTTTAGTTTCAACTACATATGCATGGAAAGTATTTGACGGTTATACAGAAAAAAGAATCCGCAATTATGAAAATGGCGTTTTCTTTGGCTCTGGTATACAAGCAAAAAAACTTAAAGTTATTGTTTCAATAACCCATCTGTACATAGTTAAAGACAATGAAAAACTTTTAGAAGCAGCTACTAGAACTAATTTTATTTCAACAGATGTTTTTATTGGTGAAGAAGAGCCTAGCACTCCAGTAGAACCAGAAGCTGAACCAGAATTTGGAGAATCAAAGTATCAACTTTCTAAGTTTGTTTATGATGGTGTTAAGAATAATATTAAGCTGTCAAAATCAGATAAGACAAAACAATGTGCTGCGATTGCATCATCCTTTGATGGTATTGCTGCTGCTATTGCTGCTGGAACAATCACAACACTTGACGAAATACTAAAGAAAACAGCGGAATCAAATAAATTTGCACTAACCAAATCTGGTGGAGATAGAACAAAATGGGAACCTTTATTTACAGAAATACAAGAAAAACTTTTTGATCTATATAAAACCAATAAAATGCAAACTAAAGAAGATTTTGCTATTGCGTGGAGAGAAATATCTTCTGGACTTAAACTAGTAAAATAGGTGAAACATGTCTGAATTATCAAAGGTTAATGGTTGGGCAGGAAAAGATAATCCTTCGCTTGTTGAAAGTGAATTCAATTTAATTAAAAATGATGGATCTTTTAGAGACTTTAATGTTTATGGTAAAAGCCAAGACACTAAAGGTAAAAAAATGATGTTGTATGAAGTTGTTCGCAAAGTTCTCGGTAAAGATACAGATAGTTACCCTCAAGAAATTGGTGACTGCGTAAGTTTTGGTGCTAAAAATGCAATTGAATATTTGATGGCTACTGAAAAACTTATGAAGGGCGATCACGAAAAATTTGAACCTATATTTCCTCCGTATCTTTATGGCACAGGAAGAGTTTTAGTTGGTCGTGGACAGCTTAATGGTCAAGACGGATCTCTAGGGAGTTGGATGGCAGATGCTGTTATTAAATATGGCGTTCTTCGTAGTAATTTTGACGGTCTTCCTAAGTATGCTGGAAGCGTAGCTAAAAAATGGGGTGACACACCAGGACCAGATAAAAAGTTTATAGAGGAAGGTGCTAAACACCCAGTAAAATCTGCTGCTCAAATTAAAACTTGGGATCAATTAGTAGAGGCTATTGTGAATGGTTATCCTTGTACAACTGCTAGTAATGTTGGCTACACGATGACACCAGCAAACGATGGTTTTCATCGCCAAACAGATAATTGGGGTCACCAGATGTGCTTCATAGGTGTTGATGATAGAGCAGATGATCCATATGCTATTATCGTTAACAGTTGGGGCGATATTCATGGGGAGCTTAAAGATTTTAATACTGGCCAATCCCTGCCTCTTGCTACTCTTAGAGTTAGAAAGAAAGATGCTGAAAAACATCTTAGGGCTGGTGAAACTTTTGCATACAGCAATTTTGATGGATTTCAAGAACAGTTGATAGACAAAAAATTATTCATGCTTATTTAGAAAGATCTAATATGATAGATAAAACTGAAGGTTTGCAATATGGAAAACCTGACAAGGATGATCCAAGAAAAACTCCAGCAAAACCAGAAGAACAAAAAAGGGGTTCTAAAAAAAACCCAAAAGACTCTGCAAATAAACCAAATAAAAACATAGAGCTATCTTCAGAAACAGAAGATAAAATTAAAGCATTAATGCAGAAACACAACGAAAAAGATCCAGAATTTAAAGTCAATATGGGTCAATTAAAATCTGTTTTTAGAAGAGGTGCTGGAGCATTTTCTAGTAGTCACGCACCAAACATGAATAGAACAGGGTGGGGTTTAGCTAGAGTTAGAGCTTTTTTATATTTACTTCGCAACAAAAGACCATCAAATCCTAATTACAAACAAGATAATGATTTGTTGCCAGAAGGTCACCCAAAAAGTTCAAAAAAATCCTCATCTTCTTATTTGTACGAAGAAATTGATTATTCAGAATTTTTAAATTCTATTAAAGACATAATAATTAAAAGTAAAGCTTCTTCAGATATTGAAAATTATTTTAGTAAATCTGCTGAAACTTATGATGCCCCACAATCAGCAAGAAATAATGCAAAAAAAGTCTTAGCTTGGAAAGAAAAGTATGGAAAAGAATGTAAAGGAATGACTGCTGTAGGTTGGGCAAGAGCAAGAGACTTGGCTGGAAATGCTATGTTGTCTGCCGATACAGTAAAAAGAATGGCTCAATTCAATAGACATGGATCTAATTACGAAAAAGCAAAATCTAAACCAGAGTATAAAACTAAGCCTTGGACTATTCCAGCAGTAGTTGCATGGTTAGGATGGGGTGGAACATCTGGTATTGAATGGGCAATTAGAACAAGTCAATCCATTATAAAAAAGAAAAAATAAATCATGTTAAACATAATTCTTTTTTTGTTATTTAATCAAAATATATCTAAAGATCAATTCGCATTAATAGAAAAAGATTCTATTTCATTTTACAAATTAATAAATGAAGTTAAGAAAAATACAAAACAAGAAGAGTGTTTTACTTGACGGAGAAAAAAATAATGCGGTCGCATAAAAAAATACAACAAATATTAGAAAAATCAGAAACACTTAAAAAGTATGATGCTATTGGTATTATAACAATAATTATGATTGTTAGTCTTATATTTGAAGGTATAAAAATAATACAATATTGCAAATCATCTAAAGTAACAGCCTTAATAATTAAGCGTGGTGGTCCTTTAGTTAGAATGTTTATTAGAAAAAATATTTACAACAAAATAATAAAAGCAAATGTTCCAGAAAATGATGCTAAAATAATATCTAACACAATAGTAGAAATGCTTCAATCTCTTTCTGTTGAAGAAATAGCTTCTATCTTGGAGTTAGCTTTTAATGAAAATAGTTAGTGCAAGATATGGACCAAAAGATGTAACAGAAAAAGTAGTTCCTTATTTTAATGGCGAAAAAATCAGCATTTTTGTTTCTAATGATACATTTGGAGATACAAATCCAGGATATTTAAAAAAATTAATTATTGAATTTGATAACGGAGAAAAAGCAGAATCATATGAAAATCATTATTTAGTATATCCAAAATTTTTTAAAGAAAAATTAGGTATATTTTACACAAATAATAATAACAAATTAATATATAATGCAATAGATTATTCTATGCAAACAATAAGAGATTCATCTTATGGATTAGCAGATATTGTAACATGTGTTTGGAACAAAATACCAAACAACCCTTTCGTAGAAATATTTGCACAAACAAAAACATCTAGTCATTTAAATCAAGTTTTGCAAATCCTACAAGCATTATATTTTTCAAGAATGCAAAATAAAAATTACAAGTATGTTAGTTTTTTAGAACATGATTGTTTATATCCAGATGGATATTTTGACTACAATGATTTTTCTGGTAATTGTATATGTAACATGAATTATATTGGATTATCTAAAGATGGATGGCAACATAAAATTAGAAATGATAAGCCTTTATCTCAAATTACTATGAAGTTTGATTATGCAATTAAACATTTTGAATCAATTTTGCCAAACGCTTTAATTGCAAATTCTGGTATAGCAGAACCACCACACGACAATAACAATATTGAAGAATGGAACTGCATTAATCCTTCAGTTCATGTTAATCATGGTTATCACTTCACATCACATTACAGCATATACAGTAAAGAAAAAACTTCATTAAATTACTATTGGGAAAATTATGAATTATATTCTAGTCTTTTTGTAAATTAATAACAATTAGGTTTTATTATGAAAAATCCAAAAGTTAGTTGTTATTGTGCAACATATGGAAGAGTGAGTTTACTTGAAGAATCAGTACACAGTTTTTTAATTCAAGACTATGATGGCGAAAAAGAATTAATAATATTAAATGATTTCTCAGATCAAACAATTTATTTTGATCACCCACAAATAAAAATATACAATTACAAAAAAAAAGAAAGCTTGTTAGGAAAAAAATTTAATGATTGTGTAAAATATTGTACTGGAGAAATACTTTTTCCTTGGGAAGATGATGATATTTATCTTTCAAATAAAATATCTTTTTCTGTAAATAAAATGATTTTAAATAAAACAAAAATATTTCACACTAGAAATGCTTTTTATGAATTAAATGCCGAAAATATAATGAATGCACTTAATTATTTCCAAGCTGATTTATTGTATCATACTAATTTATGTATTTATAAAGACGCTTTTGAAAAAGCAGGAGGTTATTATGAATACGATGGAATTGATTTAGATGTAATATCAATGAATAGATTTTTTGCATCAGAAAAATATGTTAGTGAAAAAATAGATATAAAAGATTTTTTTTATTTATACAGATTATCTACTACAAATAGTTATCATGCAACTTGGTTAAGTCATGGAAAAGAAGGTATTTCTAAAGAGGCAGAAAAATATATAGAGGGTTTAAGAAAAGACATAGTTTTAGGTGATTATTATTTAAATCCACATTGGAAATATGATTACGAATTTTTTTGTAGGAAAATTCATTAATCAATTAATTTTAATAATCCATGCTGTATATCATAAGTTTTATCTTTATTTTCTAACATCTGAAGCAAAAAAGCATTTATATCTAATTTTGTATTTCTAGTTTCTCCAATTCCACCCTTGTCACTAATTAAAAATTTAAAGTCTTCTGTCAAAACTGTTTTGTCTGGTGGATTAAAATGAAAATAAGAATTTATATAACTTTCATCATTTACTGGTGGTTCATAATTAATTTTTTTATCTTCTATTTGATATCCTCTTAATGTCTTGCAAAAATCTATAACCCTTTCTTTTGTACCACCAAAAAAAGCACCATAATAATAAGTATATTTTAACTTGCTATCTAAAGGAACATAGGATTTTCCAATTTCATTTCTATCAAAACCTTTTCCATCAGATAACCAAGAACGATTTCCATAATGTTCCCCGCCCACAAGCTCACCTAAAAACCATGACTCATCAAAATCCTTATCTATATTTGTATCTGCATCAAAATAATAAATAAAATCACAATCTTCATTTTCAATTTTAATTATATTTTTAAATTTTGAATTAGTTCCTTCATGCCAATGATCATGCTTATCTTCTATATAATTGACATTTACATTAGGTAAATACATAGTTGGATCTAAATCAGAAAACAAATAAAATTTTATTTTAAATTTTCCTTTGTAATAATGATTAAATTTTTTAACAAATCTTAATCCAAGAATAAAATACGAATTTGTACAAACAATACAAATTGCAATTGTTTTTTCTTGATCCATAATTTTTCTCCATAAAAATTCATTGTGATTGATCAAGATATAATATCAACTTAAATAAAAATTACTATTGAAACATGTTTAAAAATAAGTAAGATTTTGATCTGTCTTATCATTGTTATGGGTGTATTTATATCCGCTGGTAATCGCCAGTATTACATACCTTTAGAGTTCCGCTTATCCTTGCGATCAGCAGGGAAGATGGGGTTTTTATGTCAATTAAAGAATTGCAAAAATATACTGCTGTTTCTAAGTACGCTAGATGGATAGAGTCTGAAAAAAGACGAGAAACTTGGGATGAAAGCGTAGATAGAATAAAAGATATGATGATTGAAGTTAATCCTTCCTTGCATGAAGATATTGAAAAATATTATGGGATGATTAAAAATCAAAAAATATTAGGTTCACAAAGAGCATTACAATTTGGTGGAAAACCAATCCTTAAACATAACGCAAGAATATTTAATTGTTCTGCTAGTTATTGCGATAGATTAAGATTTTTTCAAGAATGTTTTTATTTATTGCTTTGCGGATCTGGAACTGGGTTTAGTGTACAAAAACACCATGTCGAATTATTACCAAAATTTTCATCCACTAGACTAGATCCAGAAACATGTTGTTATCAACATCTTGTTCACAGGGTTGAAGATTCAATTGAAGGTTGGGCAGATGCTCTTGGCGTTCTTCTTTCCTCATATTTTGAAACTCCAATAAAAGGGTTTGAAAAATACAAAGATATTGAAGTTGCATTTAGTTATGTAGATATAAGAGAAAAGGGTTCTCCTTTGGGTTGTGGCATAGGCAATGCTCCAGGCCATGAACCTTTACAGAAAGCTTTAGAAAATATTGAGGCTTTACTTAAAAGGTGCATTGCAAATGGACAGACAGAATTACGAACAATAGATGCATTTGACATAGTTATGTTTACTGCTGATGCTGTTATCTCTGGCGGTGTTCGTAGATCTGCAACTATAGCCTTGTTCTCTGCTGATGACGAGTTGATGATCAATGCAAAGACTGGCGATTGGTATTTTACTAATCCACAAAGGGCTAGAGCAAACATCTCTGCCCTGCTTCATAGAAAACACACCAGTAAAGAAGTGTTTGAAAATCTTTTTAAAGCAACAAAAGAGTTTGGTGAGCCAGGATTTTTCTTTGCTGATTTTTACGATGTCTTATGCAATCCATGCTGTGAGATATCATGGATAACTAGGCACTTCTATAAGAAGAACAGTCCAGAACTAGCCGAGGCTTTGTCATTATATGAAGGACCAATAACAACAAAAGAGTCATGCAAAGATGACATGCCAGAAGATGAGGTCGGTCTTTCTGGTTGGGGATTCTGCAATTTATCAACCATTAATGGAAAAACAATAACTTCAGAAGAAGACTTCTATGAAAGATGTGCTGCTGCTGCCTTTATTGGCACATTACAAGCATCTTTTACTAGTTTTCCATACTTGGGTCATGTTACAGAGCTTATTGCTCGTAAAGAGGCATTATTGGGCGTTTCCTGTCTCTTATACACATCTCCGAGCCCACGAGACAGGCAGAAATCTCGTATGCCGTCTTCTGCTTGAAAAA